>ERZ779669.843-NODE-843-length-16635-cov-3.900060_pt1 | contig 16635 bp, 19 predicted proteins | sample MGYA00511372_ERZ779669 | MGnify/ENA primary metagenome ERZ779669 (study PRJEB29588, sample SAMEA1967891) | human gut metagenome | biome: human gut; feature: human-associated habitat; material: faeces | place: Denmark | collected 2008/2010 ... | reverse complement strand
CGTGCTCTGGCCAACTGAGCTAAAGAGGCGTTTATGCATAGCCGTTCCACTAGTCCTAGTGAAACGGCTGCAAATTTAGGTATTTATTTTGAATCACAAAAGCTTTTGTGAACTTTTTTACTTACCGCGCTGTTTTTCCTTGAATTTCTGTAACTGCTTGGCCAGCGCATCCAAACTCAAATCAACGGCTTCTTCAAATGTGTCGCAAACCTTCTCCGCATACAGGTCCGAATTGGGTACATAAACCTTGATACCCGCTTCCTTATTTTTGGCGGTTTCGGGCTTCACGACTTTCAGTGACACCTCTACCTTTCTTATTTCATCGCAATACTTCTCTAGCTTGGCAACTTTCTTCTGGATAAAAGCTTGCAGTTGTTCCGAAGCATCAAAATGAATTGATTGAATTCTGATTTCCATATAAACCTCCTTTTCTTTAGGCTCTAGGATGAGCTTGTTTATAAATCTGTTTCAGTTCCTCGAAACTCGTGTGCGTATAGATTTCCGTAGTCTTCAGGCTCGCATGTCCGAGCAGTTCCTTCACCACTTCCAGATTGACATCATGGTTCAACATCGAGGTGGCAAATGTATGCCGTAATACGTGCGGACTGCGTTTCTTCAACGTAACGACTTCCGACAAACTTCTTTTCACCAAATTATACACAAGTCCGGGATATAGCCGCCGACCGTCCGTCCTGACAAACAGGGCATCGGAGTCGCGCACCGGAACAGCTTCGTTTCTGAGTTGGATATAGGCCTCCACATCATGGCGAAGCTCTTCGCCAAAGGGGATCAGGCGTTGTTTGTTTCTTTTTCCTGTCACCTTGATTACGGAAGCACTGAAATCGACGTCCTTGTCATCCAGCCCGATGAGCTCGGCCTGACGCATACCCGTCAGATAAAAGGTCTCCAGAATCAAGTGGTCGCGAACGCTTTCAAAGTCGCCTTCGTCCGGTGTCTCGTCCAGAAGTCTGTCCATGTCCTGCTCTTTCACAAAAACAGGCAAAGGCTTTTTCTTCTTCGGACCGACCATCTTCAGCATGGGATTCTTCGTCACCAAGCCTCGGAGAAGCAGGAACCTGTAGAATGAGCGCAAGGCACTCAGCTTACGGTTCACCGAAGTTGCCGTGTAGTCATCATCCATCAGTGTCATCACCCATTGGCGGACAACATCCACATCCATCGTCTGCCACGTCAACTCCGCATCCACATTCGCGAAGTATGCTTCAAACTGCCGCAAGTCATTCCCGTAACTCAACAACGTGTCCGGTGAATAGTTGCGTTCCACTCGAAGATACTCCAAGAAAGAATCTACCAACATAAGAATCGTTGCTACTATAATTCAGCAACGAATATATGGAAATTCGACAATAAATTCAAGAATTTTGCGAAATAATTATTCTTCTGTTTGCTGAAGTTTCTGTACGTAGATGGCATGTTCCATCTTAAGTCTTTTAAGTACAGACGGTTTGTCATACTGTTGTCTGCTTCTCAGCTCTTTGATGACACCGGTCTTTTCAAATTTTCTCTTAAACTTCTTCAGCGCTTTCTCAATGTTTTCGCCTTCTTTTACAGGTACTACAATCATTTTGCTTTTGTTTTTATAGAGTTAGTTATTAATTATATGCATTGCAAAGTGGGCGCAAAATTACATATACTTTCCTTATTTACAAAACATTCCTTCACTTTTCTGAAAAAAGGATGCAAAAAGACTCCCGCCTGCCTCTCATGCGAGGCGGACGGGAGCCCTATCTGCAAAAACGACAGTATGCAAGTTTATTTGATGTTCGGGTTCAGCTTGTTCCACTCGGAGATGGCAGGAAGAACGCCCATGGCGATCACTTCGTCGCGCAACTCGCAGAGGTGAGCGTAGCTCTTGTCCAGAGCAGCCTGTTCTTCAGCAGTTCCGTTCAAGGCATTGCAGTGGCAGCCATCAGCCGTGATGGAAGTTTCCCATGCCATCATGATGTGGTCGTATTTTTCATTGGAAACATACGTACCTGCCGGCCAGCGGAAAGCCTTGCCACCCATGGCAGCTGCAATCATTTCGATAGAAACGTAAGCAGGGCTCTGGAAAGAAGAACGTCCGCGGAGTTCGATTATCTTAGCGCCTCCCTTGGTCACGTCCACTTTCATGGTTTCCCATTCTTCTGCCGTAAACGCATCTGTTCCGATCAAATCGTTCAAAGGCTTGCCGTCAACCTTCACGGCCGAACCGAACACAGCCATCTGCTCGCCGTGACCGCCGTATGTAGCACAACCTGTCACCTTGCTTTGCAACACGCCGAACTTCTTGGCCAACGCGCTCTGCAAACGAGTAGAATCCAAACCGGCCAAAGTCGTCACCTGAGAAGGCTTCAAACCGGAATAAAGCAAGGTCACCAAACCGGTCAAGTCTGCCGGGTTGAAGATGATGACCACATGCTTCACATCGGGGCAATAGGCTTTGATATCCTTACCGAGCTGTTCTGCGATTTCGCAGTTGCCCTTGAGCAAATCTTCACGGGTCATACCCTGCTTACGAGGAGCACCACCTGAAGAAATGATATACTTGGCATCTTTGAAAGCCTCAGCCACATTGGTCGTAGCCGTGATGTTCACATTGTCGAAACCGCTCTGGCGCATTTCTTCTGCCACGCCTTCGGGAGAGAACACGTCATACAAGCACAAGTTTGAAGTCAAACCCATCATCAGGGCAGTCTGTGCCATGTTCGAACCGATCATACCGGCTGCACCGACAATCACCAATTTGTCATTCGTCAAAAATTCCATATTATTATACGTATTAAGTGAATCTTTCTATTTTTTCAGCGTGACAAAGATACAACTTATTTATAATAGGTATAAGGAAAAACGCTTTAAATTTTGTGAACATGGCGTTCGCACCCCAAGATACCCGCCCCAGCCATACCTTTTCCCTACGCCCGTCATCTTTCCGCCACCCGGTACCGGTTTCCGTAATGCGTGTGTATTTTCTGTACTCCTGCGGCCACGAGGGCCTGAGCCAGCTTGGGTAGCGTCACGCCTGCCATCGCTCCGGGTTCCAACCGCCGCAACCGTGCGAAAATTTCGGGCAGCGAAAGCGGGCGTACCTTCTCCCCCGGCTGAGCCGCACGATAGTAACGGCGCAACACTTCCCCGGCCGGGCAGATGCGGTAGAAAGCCGCGTTGTGCAGCCTCAGGGCGTTCTCTTCCCCGTGGCTGAACCAGTACCGTTCCCCGTTTTCCAGTTCCGCCTTCAGTTGGGCGTAGATTTGCGCATGGTCGATACCCGTGCTGTCGATGGGATGCTTCACGAGCACGCAGATGAACCTGCGGCTTCCCGAAGGGTCGGAAAGCAGTTCGCGCGAGTTGGACGTGCCGATGAAGGAGGCGATGCGCGGCAGGGCTTGGCTGTGCCGCCGGTACGCCTTGCGCAGGTTGAGGGCGGAGAGCTGCATGAGGTTCTTCAGGAGCGGGTGTTTCTTCTCGGGTATGCGGTCGAACTCGTCCAGGTTCAGCAGCCCCATCTCGGTGAGTTGCCGTTCCACCTTGTCGGGACGAGCGAGGTCCACGCTGTCGGTGTAGTAGGCCTGCAACTCTGGTGGCAGCAGGGCGCGGCAGAAGGTGGACTTTCCGAGTCCTTGTTCGTCGCTGACGAGCAGGGGCGCGGTGCTATGTGCATGCAGCCCGTCGGAGAGTCCGGCCCATTGTGCGGCCAGTCCGAGCATCCACCGGTGGAAGGCCTGTATCCACAAGGGACTGTCCGAGACGCGGGCGGCCAAGTCGTGCAGTCGGTCGCGCCCGTCCCATGCCGGGAGGCGTTGGAAATACTGCCGGAAGGGATGGTATTCCCTTACGTCTGCGGAGTGCACCATGCGTGCCACGTCGCGGTCCCAACAGTCGATGCCGTGGCGGTGTGCTTCGAGGCAGATGGCATTCAGGTCTCGTTCCGTGGCGGGCCGGAAGGTCCCGTTTCCCTCATCAGACAGGTGGCGGAATTCCGTGGCTTCGGTGAGCACGTTGAAACGGAACTCGTATCGTTCGGTGAGGAAGCCGCCGAGGGCGGATTCGAGGTTAGCGGCTTTCGGGAGCGTTTCCGCCTGCGGTGTGGCGACGTGGGTCGTACCCATCGTCTTTCTTGCCGTTCGTTTTTCGTTCCACCGCCTTACGGCATTATGTGCAATCCTTTTGAAATCCATAGTAGCTGTGTTTAGGGTCTGTTTTCTGCCTGCAAATATACGACATGAAAAAGCCCTTGTCAAGCCCTTCACCATAACCCTATTGATTACCAGTCGGTTTACATTTGTAAATCGGAATCTGTATGCAGTGTATCATTTCCCGGTGAAATCCCGGTGAAGGATGTAAAGGCAGAAAGTTCACCTTAAAACGTTGATATAGAAGAAGTCTGAAGGAAGCGAACCTTTTCGGGTGAAAAACCGTTTGTGGGAGGTGGAGAAGCGGAGAATACTCTCCGGAAAACACCCACATCTCCTTTTTATCTGGTGTTCGGCACGGTAAAGCTCGTAAAGCGGATGTCGGCATATCTGAAAATCGTTCTCAGTAGATTGAAAAATCGTTTGGCTTAGAACGGAAAATCGTTTGGCGCAGATTGTACGGGGCATATCGTAGAGTAAAATATTTATAGTATTTAAAAATATTCTAATAAGTATTATATCGAATAAGGTTTTAAGATATTGTTTATATAGCGTAAGATTATATATATTTGTTGTAATCTGAAGTATCTTATTTGATTATCAACGCTTTGTAGAAAACTCGCATGAGAACGGGCAACGGATAAGAAAATTCCAAGCTGTTTAGAATCACTATATTCCTCATGCTTTCAAATAACTCTTTTTTCTTGATGCAAAGGTAGCATTTTTTCGTGATTGCCGGTAATTTTCGGGCATAAAATATCACGGTCATTTCAAGAAACATATACAGCGGACATGACAGCCATACCGTAGCCGAATCCCCGTAACTCACAGGCAAAGGTAACCCGTGTCCTGCTCGTACAAGCAAGGTCAAGCCCTCCGGGTGTCGTGGAAAAATCATCCTCGCCCGGAGGGCTTGCGGTATTTTTCCCGCCAACCTTGCATGTACGGGACACGACCTTTTATGGCCTGTAGTTACGGGAACTCCGGCCCCGAAAAGCCGGATCACTAAAAATAAATTGTTATGTCACAGCAGGTAACAAAAGAAAAGTACAGTATCGAAACACTCAGAGAGCGGAATGTTTCATACGACCACCAGCATTGGCTGACACAGGAAGATGTGGATATGGCCAACAGTTATGTGGAACTCATTGAGCGGACACGCTCTAAGATTACACCGCAAATCGGAGACAGGCTGGTATATGTAACCGAACACGGGGATTATTACGGAAACGCCCTTATTGACAGCAGGAGTGCAAAAGAAGGATATCTTTCCGTATGCGAACAGCCGTATGTGCCTTTCGTGTGGGAAGAGGACGGCAATATCCGTCTGAGTGTCAGCGGAGGCGCATTCCATTCCGTGAATCCGGAGGAACTGAAATTCCTGAAATGGACGGAAGGGGTGTTCAAGGACTGGGGGCATTGCGGTGCTTGCGCCAACGGTTCGGTGTCATTTCTGGCTAAGGTACCGTTATGGTTTTATGCCGAACCCAATCCCAGGTATGGAGATTTCACGACCGAGACCTACCGGAAGTTCTACCTACACAAAAGGGAGGAATCGGAAAACGGCAATCTCTATCAAGGCTTTGACATCGCTTTTCGGGACGAAGCCGAGTTCCGGCAGTTCCTGAAGGACTACGAAGGAACGGTGTTCAAGGGAAATTGGGATAATCAAATCGTGTTATGGTGTTTCCGTCGGGAATATGTGTTCTTACCTTCCGCCGAATGGGAAAAGATAAAAATCCCTGCCGTAGAGCGAAAGCTCAACTTCCATCCCGAGCAGGTCAAGATAGTCAAGGACATGGAAAAGCACATCACTTATTTCTACCGGATTAAACCGGATAATTTTTAACATTTAACCCTAACAGATATGCAAACGACAACAGCACCCAAGGCCGGCAACGCTCCCGACCTGCTTCAAGGCATTCTGAGCGTACAAGTGAGAAACGAGGACAAGATTACGGAACAGGACCGTGTCTATTGCCAGACGCAGCAAAACCTGCTTTACAAGACACTCGACCAGATTGACCGCTGGTACGCCGTCTTCAAGGAAGAAGCCGAACAATATCAAGCCGAACGTAAGTTCCATTACGAAGAAAACGGCAAGGTTTCCATGCGTGATTTCTACACTTACCATAACGACAGGGAAGACTATTCACACAACGAGTTCAAACCGTTTGACCTGATTAACGATCTGGTAGATAAGAACCGAAACGCCAACGCGAATTTTGCGAACCGCATCATTTCTTATTTCAACAGGACTTACAAAGTGTCGGTTCCTGAGTATAAAATAGACGAAAAGACCCTTCCGATGGGCTTCCGTCCTGTTTATGACACATATGTAGATGTAGTCATCGAACACTTGGGCGGCAAGAGTTTCCGGGAAACGGCCGTGGAAGAACTGCTCGCACGCCTGAGCAAAGTTGTCAGACCGGCATACTGGAGCAAAGTCAAGACGGAGTTGAAGAAGGACAAGATAATCTTTCCCGAAATCATCCGTTTCGACGATTTTTCCATGCAATACAACCAAAGGAACAGAATCTCCTACAACTACGGCGGAGAACTGGAAACCCTGTGTGCCGGCATTGCCTACGGTGCGGATGACATACTGAATGGAAATTCAAAGATGATTATCCGTTTTGATGACAACGACATTTCTGTCACAGACTGGTACGACCTTACGACCACCAATGCCGAGCAAATCCGATTCTACAAGAACGGACGTATCGATGTCCGGTTCAAGGACAGTGCGGCAGCCGAAAGTTGTTTCAAGCGTCTGCATCTGGATGAAATCACCCTAAGAGAAAACTGACCATGATAAGATTTACACAGCACCCCGTAAGGCAATCCTTGCGGGGTGTTTTCATTTTTAACGATAAACAGATAAAGTCATGTATGCCATCATCCCCCAACAGATACCGCAAGGTATGCGTGCCGAAGTCAACGAGAAGATACTTTTCGCCATAGACTCCGGCAAGAACCTCATTCCGGCGGAGAGCATCTACAACTGCTATACCGGTATCGGAGGGCTGCACAACCTCAAACAGTCCGACTTTGCCAGCTACCACGAGTATGCCGAAGCGAAGAAGGAGTTCGAGATGGGACAGTTCTTCACCCCGCATGAAATATGCCGGGACATGGTGGATATGCTGTGTCCTGTCTCATCCGAAATGGTTCTTGACATGTGTTGCGGTATGGGCAATTTCTTCAACCATCTGCCCAACCCGCATAATGCCTACGGCTTCGACATAGACGGCAAGGCCGTGTCTGTCGCACGATACCTCTACCCGGAAGCCCATATCGAGAAATGCGACATCCGGCAATACTATCCGGAACAACGTTTCGATGTTATCATCGGCAATCCTCCTTTTAACTTGAAGTTCGACTACAAACTGTCGCAGGAATACTATATGGACAAGGCTTACGATGTGCTCAATCCGGCAGGAATCCTGATGGTCATCGTGCCCTGTTCCTTCATGCAGAGCGGGTTCTGGGAGAAGACACGGATAGCCGGTATAAACGGCAGATTCTCATTTGTCGGTCAGACGAAGTTGGGCCCGTCAGCCTTTGCCGCAGTCGGAGTCCATGACTTCAATACGAAAATCATGGTATTTCTCCGTAAATCGGGCCACATCAAGATGCAGGCTTACAACGCGGAAGAATTCATAACGGCGGACGAGCTGAAAAAGCGCATCGGCGAGGCAAGGGCGATGAAACACCGGTTGCGTTTCGACCTGATGCGCGAAACCAACCGGATCAACAAGGAAGAACTTGAGCTGTTCGAGTACAAACTTGCCAAGTACATGTACGAGCTGAAGGCGCACGCCAAGTTGAACAAACATATAGACAAGGCGGAAGCGTTGGTCACGAAGTTCCGTAACCAGAAACCGCCTGAGAACGCCACGCGGGAGCAGGTGGAGCAATGGGAGAAGAACAAACTGACCCCGAAGAAAGTGCTTGCCGTCATCCGCAGGTACATCACCTCGCAAAATACCGTACCTCGCAAGGAAGTGGCATTGGTGAAGACCTCATACGGCTTCAAACTGAAACAATATGCTCCGCGACTCCTTGACAAAGTTCCGCACAAGGCGGCAAGTATCAACGACCTCGTGCTGGAACGTACTGAACTGCCCATGCCGGAAGTGCCGACAGAAAAGAACATGCATCAAATCCGTGCGGCGGAGAAACTGATCCGACGCAAGCGGAGAGAGTACGAAATGCAGAACCGGCAGTTCCCGGAAATGGAGGAAGATGGCAGGCTGAAAGAATACCTGGACCGGTGTGCATTCATCAACAAGGACGGCGAGACCTGCGAGTTTACCACGCTCCAGAAACACGACCTGAACCTCGTCTTGCAGAAACGCCACGCGCTGCTGAACTGGCAGCAAGGCTCTGGCAAGACAGCCGCCGTGTACCATCGTGCCAAATACCTGCTCAAATTCCGCAAAGTACGGAATGTCATCATACTGGCTCCTGCCATCGCCACCAATATGACATGGATACCCTTCCTCTCGATAAACAGGGAACAGTTCCGGGTGGCAAGGAACAATGCCGACCTGGAAGCTGTGCCGGAAGGCGTGTTCATCGTCCTATCCACCTCCATGCTCGGCAAGCTGAAACGGGGCATGGCAAGGTTTGTCAAACGCAGTTCAAGAAAACTGTGCCTTGTTTTCGACGAGTCGGACGAGATAACCAACCCGTCGTCACAACGTACAAGGCATATCCTCGGTCTCTTCCGCCGCCTCAAATACAAGATACTCGACACCGGTACGACCACACGCAACAACATCGCCGAACTGTACAGCCAGTTTGAGCTGTTATATAACAATTCCATAAACATGGTCTGTTGGAGCAGTCGTGTGTACCACGAGAACAGGGACAAGGAGATAGAGGAAGATAACAATCCGCACTATGGTGAGCCGTTCCCCGCTTTCAGGGGGCATGTGCTTTTCCGTGCCTGCCACTGTCCGGGGAAATCCACCGTGTTCGGCATTGAGAAGCAGAACCAGGATGTCTATAACAAGGAGGAGCTGGCCGGCCTTATCGGGAAGACCGTCATTACACGCAAGTTCAGGGACTTTGCAGGAGAGAAATACAAGATACGGACACATACCGTCAGCCCGTCCGACGGCGAGCGTGAGGTTTACCGTGTCATCATCGAGGAGTTCTGCCGCATCTGCGAACTGTATTACAACAGCACGGGGGATGCAAAGAAGGATGCCGGACTCCGGCTTATGCGCCAGATCAAGCTGCTCATCAAGGCCTGCTCCGTCCCACACCTGATAGAGGGCTATTCCGGAGACGGGATTCCGAACAAGACAAGGTACATCGAAAGGCTGGTACGGAAGATACCCGGCAAGGTGGCTGTCGGCTGCACGTCCATAGCCGCATTCGACCTTTACGAGAGCCGTCTTCGCGAATGTTTTCCTGACCGTCCCGTATTTGTGGTCAAGGGCGACGTGGCGTTCAAGAAACGGCAAAGCATCGTGACGGAGTTCGATTCCACCATCAACGGCATACTGGTATGCACGCAGCAGAGCCTGAGCAGTTCGGTGAACATACCCACCTGCAACGACGTGATACTTGAATCCCTGCAATGGAACATCCCGAAGATGGAGCAGTTCTACTTCCGTTTCATCCGTCTCGACTCCAAAGAGCTGAAGGACGTGCATTATGTCACCTACAAGGACTCCGTGGAGCAGAACCTGATGGCGCTGGTGCTTACCAAAGAGCGGCTGAACGAGTTCATCAAGACGGGCGAAGTAAAGGAACAGTCGGAAATCTTCGAGGAGTTCGACGTCACCATGTCCGTCATCGAGAGCCTGCTGGTCAGGGAACGGGACAGCGAAGGCAAGATACACATCAGCTGGGGAAGCCAGCGCATCATGAACTGAAAAATGGAAAAACAAATGAGAAACCGCAGATTCCATTCCACAGGCAAAGGTAGCCCGCCCCCTTACCGGCAGGGCAAGGTCATGCCGCAAGCGGTTTTCGGGAAAATCATCCTCGCCGGAGGCTCCGGTATTATCCCGAAAAACCCTGCACTGCCGGGGTGCGGACCTTTTGGAGCCTGTGGAATGAAATCCCCGGTTCCGAATCATAAACTATAATGAAGAATATCATGGACTTGAATCAGGCAGAAGTGGCAGTGACCACGCAGCATCTCATAGACATGGGGCAGGAAAAAGACAACCTGCTGCAAATGTCCGACTTCGGCGACATGGGGGAATTCCTGTGCACCTGCTCCGAACTGTTTCCCGAAGAGGAAACTCCGGAATACAGGTACACGAGATGGGAGGAAATCCCGGACCTGCTCATCAACCGGGAATGGCTGTGTTCCAACTTCTTCGAGATAAGGGAGGCGATGGAACAGCTGGAGGAACCCGACAAGGATTGCTTCTTCGACTGGTGTGACCGTTACGGGCATGACATCAGTACGGAAGACCCGCACCTGCTGGTGGCGCACTATATCGAACTTTATGGAAATGCGGCCTATATCGACGATGAGCCTTGCCCGGACAGCGGGGATGACAGCCTGCTGTACTATCCGGGCATATCAAGCAACTATTTCGACACGGGTATTCCCCGCTTCGAGGTATTCGATGACAATTACGATTAAAGCGTATAAACATATACAAGATGGAAATCAACTTCAAAGGACCGGTAATGCCGGTTGACCCCTATTCGCAAATGGCGTTTGTGGAGATACTGAACATTCTCCTGACGGCAGGGCACATCGTGGATGTGAACAGGTTCCTGATAAACAGGAATGCCAATCCGCTATTCGGCTCGTTGTCAGGATATTTCAGATGGTCATTCTCCGACAACCACTTTACCCTGTGGCAACGGGTGGAATACAACTCGCCGCTCTGCTTCAGCCGGCGCATATTCAGCATCCATTTCGGGATGCTGGCAAGCCGTGACAGGAAAAGAGACAATACGGTAATGAACTAAAAACATATCAATATGAGTCACCAGGTAATTACAAGAATGGCATACAATGCCAAAACCAAGCAGATAGAAACTTGGCAGCATTCCAACAACGTGTGGCCGACAACAGACCATTTTTATGCATTGGATGTGAAAACAGACGAACAGATGTTTGAATTCATAACATTGATAGCAAACGGATTGTGGCAAGGGCGCAAATGGCGTAAAGCATTCAAGACACTTTTTGAAGAATATCCGGAATTGGTCAGGTCCTCATACGAGCACGAGCTTAGAGGCCAACCTTGGAAGGCATACTGTGCCATTTGCAAAAAATATGAGGAACTTGCCCAAAGCAAATGCAATGAAATAGTTGCGCGATTCAGGCAACTTACCGGGATTGTCTGACCCAAACAGATGCAAAATATATGGAAGAGATAAAGATTTCAAACAGACAAATCGCGCTGATGGCTTTCGACCGGTTGCGCAAGGAAGACAAGACAGATTCCGCATTGAAACTCGCACGGTGTATGCTGCATGGCACAAGCATATCTCTTGGCATAGGTGATATCGACTGGGAGATAGACAGGGCAATACAGCAGTGCGGAGGAGTGCCAAGAACAGGATACAGATACACGGCTTATTTCCACTTCAACCGGAATACGGAAATGGCAAAGGAAATATATGACAAGATCGTGAAGGAACTGTATGGTTAGGAAACAACACGGAGGCGGCTTGAAGGCCGCTTCCGTCATTTATAACGGTATGTACGGGAAAAGGAATCCTGCCGTACACAGGTAACAGAAATGGATGAACAGAAAACATTGACATTGGATTTCATCAAATCCCTGATGGAACCGGCCTATACACTAATATGGACGGACTACAATGACAATCTTGACAATCATTGCGGACTGATTCAAAAATGCCTTGACAGCAAGAGCCGCGAACATTTGTGGGAAAAGGCAGACGAGTGGTACAGCGATGCCGAATGGGAAGCTGTCCGTGAGATTATTGCGAAACTGAAAGAGGAATGTGCCGTATTCCATGACTTTGACGGGGAAGCGGTCGATGACTTCTTCGATGAATACGAAGATGAAATCCGTGACGAGATTTACAGCCGCAACGATTCGGACGTGGTGAAGGAATTGGTAAGGCACACGGACGACATTCCTATCCGTGTGGAGATGCTTTCCAACTATGACTGCATCAACTCCAACTGGTTTGAATCGCAAGGCGGTTACAGGTACGAGGAATCCTACTTCGGGGACATGGTGGACAGCCTGAACCTCAATCCGGCGAGAGTAAAGAAAATCTTGACAGAGCACGGCTACAGGGCTTACGGGCGTTTCCCGAACCGTAAGAACCGGAACGGCAAGGAGCAGGTTTCCTACGAACAATTCTACGAGGAACTTATCAATTCCTGCTGCGGGGCGAACCTGCTGACTTACATCGGCAGGGTAAGCCTGAAAGAGCTGTATGAAGCCGACTTTTCATTGAAAGAGGTCATTATCCCCAAAGGCAACTGTTGCGGACTTTTCAGTTCGACGTATGGTGGTGGAAGCCTGCTTGAAATGGAACTGAAACGGGACGTAAAGCTGAAATTGGAAGTCAAGGACTATCATGGTTTCCGCTTCCGGCTGGATGACGAACGTTCCAAATATGACTGTTCGGTCCGGCATGTATATGGGGTGGACGACTCCTTTTTCGGAGATGCGGTTCGCATTGTATCCTGATAAAATCAACTAATCAACAATCAAATCATAGAAGATTATGGAAAAATACGATGTAAAAGTAAGGTACATCTTCGAGGGTACTTACACAGTGGTGGCGGAAGACCGTGAAGAAGCGGAAAGCATGGTGGCGGAAGACTGCGGTCTGGTATTGGGCGGCAACATCCACACAACGCGGGATGACGATGAAGTGACGGACTGGAAGTTCGGTTGTCATCCGGACTTGCAGGTTCTCTCCGTAAGGCAGCGAGGCGGGAAATCCCCCATGTCGGTGTTCGGAGACAGGATCGAAGAACTGCGAAAAGACATCATCGAAGCGATACGGCAGTTGCTCCATGACCATGCCATGAACGCGATACGGTTTCCGGAAGAGGATTATGACCCGGTCTGGGTGATATGGTTTGGCAAGAACGGAGACCCCTACGAATGCAGGGTGACAGGACTCCGGGTAACGGACAGCAGCCTGACCGTCCTTGCCGAAGAGAAAGAAAGCGGTGATGAAGTGGAATGTTACAGCCCGTTCGAACTCGGAGCCAGTAACATCGACTGGCTTTCCGGAATGTATGAGGCTGTATGGCAGCAACTGGAAGAGAGCAAAAAAGTAGAACCACAAACTGAAGAACAATGAAATATCAAGCGGAAAACGCAGTCTCCAGCTTCTTCTACTATATGTGGAACGCCTGGAGCAAGGAAGAATGCAAGGCCGTATTTGGAGATATGTACCGGCACTTCTGGGATAAATGGTCCGCATTGGCGGACAAGTCCATATTCGGCGCGGCGGAACGGTTCTTTGCCGAGTTATCGGAAAACAACCAGAAATTGCTCGTGGAACGTGCCGTTACACTCTATGACGGCAGGGCTTTCAGAAAAGAGCCGGACGATTCCGACATCCTTGTCTGTAAAGAATGCGGTTCACGGCAGTTGGAAATCCAAGCATGGATAAACGCCAATACGGATGAACGTATCAGCTATGTGCATGATGACAATAACGGGCTGTGGTGCGATGGGAAATGGTGCGAAGAATGTGGCGTTCAGGTCTTTTTCTGTACTAAGGCGGAGTTCACACAAAAGATGCAGGGCTGGTGGGAGTCGTGCGGTTTTGAAACAAAGGAACAAATCACAGGGTTGAAAGTCTGTGACTCTCCGCCTTCCGAAAACACGCAGACATTCATTGATGCGGCAGACCAATGGTGGAACAGCCGGGACTACGAACATAAACGGGAAATTTACAACAGGTATAATTCTAAAAACGAATAATATGCAGATTAACATCATTGAACAGATTAGCAACTCATGCAGTTGCAGCCATATGGAAGCGCAGGAATACTTGGATTCTGAAATCCGGTACCTGCGCGAGTTGCAGGAGGCGGACGACCTGAGGGAAGATGACATCGAAATGGCGTGCAGCAACCTCGGACTTGACCTTGACAACCAGGAATATTTTATCAACCGCCTCGCAGGGGCATAAATACCTATAGCTATGGCTTATTTTCATAACATACATTCATTGGCGGACCTGAAGAAGGAATACCGCCGTCTGGCATTGCAGCACCACCCGGACAAGGGTGGCGACACTGCCATCATGCAACAGGTGAACACCGAGTTTGAAAGGCTTTTTGAAGTCTGGAAAGACAAACCGGATGTCTCTGCCGCATCAACCGGGTATGAACATGACTATTCGGGTGCCACGGCAAAGGAATATACCGAGTACGTGTATAATGAATACCGTTGGAAAGGTCGCAACTACAAAGGGCAACATGCCCCTGAAATCGTAGAACTTGTGAGAACTTGGCTAAAGGAAATCTATCCGAGATATAAGTTCTCCGTCAGACGGGAGAACTACAATTCCATTTACATCAAACTGATGAGCGCGGACTTTGAGGCGTTCACCAGGGAATCCGGCAAAGTACAGGATCATATCAACCACTACAACATAGAGCGAAACCCCGATCTTACAGACCGTGCCAAGGAGGTGATGCTGAATGTCTGTGACTTTGTCATGTCATACAACTTCGATGACAGCGATGCGATGACGGATTATTTCCATACCAATTTCTACCTGACATTGGCTATAGGGAGTTACCGGAAGCCTTACAAGGTGGAACTGCCGAAACTTGACTGTAAGGGGAAGGACAAGCCGGAAGTGTTCAAGCATCCCGAAGGTCCGGCACACAAGGCCATCAGGCAGGCGTTGGGCACAGCCCGCTTTGATTTTATCGAGCACAGGAGGCATTCCGGCGAAATGATATTCGGAGAAGACCATTACGGCTCACACGGAGAGCATTATTTCTGGCCGAAGGATTATTCAAGCGCGAAACTGGCTCAGAAACGGATCGACAAATTGGAGAAAGCCGGTATTCGGTGCAAGCTTACAGGCTATAACGGCGGTTACATTCGTTTTATCGGCTACACTCCCGAAGCAGAAGCGTTACTGGAGAAGGAACGACAGGAATACATCACCGCCCATCGGCAATGGCAAACCAAACAGACAGTAATCAATTAAACTTATCAATATGGAACCGAACAATTTGAACGAATGGTGGGGCGGACAGCCCGACGGACTGAAACAGGCATTCTCTCTTTTTCCCGATGGACGGTGGAAAGAGGCGGACCTGTATTTGCGAATCAATATCCGTAACTACTGCCTTCTGAAAAAAGGAGGGCTGCTTCCCGAAGACAAGGACCGCTCGATGCTCAGCGAGATTGTCTGTGAGCTGGCCGATACGGAGCTGTGCCGTGCAAATGGAAAGACACTCGAAGACATGTGCGATACGGACGGGGCTTTTCTGGAAGAGTACCAGGAACTGTTCAACCGGATATACGATGAACTGGAAATGAGAATTACGGATTATATGAACGGACAATCAAAAAAAATGTAACAATGAAAGCAAAAGTGTTCAAGTACAAGTCTGACGGGAATACCGTCGTGGCTTCTTATATGGAACTGGAGCCGTATGCGAAGAATGTATATCTCTCCCTGTCAAGAAAGAACGAAGACGGGAATGAAGACGATGACTGTTTCCATGTGGTCTGCCGGATTGAAAACGTTTATTTTTCCAGCGGGCAGTATTCACGCCGGTTTCTCAAGGGAGAAGATTGCAGAGAGGAAGCCGCCACCTATTGCAGGAACTGGATTGCGGATACGCTTCAAAGTGCGGAAAGAGGAGCCTTCGTCAATTTGATCTCCGTTCGCGTGTTCGAGGCTCTCGGACTTGACACCACTTCCCTGGTGCAAGCCCGTGAGGAATATAAAAGAATACAGGAGCAGAAACGCAGGGAGCAGAAGGAGAAAGAGGCGAAAGAGCGCAGAGTGCAGGAAGAGCAACATCAGCGGCTACTCAATGAACAGAAAGAGAAATTCCTGGACGGGGAACGGATCACGGGAGAAATGTTCGTTGAAATCACCGGAAGGGACGGTTTTGACATCCATATCAGAACCAAAGGGACATTCAACAGGCATGTGAGGGGCATTGACAGGAACGGCACCGTCAGTTTCCGGAAAATCAAGGGCTGCCGGACTCCGGACTTTACCGGATGCCATAAGGCCGTGTCCGCCTATCTGGCGTTCATTACAGAAAAAGAGGGCAAATAATTAAATCCGGGGCGGTAACGGTCTGCTCCATGCAGCTGTTACCGCTACCGGCCTCACAATTCACGGTTCAGCGCCATTGCCAGCGGAAACATCAACCGGTTATAGGCTTTAAGCTTTTGCAAATTCAGTACATATCCGGCATAGGGATTGGTCAGATCGGTATAGAAGAATACATCGGTAAATCCTGAGTGTTCCTCCACGACTTCACCCTCCAACGGAATCTCCTCCACATTGAACCGCTCCAGAGGCAGTT
>ERZ779669.841-NODE-841-length-16692-cov-1.909779_pt1 | contig 16692 bp, 12 predicted proteins | sample MGYA00511372_ERZ779669 | MGnify/ENA primary metagenome ERZ779669 (study PRJEB29588, sample SAMEA1967891) | human gut metagenome | biome: human gut; feature: human-associated habitat; material: faeces | place: Denmark | collected 2008/2010 ... | reverse complement strand
ACGAACAGGCTTCTATATCTATAAGTTCAGCAAGCGGAACAGTTGGAAGTAAGATAACAGTAACGGTTACTATATCTGCATCTGATGTTATTGATGTAGCCTCTGTTCCAGTGTCATATGATAATTCAATTATAAAACCTGTAGGTGCAGGTAATAGTGGTGTTGTATCATTTGCACTTCTTGATGCATCAGCATATGGCTCAAATGAATCTATATCTATGCAGTTTGAAGTTATTGCAGCAGGAACAACGACGCTTAGTGTTGCAGGTGATGCAAAGATATCTGTTAATGGTGAACGTGCAACAGTCAGCAGTTCCTCATCAGGAAAGGTCACAGCAAAAGCTCCAGCCAGCTATTCCTCAGACAACACATTAAAGTCCCTGCAGATAAGTCCGGGAACGCTTTCACCAGCATTTTCACCAGACAGGACAACATACAATGCAACTGTTGATGCTGATGTTACAGAGCTAGTTGTAAGTGCTGCCGCTAATGACAGTGCTGCCAAGATAAGCATAAGCGGAAGAAGAATGGACCCGGGAAGTAATACAACAACAATTACTGTTACTGCGGAAGATGGTTCAGTTAAGAAATATATAATATATACAACAAGACTTGAGGATGGTCAGGAAGCAACAACAGAGGCTGAGTCAAAGACAGAAGCTGTTACAGAAGATGCATCACAGGCGGTTAATAATGATGGAACTGTGACGATAGATGGCAGGAAGTATTCTGTTGTAAAGGAATATTCAGGAATCACAATTCCGGATGGATATCAGGAGATTGACTATGATTATAATGGTCAGAAGATAAATGCGGTTAAAGGCATAAAGACAGGTCTTATCCTTATGTATCTTGAAAGTGAAGATGGAAAAGGCGGGTTCTACATCTATGATGAGACTGCGAAAACATTTTCACCATACAATACTGTTGCAGAACCAGAGATAACATATGTTGTTCTGCCTATAACGAACTCGTTGGAGAAGCCGGCAGGTTATGCACTTACAAGGTTTACCATGAATGGTAAAGAAGTGCAGGTACTTATGGACGCTGACAGACAGTACTGCCTGTTCTATGGAGTAAGTTCTCTTGGAGAGAAGGGATGGTTCAGATACAGGGTAAGTGATGGCTCGATTCAGGCGTATTCTGTTGTGAAATCTAACACTGCTAATGCTGATGTTAAGGTTGATAATGGAAAGACATCAGGAAACAGCAGATTCTGGCTGATGATAGTATTAATACTTGGACTGATAATAGCGGTATTTATAGTGATTACTATTATTCTTTGTACTAAGCTTGCGAAAGTGAAGAAGGTGTTTAACATGGCGTCAAAGGATGGTGTTGACCTTGATGAATACACTGAAAAAGTAATTGAAGGGTACGAATCAGACGAAGATGACAGCTACGCGGAACTTGATACATCAACTGACACAATCTCTTATGGAGATGATAAGTCAGGTAAGAATGATGTAGAAGAGTTGAAGCTCTTTGATGTTGATGATGATAAGTAAATAATTAAAAAGCCTTAGTGAAAATGTGATGCTCAGATTACATTTTCCTAAGGCTTTTTCTTATTCTTCCGGAAGCTTCCAATTTTCCGCCTGACTATAATAGTCGGCTGACATTTCGTTATATTGGGCAGCCTCGTATGGGTCGTCTGTTGCTGCGGCAAGTTCCTCGAAACATTTACCAAGCAAAGATAAAGGCTTGTTTCCGCTGCTTGCCACATCAAGTATGCTCTCTGTCTCAAATGCAGCATTATACAGCCACAGCGCAGCTTCTTCATAGTCTGTCTGGTTCATGTAAAATGTTCCTAGAATCAGACACATTTCAGCAGGAGGATTGTCGGCAACTGCTTTTAAAGTGGTCTTAAAGAATGCGTCAGTGTCACCGTCTGCCATATATATCTTAGCAAGAATACAGTTGATTTCTTTCATTAAATCATTGCTTCTGCCTTCTTTGGAAAGAACATTTTCAAATATATTCCTGAAAGCAATAAAGTCGGAATCTTCACCGGATATAAGAAGTTCTTTACACAGCATGGTAACTACATAATCTTCAATGTGGATACCTTTTTCAAATGCTTTGAAATATGTTGAAAAGTCTCTTTTACTATGGTCGCCCGCCTGCATGTGAAGAATTTCAATGTCACTGTCATATACGATTGGCGTGAGCCGTACTGTTTCATGTATTGGTGAAATCCATGTGAATGGACGGAGCCTTTTGAAAAGCTTCGGGCGGAGTTCTTTGTGTGCATTGTATACAGAATTATATTCTGATGCATTGACATAATACATCTGAACAATGTCTATCTCTGGAAGAAGCATATGTTTCAATTCTCTTAATGCGTAGTTGTTGGTATCATCAAGCACTTCGTCTGCGTCAGCACTGAATATGTAGTCACATCCAGCTTTGGAAAATGCAAAATTTCTTGCGGCTGAAAAATCATTTATCCATTCAAAATCATATATTTTATCGGTGTAGTGAGCGGCAATTTCTTTAGTATTGTCAGTTGAGCCTGTGTCTACAATAATCAATTCATCATAAGTTCCTGCGTATGAATCAAGACACCTTGCAAGAATGTCCTGCTCATTTTTTACAATCATGCACATGCTTATTGATATCATGTTTTTCTCCTGTTCTTAATTGGATTTATATAGGTTATATCGGTAAATGCCTTGATTTTTTTAGGTATTCGTAAGATACTTGTTATCAATGATAACATATATCTGATACGAGGTACACAATGTCAAAAAAGAAATCTGCAGCAGAACCAGTTGAATATATAGACAGTCAGGCTTTTGACGCGGCGAAAGAGAAGATAATCGGTAAGAGCCATAATGACAAGGGGATAGGTACTTTGTCGGAAAAGACACTGCATGCAGTATTAAAAATGTATTATGAACCCGATGAGGATAATCATGAGGTTGCAATAGATGGTTATTTTGCAGATATATATAACGAGCATGGGATAATTGAGATTCAGACGAGGCAGCTTAACAAGTTAAGGGATAAGTTGTCAGTGTTCCTGAATGAATATCAGGTGAGGGTTGTATATCCGATGCCGTATGAGAAGTATTTAAGCTGGATTGAGCCGGAAACAGGGGACATTACTTCTAGAAGAAAGTCTCCGAAGCGATGTTCTGTGTATGATGCGATGTTTGAACTGTATAAGATTAAAGCATTTTTAAAGAATCAGAATCTTAAGGTTACATTGCTGCTGATTGATATGGAAGAATATAAGCTTCTTAATGGCTGGAGTTACGATAAGAAGCGCGGAAGTGTGCGTTATGACCGCATTCCTGTTGGAATAAGAAAGATAATTGAACTGGACTGTCCACAGGATTATATGCAGTTTGTACCAGAGGGACTTGAGAGGAACTTTACTTCAGCGGATTTTGCAAATGCAGCGCATATTGACAGGCAGACTGCTGCCAGTGTACTTGCAATGCTTAATTACATGGAACAGGTTAAAAGAGTCGGAAAGACAGGCAATGCCTATATATACGATATTGAAGAACATTATTGAATGGAGATAGTATGTACTCTGTAAATGGAAACTGCTTTCGAATATCTGTAAGAAATCTTGTGGAATTCATGTGTGCAGAAGGTGATATTGACAACAGGAATACAGGCAGCAATGATGTGAAAATCATGCAGGAGGGGGCAAGGATTCACAGGAAAATCCAGCATAGCATGGGAACTATGTATCATGCAGAAGTGCCTTTAAAGATTGAGATACCGCTTGTATCTGACTTAGGGATTGAGTATGTACTACAGGTTGAAGGCAGGGCTGACGGTATTATTGCAGATATTAATTATGACGAGGATGGCAATAAAGAGCCGGAGAGCGATGCAATAATTGATGAGATAAAGACTATGCAGACAGATGTTTCTCTGCTGAAAGAACCGGTCTATGTGCATAAAGCCCAGACACTGGTATATGGTTATATATATGCAAGCCAGAAGAAGCTGTCAAAGATTGGAATCCAGATGACTTACGTTACTCCTGAGCCTGAGACAATCAACAAGTTTCTGGAAGAATATACATTTGAAAGAATTGAAGAGTGGTTTAATAAGCTGATTACAGGCTTTAAGAGATGGACTGATTATACATTTGATGAGAGGCATAAAAGGACGGAATCAATCAGAGAACTTAAGTTTCCTTATGAATACAGGGAGGGGCAGAAGAATCTGTGCGTGAGTGTATACAGGGCTATTGAAGATAATACCAATCTATATATTCAGGCACCTACAGGTGTCGGAAAGACGTTGTCTACTGTGTTCCCGGCTGTGCAGGCGTTAGGACAGCAGATGTCAGACAAGATATTTTACCTGACGTCAAAGACAATAACGAGAACTGTTGCGGAGGATACTTATGCTATATTAAGAGATAACGGGCTTCATATGAGAACTGTTACTCTTACAGCAAAGGACAAAATATGTCCACTTGATGAGCGCAACTGCAACCCCGTGGCATGTCCTTATGCCAAGGGGCATTTTGACAGGATTAATGATGCTGTGTACGACATAATAACGAGCCAGATGGTTATCGGAAGAGATAATGTCATGGAATATGCCAACAGACATAATGTCTGCCCGTTTGAGATGTCGCTTGATGTTTCGTACTGGTGTGATGGAATTATATGTGATTATAATTATGTATTTGACCCGGATGCGTCGCTTAAGCGGTATTTTGGCAATGGTGCGAAGGGTGATTATGTGTTTCTTGTGGATGAAGCACATAACCTTGTGGACAGAGCAAGAGAAATGTACAGCGCAGTGTTGAAAAAAGAAGATTTTCTTGCGGCTAAGAAACTTGTCAAGGAGATGGACAAGCGGCTTGCAGGCGCACTTGACAGATGTAACAAGCAGTTGCTCGAATATAAAAGACAGTGCGATACATTCATGGTTGTGAGTGGTTTTGGAACATTTCCAGCCAGCCTTGAGCGTGTAATGGGACTTATGCAGAGGTTTATGGAAAGGCATAAGGGTGAGCCTGTGACTAACGAGCTGCTCGAGTTTTTCTTTGCAGTGAGACATTTTCTTAATATGTATGACTGTGCTGATGAAAAATATGTCTATTATAATGAGCATGATAATGATGGAAACTTTCTTGTACATCTGTACTGTGTTGACCCGTCTGGCAACATAAGTGAGAGACTTTCACAGGGCAGAAGCACGGTATTCTTCTCGGCAACGCTGCTTCCGGTTAATTATTTTAAGGAAATGCTTTCAGGAAATGCAGATGACTATGCTGTGTATGCACATTCGCCGTTTGATACTGATAATAAGAGAGTGCTTATTGGAAATGCTTTCAGGTGATGTGTCGGATAGAGCAGTGTATGCACATTCATCTTTTGAACCTGATAATAAGAGAATTGTCGTGGCTACTGATGTGACAAGCCGTTATACAAGAAGAAATGCAAGGGAATATGCCAAGGTACATGATTATATTATGCATATGATTTCTGGCAGAAGCGGCAGATATATGGTGTTCTTTCCGTCATATTCTTACATGGAGAGTGTTCTTGAGTGCTTCAGGTGGAAAAGTGGTGTTAATGTGACCGAATGTGGTGGAGAAGATACATTTTTACCAGAAAGCTGTGTGAATGTGCTTGTGCAGGGAAGGTTTATGAAGGAGGCTGACAAGGAAAATTTCTTATCAGCATTTTACAAGGAACTTCCAGAAGGGGCTTCGCTTGCGGGCTTCTGTGTGCTTGGAGGAATATTTTCCGAAGGAATTGACTTAAAGGATGAGAGCCTTATCGGAGCTGTCATTGTCGGAACTGGGATTCCGATGGTGTGCAGGGAGCGCAACATTTTAAGGGATTATTTTGATGAGTTTGGCAAAAATGGATATTCTTATGCTTATGTTATTCCGGGAATGAATAAGGTGCTTCAGGCAGCAGGAAGGGTTATAAGGACGGATACAGATAAGGGAGTTATTGCACTTCTGGATGACAGATTTATGACTGGTGAATATGAGCGTATGTATCCTAGGGAGTGGAACAGGATATTTCCAGTCAGTCTGGGTAATGCTTATAAATGTATTAAGGATTTCTGGACGGAACAGGATATATAGGGCATTGATAAAAAATGTACAATGTTAGAACTTGTAGTCGGACTGTATGTGTGATAGAATTTAGACAGATATTATTAAGGTCCGGATATATGATGATTTGGTTTGATTATGGGAGATGGGCTTATGCAGAACGTGGAAGAGATTAATAAGAATATAGAAAACAAAACTGTAGACAAGCAGGTCTGGCAGTCTCTGGGATTTGATGAATTACAGACTATTGAGATTATCAGAGGAATTGAGAATAGCGTTGATGTGAGTGTGTATTGCAAAGAGGAATTTAACGCTGCCCAGATGAAAGCATTAAGACTTGGTCTGGAAGAAAAACTTGATGTAAGCAGATTTGCAGATGCACAGTATGATTATATGCAGATGGAAGAACTGAAGCAGGCTGTGCGTAGCGGAATGAATATGGATGATATATGTAATCCTAAGTTCAGTCATTCTGTTATGAGAGAGATAAGGCTTGCATCAGAGCTTAATTATGATCTGACCAGGTATGCAAAGCTTGGTTATTCAGGAGAGGTATTAAGACAGATAAGACTTGCAAGAAAAGAAGAGATTGACCTTACATTTTTTGTTGAGGATAATTATGATGAATATCAGCTCAATGAGATAAGGCTGGGAATACACAGTTGTGTCGATATAACTAAGTATCTGCTTCATGAATACAATGGGAAACAGATGGAACAGATTAGACTTGGACTTGAGGAAGGGATTGATGTTACTCCATATAACATGGTTGGATTTTCATCAGGACAGATGAAGCAGATAAGACTTGGACTTGAAGAAGGAATAGATGTTTCTGAATATGCAGATCCGTTTATTGATGCGGTAAGCATGAAAGAGGCAAGACACAGAATTTCTGATAAATGGAATGACGAGAAGCCTGCACTTAATGAATTGCAGTCACAGGAAATTCTTATGGGACTTACAAGCGGTGTAGATGTTTCTTTATATGCTGATCCAAGATATACCTTTAAAGAGATGGAGAAGATAAGACTTGCACTTGAGAGGGGAAGTAATCTGGATGGGCTGCTTAAGTATGGATGTTAAGATGCAGCTATTACAGTACAGTGTTTTTATAATGAATGGATAAGACCTTCGGAAAGGGGGAACAGCATGAGCAATACAGAAATAGTTAATGAAACAGCTGATATAGATGATATCGAGTTACATGAGGTTTATGTATATATTGCAGATGATAATATGAGCGCATCAGTCAGGCTTGGCAAATGTGATGAAGGATATACATATGATGAAGTCATGAATAAGCTATCGCTTAATGGAATTAAGACGGGAATAGATGAAGAAAAAATTCGATGGATGATTTCACAAAAAATATATGACCAGCCGGTTGAAGTTGCTTTTGGTAAACCGGTAGAGGCAGGAAAAGATGGATATTATGAGTTTTTCTTTGATACAGATGCAATTAATAATAACAGACCTACAGTAAGAGAAGATGGTTCTATTGATTACTTTAACCAGAAGAGATTTGAAAAGGTTAATGAGGGTGATCTGCTGGCAAGATATCATGAGCCGACTAAAGGGGAGTTTGGCTTTGATGTATGTGGAAAGCTGCTTGTTCCTAAGCAGGGTAAACCAAAGCCAAGACTGCATGGTAAGGGCTTTAAGACATCTGATGATGGTAAAGAAACTTATGCTGCAATATCTGGAAAGATTGAATATTGTAACTATGATTTAAGTGTTGTTAATGTGTATGAGGTTAATGGTAATCTTGACATGAGTATGGGTAATATTGACTTTAACGGGGATGTTAATATTACAGGCAGTGTGAGAAGTGGTGTAACAGTGCATGCCATGGGAAGTATATATGTTGGAGGCTTCGTTGAGGGAGCAACACTTATTGCTGGGAAAGATATTGTATTAAAGGATGGCGTTAATACTAAGAATTCAGGAAAGATCGAGGCAGGGGGAAATATATCTGGCAGATTTTTTGAGAATACAGAGGTTATTGCCAAAGGAGACTTACAGTGTAATTATATTCTTAACTGCAGGGTGCTTACATATGGCAGGGTATTTGTTGAGGGACCCATAGGTTCTATTATAGGTGGTGATGTAACTGGTGTTATGGGAATCAGTACTACATCATGTGGACATGAAAGCAATGTAAAGACTTTGTTGAGGGTTGGTTCGACCAAAGAAATTAGAAAAGAATATGCAGAACTTATTATGGAACTTAAGGAAGTAGACGGACAGATTGAAACCTTTGAAATGGCTAATAAGAAGTTTGAGATGATTAAACAGAACATGCCTGAAAAGTATGATAGTAAAATGGCATTGAAAGTTACCCAGTCAAAGATTGTAAAGATGGCACAGAAAGCCAAGCTTGAAGAAAAGAGCAAGGCATTATACAATCTTATAAGAGATTCAGAGAGAGCAGTTGTTAAAGTAAAGAATCATATATATCCGGGAAGCAGGGTATATATGGATGATAAGACTTACATGCCAAGTTCTGTATTTTCACATATTATTGTTAAGAAGACGCCAAGCACGATTATTCTTAGGGATTATGATGAATAAGTATATTACAGGGAGAGTATTATGATAGAAGAAGTTGTTTCGGTGGAATTGCCGGTGCATGAAAGGCTGGTAGTAAGAAAGAATAGACTTACGAATGAAGAAAACGGCATTGATATGCCAAGGATTTCTATAGTTACAGGCACTCATGGGGATGAACTTGACGGACAGTATATCTGCTATGAGGTTATCAGAAGGATTGAAAGAGAGAAGAATAAGCTTAAAGGAATTGTAGATATTTATCCAGATATTAATCCTCTTGGACTTGATACAGGTTCAAGAGGAATTCCTATGTTTGACCTTGATATGAACAGGGTTTTCCCTGGTGATAATAATGGAGCGATGGCTGAATATGTGGCAGCAGGTATTATTGAAGATATTATTGGAAGCGATCTGTGTATTGATATCCATTCAAGCAATATATTTGTAAATGAGATGCCACAGGTAAGAATTAATGATGATACGCAGGAAAAGCTTCTTCCTTATGCGAAGATGATGAATGCACAATTTGTGTGGATATATTCGTCTATTACTGTGCTTGATGCAACTCTTGCCTATAGTCTTAATCATCTTGGTGTGCCTACTCTTGTTACGGAGATGGGTGTTGGAAACAGAATTACGCCAAAGTATTGCAGGGATATTGTTGATGGTATATTTAACCTTATGTCTCATATGGGGATATGGGATGATGAGCCGAAAGAAGTGAATGAACCTATTATCTCTACAGAGGGTGAGGTTACATTTCTTACTGCTAAGGAAAGCGGAATATTCGTATCAGCAGTTGATTCTATGGGAATGATTGGAATTGGAACGCATATAGGAGATATTATCGAACCTATTGAGGGAAGAATAATCCAGAGAATTGAATCGCCTACAGATGGAATTATATTTACATTAAGAGAGAATCCGGTAGTACATAAGGGGGCTCTTATAGCAAGAGTTTATGGTGGCAGATAATGAAGAAAGAGATTATTTATTCGTTAAAGGGTATATATAGAGAAGATTATCAGATAGAAGGCTACAGATTCGGCGGTGGTGAGAAGTCGGCATGTATTGTTGGTGCATTAAGAGGAAATGAGATACAGCAGCTGTATATATGTTCGCAGCTTGTCAAGGCACTTAAAGAGCTTGAGGCTCATGGTGCAATATCGCACAATCATGAGATTCTTGTTATCCCATCTGTTAACAGATTTTCCATGAATGTTGGAAAGAGATTCTGGCCTACAGATAATTCTGATATAAACAGAGCTTTTCCTGGGGATGTTAATGGAGATACAACCAAGCAGATAGCAGGAACACTTTTTGACAGAATTAAGGGTTACAGTTATGGCATACATTTTGCGAGCTTTTATATGCCGGGTGATTTTATTCCTCATGTAAAGATGATGGATACAGGATTTCAGAGTGCGAGTCTTGCCAATCTGTTCGGACTTCAGTACGTTGTTATTAGAAAGCCTAAGCCAATGGATACAGTGACACTTAATTATAACTGGCAGATGAATGGTACTAATGCATTTTCAATATATACTAACAGCACAGATATGATTGATGAGAAATCTGCAAGACAAGCAGTGTCATCTGTTCTCAGGTTTTTAACCAGAATGGGTATTCTTAAGTACAACAATCACAGTGGATATATTGCAAGTGTTATCAATGAGTTTGATCTTATGGCAGTCAAGACTTATGATGCAGGATTTTACAAGAGACTTAAAGAGCCGGGTGATCCTGTATATCATGGTGAGCTTATAGCACAGATTCTTGACCCATGTGAGGGTACTGTTAAGAGTGAGATAATATCACAGACAGACGGTATTGTTTTCTTCGCACATACAGGACCAACTGTAATGGGTAATCAGGTTGTTTACAAGATAATAAGAAGAATGCATGAATAGTTGTTTGAAAATATGTTTTATTGTGATACAATGGTTAAATATTAATAATTAATATAACTAATCTCAGGAGGAAGATATGAGCGGCGTAAAGAGAGTTTTTGTCGAGAAAAAGAAACCATTTGCAGTTAATGCGAAAGAATTACTTGAGGAGATAGGAGGATATCTTGGAATAAAGACTATTACAGATGTAAGAGTTCTTATCCGATATGATATTGAGAATCTTTCAGAAGAAACATATAAGAAAGCACTTACTACTGTTTTTTCTGAGCCACCGGTAGATGATGTTTATGAGGGAACATTTCCAGCGGGAAAGGACGATTTCGTGTTCTCTGTAGAGTATCTTCCAGGACAGTTCGACCAGAGAGCTGATTCTGCAGAACAGTGTGTTAAGTTCTTTAATGAGAATGAGACACCTGTTATCAAGACTGCTGTAACTTATGTATTGACAGGAACTGTTACTGATGAGGAGAAGAACAGGATTAAGGAACACTGCATTAACCCTGTTGATTCAAGACAGGCAGCAGAGGATATTCCAGAAACTTTAGTTACTGAGTTCAAGACTCCTGCTGATGTTATTTATTTTGACGGATTCAAGGATATGCCAGAGGATAAGTTAAAGGAATTATATGATTCTTTAGGACTTGCCATGACATTTAAGGATTTTAAGTTCATTCAGGAGCATTTTGCTAGTGTTGAGAAGCGTGATCCTTCTATGACTGAAATCAGAGTACTTGATACATACTGGTCAGATCATTGCCGTCACACAACATTTGCAACAGAGCTTACAGATGTTAAGTTTAAGGACGGATTCTATAAAGCCCCTATGGAAGCTACATATAACAAGTATCTTTCAGACAGAGCAGAAATATATAAGGACCGTAAGGACAAGTTCGTATGCCTTATGGATCTCGCACTTATGGGTGCTAAGAAGTTAAAGGCTGAGGGCAAGTTAGCTGATCAGGAAGAATCTGATGAGATTAATGCCTGCTCAATTGTTGTTCCAGTTGAGATTGATGGAAAGACAGAGGAATGGCTTGTTAACTTTAAGAACGAGACACATAACCATCCAACAGAGATTGAGCCATTTGGTGGCGCAGCAACTTGTCTTGGTGGTGCTATAAGAGATCCATTGTCAGGACGTACATATGTATATCAGGCAATGAGAATTACAGGTGCAGCAGATCCTACTGTTCCGGTATCAGAGACAATTCATGGAAAGCTTCCACAGAGAAAGCTTGTTACAGGTGCTGCTCACGGATACAGCTCATATGGTAACCAGATCGGACTTGCTACAGGATATGTTAAGGAAATCTACCATCCTGATTATGTTGCCAAGAGAATGGAGATTGGTGCAGTTATAGCTGCTGCTCCAAGAAGTGCAGTTAAGAGAGAGAATTCTGACCCGGGAGATATCATTATTCTTCTTGGTGGAAGAACAGGACGAGATGGATGTGGCGGAGCTACAGGTTCATCTAAGGTTCATACAGAGAAGTCTATTGAGGATTGTGGTGCTGAGGTTCAGAAGGGTAATGCTCCTACAGAGCGTAAGATGCAGAGACTCTTCAGAAGACCAGAGGTTACTAAGCTTATTAAGAAATGTAATGACTTTGGTGCAGGCGGTGTATCCGTTGCAATTGGTGAGCTTGCAGCAGGTCTTAAGGTAGATCTTGATAAAGTTCCTAAGAAGTATGAAGGTCTTGATGGAACAGAGCTTGCTATATCAGAGTCTCAGGAGAGAATGGCTGTTGTAGTTGATCCTAAGGATGTTAAGGAATTCCTTCAGTATGCTGCTGAGGAGAACTTAGAGGCAGTTGAGGTAGCTGTTGTAACAGAAGAACCAAGACTTGTTCTTAACTGGAGAGGCAAGGATATCGTTAATATCTCAAGAGCATTCCTTGATACTAATGGTGCTCATCAGGAGACTAAGGTTGTAGTTGATATTCCTTCACAGGAAGACGATTACCTTAAGCCGGTTAAGGTTACAGATGTACGCGGTAAGTGGTTAAAGACTTTAGCAGACCTTAACGAATGCTCACAGAAGGGACTTGTTGAGAGATTTGATGGTTCTATCGGAGCCGGTTCAGTATATATGCCATATGGTGGTAAATATCAGCTTACAGAGACACAGAGCATGGTTGCAAAGCTTCCAGTGCTTAAGGGTTCATGCGATACAGTAACTATGATGTCTTATGGATTTGATCCATATCTCTCATCATGGAGCCCATATCATGGAGCAATCTATGCTGTTACAGATTCTGTAGCTAAGATTGTTGCTGCCGGTGGTGATTTCAGTAAGATCAGATTCACATATCAGGAATACTTCAGAAGAATGACAGAAGATCCAGAAAGATGGAGCCAGCCATTTGCTGCACTTCTTGGTGCATATGAAGCACAGATGGGATTCGGACTTCCATCAATCGGTGGTAAGGACAGTATGTCAGGAACATTTGAACATATTGATGTTCCACCAACACTCTGCTCATTTGCTATTGATGTAGCTAAGGAAGGAGATATTATTACTCCTGAACTTAAGAATGATGGTGATGTATTAGTCAGATTTGATATTAAGAAGAATCAGTATGATCTTCCAGATTTCGAACAGGTTAAGGCACTCTACAGTGCAATACATGAGCTTATCCAGAAGAAGGCAATCGTATCTGCATATGTTCTTGATGCTAACGGACTTGTGCCAGCACTCAGCAAGATGGCATTTGGTAATAAGTTAGGTTTTGAGATCAGCGCAGACGTTAAGGAAGATGATCTCTTTGCACCAGCTTATGGCTGTATCGTTGCAGAAGTTCCAGCGGACAAGCTTAGTGAGATTACTACAGCTTATACTAAGGTTGGTACTGTTAAGGATAATGGTAAGTTCACATACAAGGAAGTTTCAATTAATGTAGAAGAAGCATTAAGCGTATGGGCTGATACCCTTGAGGGTGTATTCCCAACTAAGGCTTCTAAGGAAACTACACCGGTTGAAAGCAAGTTATATGAAGCACCAAGCGTACATGTATGCAAGAATAAGGTTGCTAAGCCAACAGTATTTATCCCGGTATTCCCAGGAACTAACTGTGAGTACGATAGTGCCAAGGCATTTGAAAGAGCCGGTGCTGATACAATCGTTAAGGTGTTCAAGAACCTTGATGCTGAGAGTATCAGAGAGTCTGTTGATGAATTTGAGAAGGCTATTAACCAGGCACAGATTATTATGTTCCCTGGTGGATTCTCAGCAGGTGATGAACCAGATGGTTCTGCCAAGTTCTTTGCGACAGCATTCCGTAATGCCAAGATGAAGGAAGCAGTTGAGAAGCTACTTAATGAGAGAGATGGTCTTGCACTTGGTATCTGTAATGGATTCCAGGCACTTATCAAGCTTGGTCTTGTACCTAATGGTAAGATTACAGGACAGGATGCACAGTCACCTACACTTACATTTAATACAATTAACCGTCATATATCTAAGATGGTATATACTAAGGTTGTCAGCAATTTAAGCCCATGGCTTGCTAATGCTGAACTTGGCGGAGTATACTGCAACCCAGCTTCACATGGTGAAGGAAGATTTGTTGCAAATAAAGAATGGCTGGACAAGTTATTCGCAAATGGCCAGGTTGCAACACAGTACTGTGACCTTGACGGAAATGTATCTATGGATGAAGAGTGGAATATCAATGGTTCATACATGGCTATTGAAGGTATCACAAGCCCAGACGGAAGATGCTTCGGTAAGATGGCACATTCTGAGAGACGCGGTGACAGTGTTGCTATTAATATATATGGTGAGCAGGATATTAAGATATTCGAATCTGGTGTTAAGTACTTCAAGTAATACATAGAATATGTCAGCAGTGTGCCATTAGAATTGGAGGGGATATTATGGCAAGAGATAAAGTCAGCACAGATATATTATGGAAGGACAGGAAGAGAATTCTCTTCCTCGGACTTCCATGGTCATTTACAAGATATAGTGTATCTAAGGACAGATTCTTTATAAGCAAAGGATTTTTCAGCGTTAAAGATGATGAGGTAAGACTGTATCGTATTATGGATATTTCATTGGAGCGCTCATTCATGCAGAGACTTGTCGGAGTAGGAACTATTAAAGTATGCTCTGGAGACAAGACAATGGGTGACTTTGAGATTAAGAATATCAAGAGGCCTAAGGCTACTAAGGAGCTGTTATCAGATCTTGTGGAGAAGCAGAGAGATATCAAGAGAGTTGTCAACAGAGAGAATATGATTGACGGTCATGACCATTCAGATGGTCAAGCGGATATTGATGACATTGACAATAATGATGACGATGCACCATTTGACAGATAATTTGTAAAAATGTATTGACAGCTATATAGAAAGATGATATTTTAATAGTTAGTTAAAGCTAACTTATGTAACGGGTATCCAGTTAGGATATCCGTTATTTTATAAATGCGAGTTAGACAAAGCTAACAAGAGTAAGGTAAATGAAAGGATGAGAATATGAGCGTAGTTATTATTGGTGGAAATGAATGTATGGAACGTCAGTATCAGCAGATATGTAAGAAACACGGCTGCAAGGCGAAGGGATTTGTTAAGGAAAAAAGCGGATTTTCCAAGCAGATTGGAACACCGGATCTTATGATACTGTTTACTAATACGGTTTCTCATAAGATGGTTTTATCAGCTGTTACAGAGGCTAAGAAGAATGATGTAAATATAGTAAGAACACATTCAAGCAGTGCGGCATCGCTTACAAGTGTTTTAGAAACATATTTAAGCGAAAGCAGGGCATGCTGATAAAGAAGAGAATAAAGTGCAATATGGAAGGAAAAGAAAAATGGTCTGTACAGATGTATTGGGAAGAATTGAGCGAGAAGTTATAAAAGAGTGTTCTCCGACGCTTGCCGGATTAAAGACGGGCAACCTTTTTAATTACAGATATGATAATATATCTGATTTTAGGAAAGAGCTTGCAAGTGTAAACAGAAAACTTAACGCCAAAGGCGTGTATGTTACATTTTTAAAGCGAAATGAAAAGAGTGCACTTTTATATGTGTTCAGACCTGACAGATTAGAGAAGGATTTGTCACAGCCAGCAGTACAAAATGTACTGAAAACATTTGGATATACAGATTATAAAGTTGGAGCAAGCATCAAACATCTTAAACAGAGAGTGGGGGAGAACACATGCTTTCCGCATGAAATAGGACTGTTCTTAAGTTACCCGGTGGAAGATGTAATCCAGTTTATAAGACAAAAGGGCTGTAATTACAAATGTTGTGGGGTATGGAAGGTGTATTGTGATGAGGCATTCAGCCAGAAGATGTTTGCACGTTACAGAAAATGCACAGAAGTATATTTAAGAGTCTTTGACCGAGGCAGAAGCATATCTGCATTAACGGTTTAAGCATATAAAAAGTAAAAAAGGAGAGATTGGATAATGAGTAAAGTAGCAGTAGTTTATTGGAGTGGAACAGGTAATACAGAGACAATGGCTAACGCAGTTGCAGAAGGTGCTAAAGGAGCCGGAGCAGAGGTTGATGTACTTGTGGCAAATGATTTTAATTCAGGAAAGGTTGCTGAATATGATGGAATCGCATTCGGATGCCCGGCAATGGGAGCAGAGAATCTTGAAGAATCAGAGTTTGAGCCAATGTTCACAGAGGTAGAAGGAAGTCTTAGCGGTAAGAAAATTGCACTTTTTGGTTCATATGGATGGGGAAGCGGCGAATGGATGGCTGACTGGGAAGAAAGAAGCAAGGCTGCAGGGGCTGTTCTTGCAACAGACAGCGTAATCTGTCAGGAAGCACCAGATGATGATGCTGTTGAAAACTGCAAAAAACTTGGGGCAGCGTTAGCATAATTATTTATTGCCTGTAATATATTGAAAAGATTGCACATTTTGCCCCTGGTTGGTTATATCAATCAGGGGTTAAATTGTTCTAAAAAATATTATAAAAATATAACAAAAGTTGTTGACATCTAATGACCATTAGAATATACTAACCAAGGTGGTAATGAAAAACATTATCAATATGCTAAAAAGAGGAGATGAGCTTATGCCATTAACTATGATTGATGAAGGAACTCCATACACAATCCAGCGGATTGGTGGAAAGGAAGAAATAAGACGTTTTCTTGAGAATCTTGGATTCGTTCCGGGAGCAGTAGTAACAGTTGTTTCTAAAGCTGGCGGTAATG
>ERZ779669.839-NODE-839-length-16727-cov-55.421425_pt1 | contig 16727 bp, 12 predicted proteins | sample MGYA00511372_ERZ779669 | MGnify/ENA primary metagenome ERZ779669 (study PRJEB29588, sample SAMEA1967891) | human gut metagenome | biome: human gut; feature: human-associated habitat; material: faeces | place: Denmark | collected 2008/2010 ... | reverse complement strand
CGCTCGGAACCGCTACGCTCTAAGGATGGCGGACCATCAAAGGTCTCGCCAGATTTTTTGTCGGCTGGCGCATCAAAGGAGGTGTCAAAGGTCTCGCCAGATTGTGCGGGATGGGACCGCCTGGGTGCTACTTGCTTGCGGGCTGCTGATAGGCTTGGTGCTACTTGCTTGGGGGCTAATGATGGAGTTGCTGATGAACTTGCTCCTATACAAGTATTGGTGAATGTGGATATATTCTCGGAGGGATTTGACTGCCCGGATGTGGAGTTTGTACAGTTGGCTCGACCAACCTTGTCGCTTGCCAAGTATCTGCAGATGGTGGGACGTGGATTGCGAGTGGCTAAGGGGAAGAAGAGCTGCGTGATTATAGATAATGTGGGACTGTATCGGGTGTTTGGATTGCCTTCGCAAGTATGGAACTGGAATGCTATGTTCGAGGGAAAGCTGAAAGTTGGCAAGAAAAAGGAGACTTCGAAGGAAAGAGATTTCTTCTTGATGTACGGAAAGCAAGAAACTATGTCTGTTGGTCAAGACTCGGAAATGATGATGGTGATGAGCCATGAGGAACTGATGCAGTCATTGCTGTATCGGGAGTTTGTGGATTGCAATGATGATTTTGCCATCGTCAAGTTGAATGATGGAAAGATGACGGTGGTAAACCGACAAGGCGAACAGGTGATAGAACCTGGCAACTATTATGAAATGAAGTTCTTACGAGGTAATATCTTATCCTATCGACCTCGCAGAAAGACTGTATGTTACTACGACCTCTTGGCGAGAGTTGTCATTGACGAGGACATTCATGAGAAAGATGCTCCCGAGGTAATCACCATCAATAAATGGGAGTTCGTCGAATATAATGGTCTCTTCAGGTCTCGTACCTACGAGCACTTTGCTTTACCTTTTCGCCCTTCCCAATATGACCTTTGGAATTATGGATATTATATGATCTACAACTTTCAATGCTCTACAGACAGTGGTTGTCAGGAATGGATATATAAAGAGGAGGATGGCGGCTCTATGCGCATGTATAAAGAAAACAGTGAAAAGGTTTGTTTTTTACGTGGCGACCATACTCATGTATATTGGCTGTGCGCCGACCTGTACGACAGTGGCATAGTGGTCATGGACAGTCATGAGGATTACTACTTCGTTGACTCCAGCTTGAAAAAGACCTATATAGGTTGCAATCAACCCAAAACAGAAAGCGAGAATTTGATGGTTGCGATGCCTCGGCTTGGCAAGCATATTTATGACATGGAAATGCAGCGCAGGAAAAAGCAAGAGGAACAGGAGTTATTGCTAATGCAAAAGAAGTCGGAGACAGGGCATGTAGAATTGTATCAAGCAGGAAAGAAATGGGGTGTGAAGGTAGATGGCAAAGTTATCGTGCCACCTCTCTACCACAGTATAGCGCAACCTGTCGGTGCTTATTGCGCCTTTGAACAGATTCCCAGACATTGGGGTGTTATGACATTGAAAGGAAAAGTGATTGTTGATGCCAAATATGAGAAGGTGGAGATTCGTGACAATGGAATCGCCGTGGTAACAGGCATCACGGGAAAGACACAGACAATCAAACTTTTAAAGGTAAAAGAGTAAAAAGGTAAAAGAGTAAAAGGGATTTTTGCTTTTTACTCAATTTGACGGCGAGGACTTGAAAATGACCCAAGAAGGATTTCCTTATACACCACTTGTGATAAAAACGCATAAAAGAAGTAGGTGGTTATGACAAAAACAGACCGATGTGAACGAGAGTTCATTTCGGTCTGTTTTTTGTTTATGTATATTTCTTCGTAGAAGGATAGAACAGATGGTCTTTGTCCAAGAATACAGATTCTATGATGTAACCTGCAAGCCTTGGCTTTTGACCGCCAATTTTCCGAATCGTCCCCCAAGAAACCTTGCCCTTGATATGCGGAGGAATTTTGAAGTGGCTGTTTTCAGGAAAATCACCATATACCTTCAAGAGTCCCTGCTGTACAGCTTCTTGTCTTGTAAAAGAGCATACTTCAACAAATCGCCCTACAAGTTTATCAAGCATTTTCTCATCTTGCCATTTTTCAAGAGTCTGTCCTGGAGGGCATTGGTTGAAATCGAAATCCTTGAAGTTAAAAGACAACTTTGGCTGTTCATCTTTCACCTTACGCTCATCTCTCACATTGGCAGTACGGCTTTCGGAAGCAGCAGTGCTTTTGAACTTATTCTCAAACTTACTCTTCTTTTTTGCTGCCATACTCCATGATGAATTTATCAATATTGCCGAAATAAGGAACAGCACCATAGCGTCCCAGCAGATAATCCTTAGAGAAAGACGCATCGTTACGGACGCTATTAGCCTGATTGATTTTGTATTCCACCAGAGAGTACAAATCAGATGCACCCTCAGAAGATTTCTCAGCGAACCATATCTGATCACGACGAAGCAAATCCTTACGCAAGAGGTTTGTATCGTGAGTTGTTATAATCAACTGTGCCCCCAAGGTATTCATCACACTATAGAATAGTTTGAGCAATTCTACCGACAACTGTGTATGAAGGCTTGCGCCAAACTCGTCAATCACAAGCACACCACCATTTTGGATGGTGTCGAAGAATGGTCCAAGAAGAGCAAACAGTTTGGTTGTACCCAAGGACTCAAATTTGAAATTCAACTGCTCCTTACCAATTACCGACCCATTGTCATACAGATCATGGGTTGAAAGAATTTCCAACTCATGTTGCTCTATCCGTTGGTTGGAATCTGTAGTGAAATGGATGCCCAAACGAGACAATATTTCAAAAGGAGTATCTTGCGTGTCAACTTCCTTGACATTTTCTTTTACGTTCATATCCTTGATGCAATTATCCACTATGCCAATCATGTTGAGGATTTGCTCACGAATCAAAGGATTGTGTATAAAAGTCCTTGCAGTATAAGCCAAGGTGTTATCGTCTAAACCTGAAAGAATATTGAAACGCTTACGAAACCATTCTTTTACCTTCATTGCCACTTCCACATTGAATTGAGCTGCAGTGGAAAGGTATAGGGCATTACTTCTGGTTTTTGTGTCAACTCCTCTTGCACCCTTTACCACTTTTGAGTTGACCTTGATATTTTGTCCTTCACGCTTAAAACAATAGCTCTCTTTTGTACTCCCTTCAAGTAACACGAAGAGCCATTCGGTCAGCACTTTGTTCTGACTGACCTCAAAACCATATCTGTATCTTTCTCCATTGCAGATGAATATCATTTGCATAGAAATAGGCTCTTTTGTACTTTCCACATCAAAACGATAGTGAAGAAGAGAGAGACGCTTAACGATGCTCTCATCGACAAATGACCGTAGCACCATAGACTTGAAAATATCCATAGCTGCAATTACAGAACTCTTACCCGAACCATTTGCACCATAGATGGCGGCAGACCTTAAATAACGCTTGCCGTTATCCATGATGGAAACATTCGAGTAACCATCATTGCTCTCGCACTCCTTGACAGTAGTGCTAGCAACCATACTAAGCGAAACCTCATCCCTATATGACATAAAGTTTCTTATCGTAAATTCTATCAGCATTTGTTCATATGTTCTTGTTTGTTACGGATGCAAAAATACGAACAAATCTCCATATAACCATAAAATTTGAGATTATTTCACAAAAATCATAATAATATGTACAAGAAAACTACTTTTGATGACTTTTGATGTAACAAAAAAGAATTTTGGAATCGAAAATAATTCCTTTATGTTTGGTCACGATATGCAGATGCTCGCCTATAGCACGTCCTGTGGAGCCAGATTTACCAATAATGGTGCCGGCAAAAACAGGAATTTGCCAGAGCGAGCATCGTAGAGGAATAAGGCGTACAATGCTCAGAAATGGGTTTTGTACGCCTTTTTTGTTTCATTATGTTTTTTTATATCCCAATAGTTTGCTAATTCGCTGAAAATTATGTATATTTGCAAATTGAGGGGAGAAAGAACATCGCCCGAAAGAGATAGACAATTTAGGTATAAAAGAAAGGAGAACGAGATATGGCAAAGAAGAGACCAAAGGTAGCGCTGGTTTATGATTTCGATGGCACACTGTCGCCGGGCAATATGCAGGAGTTTGGATTCATACAGGCTACAGGCAAGACAAAAGACGAGTTCTGGGAGAAAAACAGAAAGTTTGCAGAGGGTAAGGATGCCAATGGCATTTTGACCTATATGTATCTGATGCTCGACGAAGCCAAGAAGAACAATATCTCGCTCACCCGGGAATCTTTTCAGAAATTCGGCAAGGATGTAGAACTGTTCCGCGGCGTAAAACAATGGTTTTCGCTCGTGAATGAATATGGCAACAGTATCGGACTGGACGTAAAGCACTACATCAACTCCTCGGGACTGAAGGAGATGATAGAGGGTACACCTATCGCCCACGAATTTGAGAACATCTACGCCTGCTCCTTTCTCTACAACAAGGAGGGAATCGCCTACTGGCCAGCCGTAGCCGTAGACTATACTACCAAAACGCAATTCCTCTTCAAAATCAACAAAGGTATCAAACAGGTGAGCGACAACAGAAGAGTGAACCAGTATATCCCCGACGAAAAGCGCCCTATCCCTTTCCCCCGAATGATATACTTCGGAGATGGAGAAACCGATGTGCCTTGCATGAAGATGGTAAAGGAACATGGCGGTCACTCGATTGCTGTATATGATAACGAGGATAAACAGAAAACAGCCTGCCAGCTTGTCAAGGAGGGACGAGTAAACTTCATGTGCTCTGCCAACTACAGCAAAGGAAGCGTGATGAATATCATCGTAAAGAGAATATTGGATAAAATCAAAGCCGATTTTGAATTCGACCGTCTGATAGAGCTGAACCAGAAGAAGGCATGGAAGTGATTTAAAGGTAAAAGGGTAAAAAGGTAAAAGGGGAAAAAAGTAAAAGGGGAAAAAGGGAAAAGGAGAAAAAAGTAAAAGGGGAAAAAGGGCAAAAAGTAAAAGGATAAAGGGACTCTTTTGTGAATTCCTTGAAACTTTTCTTGGTTTTATCGAGGATTATGCTTAATTTTGCACACAGAAATAATAATATCAAATCATATTAATGGGAAGAAATAAATACTCAGCAGGAGAAATCAAAGAAATCGGCAAGTTGCTGCGACTCAAGAACGCAGGCAACCGTTTACAACAGAAAATGATACGCCACGACCTTCGCGTGGATTATGAATTCAATATCTCTGACTTCAATGAGCCTGGCAAGGCTTTCGGCGAGGAGGAACTGCAGGATGCCATCAAGCGTGGAGCTATCCAGATTCTCGACGATGCCACCATCGAGGCTATGAAGGCAAAACGTGCAAGAGACAAGGCTCGCGACGAGGCTGAGAGACAGAAGGAAGCTGTAGCCTGCGGTGAACAGACCGACTGGCAGGAGGCTATGAAGCAGTGGAATGAGTATTATGAAAAGTAAAAAGGTAAAAAGGTAAAAAAGTAAAAAGGTAAAAAGAACATACTGATTACGACATATACCGATTACAACATATACCGATTAATAAAATATACTGATTATAAATTATTATGGCTAAAGTATTGATAAAGACATCAGAGGGCGACATCAAGGTTCGCCTCTACGATGAGACACCTCAGCATCGTGACAACTTCATCAAGTTGGCAAAGGAGGGATATTTCGATGGCACACTCTTCCACCGTGTCATCAAGGATTTTATGATCCAGGGCGGTGACCCAGAGAGCAAGGGCGCTCCTAAAGGCAAAATGCTGGGCACGGGCGGACCTGATTACACCATCCCTGCCGAGTTCGTTTATCCACAACTTTTCCACAAGCGTGGTGCCTTGAGCGCTGCACGCCTTGGCGACGAGGTGAACCCTCACCGTGAGAGCAGCGGCAGCCAGTTTTATATTGTATGGGGAAAGACCTACCAGCAGAACGAACTGAAACAGATGGAGAAGCAGATGGGCATGCAGATGGAGCAGAATATCTTCAACCAGCTTGCCAAGGAGCATCATGATGAAATTATGAACTTCCGCCGCAACCGCGACCGCGATGGCTTAATGAAACTACAGGATAAACTGGTGGATGAAACCAAGAAGCGCTGCAAGGAGCAGGGCTACCCAAAGTTTACCGAGGAGCAGCAGAAGGCTTACACTGAAGTAGGCGGAACCCCATTCCTCGATAACCAATATACCGTATTTGGAGAGGTGGAAGAAGGCCTTGATGTCGTGGAGAAAATCCAGAACTGTGAAACCATGCGTGGTGATAGACCTAAGGAGGATATCAGCATGGATATCTCCGTTATAGAAGAATAAAAGGCATTTCTCGCAGTTCTTTCTACAAAACTGCGAGAAATCTTTATTCTGTATCTACAACTATTCATCCGTATTAAACAAAAACAAACAAATCAAAATGAAAAAGATTCATGGAAAAATGATGAAGGGCACCACGGCCAAGAGCCTGATGATGCTCCTGGCTTTGGCAGGTTCTAACTACTGCCATGCTCAGCAAGCCACTATCGTGGTAAACAATCCTACTTCCGCATCACGCACAGAGCTTATCTCCCTCAGCATGAACGAGGTGAAGGAGAAACTGGGCAATGCTGCCCCTAAAAAGGGAGAGGCTTACATCGTGAAGAACAAACGAGGACAGCAGATTGGCTCGCAGATTACCCACGATGGTCTTCTGCTCATAGATGCAAGCATACGTCCTCACGGCTCTGCCACTTACTACGTGAGCATCGGCAAGCCTTACCAGCAGAAGGTTTATGCCACCGGCGCTCTCTATAAGATAAGAAAAGACGATATCGCATGGGAGAACGACAGATGCGCCTACCGCGTATATGGCCCTGCCCTACAGAAGACCGGCGAGCGTTCCTTCGGTACCGACATCTGGGTGAAGAATACTCCGGATACCGTGGTTTACGAGCGATACATCAAGGATATGAACGGCAATATCAAGGGCGACAAGATTGATGCCAGGGTAAGAACTATGCAAAAGCAGGAAAAGGCAGAGAAGAACACAGCAAAGGCTGCTGCTCTTGCCAAGCAAATCAAGGCTCTGCAGGCAGAATCGCGCGAACTGGATATCCTCACCTCCTTCCATCTCGACCATGGCAACGGATTGGATCCTTATCGTGTGGGCGCTACCCTGGGATTGGGTGCACCAAGCCTCATGGTGGGCAAGAACCAGGTTCTGCCTTACTGCTACAAGGATTACAGGATATTGGATAACGGTCCGCTCCGCTTCACCGTAGAACTGACTTACAACCCATCTGCCGTAGGCGATATGAAGAACGTGGTGGAGCACCGCATCATCTCGCTCGACAAGGGCAGCAACTTCAACCGGATGACCGTATGGTACGACGGCTTGACCACTCCTACCGATTTCGCCACCGGTTTCCCTATCCACGAGGAGGATACGGAGACGAAGACCTTCGCCAAGGATTATGTAAGTTATGCCGATCCTACAGATAATATCGAAGTAAACAACTCACAGGTTTACGTAGGCATTCTCTTCCCTTATGGTGTTGACAATACCTACTACCAGCTCTTCGATAAGAAGCACGATGGTGCTACCGGTCATGCGCTCGGCTTGAAACGCGGCTTGAAAAATGGGGAGAAATACAGCTACTACTTCGGTGCAGCATGGAGCAAATATGATGTAAGAAGCTATGCCGAATGGCAAATCCGCATCAAGGATTATCTGGATGCATTGAAGAATCCGCTCCTGATTGAGGTGAAATAGGAAATATATTAAACCGCAAAAGCGATAAGCCAAGATATAAAAATCGAAACAAAAAGCCGCCCTCATATCATTAGAAGAGGACGGCTTTATTGTTTTTTAAATAAAGATTATATTACTTTGTCATCTCGAAACCTACACGCATACCATCATAATTGTTGGCGATACTGCCTACGGCGCTCAATGTAGAGCTGCCCTTGAAGGCACTGAGGGCCTTGATGAGATTGAGCAGCTTCTTCTGGTCGAAGAGAAGACTGATGCCATTGGTTGTCTTGGTGGCATAGCCTGAAGCACTCAGCAGAAGGCCCTTCAGCTGGATGGCATGAGTCTTCTCATCAAAGGTATAGGTGCCATTCCATGCCTTGCCGTCAATCTTGGCAGAGAAAGTACCATCGGTATTAAAGGTGAAATAGGTATTGGAACTGCTGAATCCAAACTTCTTGTAATAACCTTCCAGCTTATTCTCTACCTTGCTGGCAGCAATCTCGCCACCCGCCTTAGCCAGCAGGTTCTCTGAGGTGAAAGCGCACCCTGGCTTGCTGTACTTCCAGGTATGGCAGAGATCTGCCTGCTTGAATGTACCCGAACCGATTACATTGTTCAGGATTCCGTTGATTATACTTCCTGCATTACTGCTTGAGTTGCTGCCATTACCAGCATTACTACCACCCAGGATAGCGCCCACTACGCCTGCTACGGTTGCTGCAGAATTGACGGTAGCAGAAGTATTATTAGCGGTAGTAGTGGTTGCTGCAGATGCAGCAGAAGAAGAAGTAGTAGTAGGAGCTGCAGATGCTGTAGACGCAGAAGCAGTAGATTTCTTAGCTGTCGTCTTCTTGGAAGAAGTTTTTTTAGTAGTCTTCTTGGTTGACTTCTTAGTAGTCTTCTTAGTTGACTTCTTAGTAGTCTTCTTAGTTGACTTCTTAACCGGCATCAACTCAGAATTGGAAGCATTCAGCGCAGCTTCGTTCATAGCGCTAGCATTGCTGCCAGCTGTGCATGCAAGCACAAGGGCAGCGAAAAGAAATACCTTTTTCATTTTTACTTTCTATTTATTTGTTTAAATCTAATTCTCTTATATCATTCGCTTTCTTCACTTTCATATTTCCCATCATAAATGAGGAAAAACTATTATAATAGATGAAAAACAGGAGAAAAGGTTTAATTTGTTGCATAAATGTTTCATAAAACGAATGAAATGTGACGATTTTGTGTTAACGATTGCACATTTTTTTGACATAAATCAAAAAAGAACGAAAAATAGACATATTTTATCAAAAAGTATCCCCGAAAATGAACAGAATATCCTATCTTTGCAACGTTTTAAAAATCACAATAGGTTATGAATGATTTAATTAAGGTAAATTCAGAGAATCAGAATCAGGCAATCGACAGATGCCAGCAGATTCTTAATGAACGCCGCGAGGCGCTTGCCTCTAAGGCAAGAAGAAGAGATTAAGTCTTTTGATTTTTAGCGAACAAGAGACAAGATTCTTCTTAGAAAGAGATTATTTTCAGAATGACATTCGGTTGAGAGATTCTGCTGAATCTATTTTTCCCAACAGGGAGAAAGAATGATTCAGGGAAACAGAACCCCGAAAACTGAAAATGAGAGAGATTTTTCAGAACGACTCTTAAATTTTAAGAGGAACTGAAATTTTTGGGAAAAACAAAAGTTAAAATCCCGTTGTCGTCCATCTTGCATGGTACGTACAACGGGATTTTTTCATTTTCTATCTAATATCCAGATATCCAAATCAGAATTACTTGTTCTTCTCGCCCTTCATGATAACCTCTACATGATTGCCACTCTTCAAGATAACATTCTTGAGGAAGTCGGAAATCTGAGCGCCATCGATTGACTTCACGAGATTCTTATAGTTGCTGTAATTATCAACCTTGTGAAGGTCGAACATACCCAAGGTCTGAATCCAGTAACCGTTGGTCTTCTCATCCACGCCAGCCTGCTTCAAGAGAATCTCCTTTACTTTCTGCAAATCGTCAGCATCAACCTTGGCAATCACCTCGTCCATACCCTTGAAGAAGCATGGGATGGCAACATCTGCCTTCTCTGGATTCAGCTGAGCCATACCGTTGATGGTAATCTGCACCTTGTTGTCTGCGTCAAAGAAAACGCCATAGATGGCACCTGCAGAATAAGCAGCACTCAACTCCTCGCGGATGCTGCGCAGATACTTCATCTCCAGGAGGCGTGCTGCCATATCTGCCAGCACACTGCTCTTCTGGGTATAAGGCATCTTGGCAAACCACATCTCGCGAACCTGGCTCTGAGGATTCTCCATAGCCTTAGTGAATACATTGCTCACCTTGCCTGTAGCACAAGGCATTGGCTGGTTCTTGATCTTGATCTTCATGCCCTGGTTAGGGAGAGATGCAATATACTGCTCGATGAGTGGGAGGAGCACCTTCTCATCATAGTTGCCTACAAAGTAGAAAGTGAAATCCTTTGCATTACTGTAGAGCTGATGCCACATTTCGAGACAGGCATCATAATCGATGCTCTGGATGTCGGAAGCCTCAGGAATGCGAGCCAGTTTGCTACCCAGGTAAAGGGTGCTCTGTACTGAGTCCTGATATACAAGCCTAGGGTTATTGCTCTTGTTGGCAAGAACTGTAGTATAGGTATTCTTCATGTTGTCGAATGCCTTCTGATCCTTAGTAACATTGGTCATATTGAGATAAACCAGCTGCATCATCGTCTCAAGATCCTTAGGAGTGGTAGTACCGCTCAAACCGTGACGGAAGGTAGAGAAAGAGAAATCTACACCACATTGCTTGCCGGCAAGTGCCTTCTCCAAATCATTGCTAGAGAATTCGCCCAAACCGCTCAATCCCCATACGGCACTGGCATTCTGCGCATTGATAGGGTCATTCTGATAAGCTGCATAACCGATGTTGGCAGAAGCAGCAAACTGAATCTCATCGTCCTTGAAGTCTGTCTTCTTGATAATTACTTTGGCTCCGTTGGAGAGGGTAAGCTTCTTGAAGCCCAACTGCTTGTTCTCCTCAGTCTTCTTGATTTTGCCTGCCTTAGGTGCCTGAGCCATCAGCGGCTCCTGCTTCACATTGTCCACATAAGCCTCAAGCTTCTCGCTGCGCACCTGCTTCACGATGTCGGCAAGTTCCTGTTCGGTTGGATAAACGGCACCCTCTGCCTCGTGCATGAACACCATGCTTACAAGGTTGGTATCGGTAGTACAGATCAACTGCTTCACGGCACTGTTAACCACATCTACAGAAAGGCGTGGCACTACCATCTTATAGATCTGAGTTTCATCCTCTACAGAAGGAATTGGCTCGTTAGAGATGAAATGGTCAACATACTGAGTGGTAAACTGCTCATTCTTCATCTTGGCACGGTTCTCGTAAGTCTTGTCAACATGACTCATGAATTCGTCCTTGGCACGCTGATATTCAGAAGCCGTAAAGCCGAAATCATGCACGCGCTTAGCTTCGCGCATCAAGGCAGCATATGCCTCCTTCACCTTGCCCGGCTTAGCCACGCCTACCACTGAGAAAGCATTCTTTGTACTGGAAACCAGATAGTTGCCAATATCACTACCTCCCTGCAGGAATGGACAATCTGCCTCACGGGCCATCTCAGAAAAACGAGCATTGAGCATAGAGGTTGCCACATTCTTCAAATAACCCTCAAGCAGATATGGCAAAGTACCTTTCAATGAATCAGGAGTTGTCTCGTTCTTCATCATGATGTTGATGATGTCATACTGCTGCTCCTTGTTCTTATCCACTACGTAGATGGCTGTATCGTTATCAGCTACAGGAACAGGAATCACCTTAGCAGCATCCTTAGGCACCTTAATGCCTGAGAAAAGCTCCTTGATCTTGCCCTCAATATGGTTAACGTCTACATCACCAACAACGATAATAGCCTGATTATCCGGGCGATACCACTTACGATAGTAAGCACGGAGAGTTTCAGGCTTACATCCGTCGATAACGCTCATCAAACCGATAGGCAGACGATAGCCATACTTCTCGCCTTGATAGAGTTTAGGGAGAGCACGCTCCAACATGAGCTGCTGACCTACCATACGCATGCGATACTCGTTGTGAACCACATCGCGCTCATCCTCGATGGCCTTGGTGGTAAGCGAGATGCCATTGCTCCAATCCTTCAGGATGAGCATACATGAATCTACGGCAGAAACACGGGCAGTAGGCACATCGGTGAAGTAATAAACGGTCTTGTCAACACTGGTATAAGCGTTCAGATTACGACCATACTCCACACCGATGCTCTGCAGATAGTTCTGGAGGGTATTGTCCTTGAAGTGCTCAGTACCATTGAAGGCAAGGTGCTCAAGGAGGTGAGCCAAACCGCGCTGGTCATCGTTCTCATTAATAGAACCTACTTTCTGGGCGATATAGAAGCTGGCTACATGCTCAGGATAACTGTTGTGGCGAATGTAATAGGTCAATCCATTGTCAAGATGACCAATCTTCACATTCTTATCCACTGGGATAGGTGGCATCTGCTGCGCCATCGCTGTTCCCACAGAGAGCAGCAACAGTGCTGCTGCGAAAATTTTTCTTAATCTCATTCTTCTCTGTTTATTAATAAATATGTAATTATTAGCTATTTCTGCTGCAAAATTACATAAAAATTAAAAGATTTGCAAGCATTTGGAAGATTATCTTTCCAAATGCCTGCAATCTTAACATAAAACTAACATTGGAAGCTCTTCATCCATGAGCCACGGAAGAGGCGGATAAGAAAGAGGATGCCACGGAAGGTAAGCTCCGTAGCCATAGCTATCCAAACTCCCTCCAAGCCATAGCTTTTCGAAAGCCCATAAGCCAGGGTAAGGCGCACCAGCCACATCGTGCTCAAGTTGATGGCGGCAGGCTTCATCGTATCGCCCGCACCCACGCAAACGCTATAGGTCACGATACTCGCAGCAAAGAAAGGCTCTGCAAATGCCTCGATTCGGAGGCAGACTGTACCCAGTTCCCGAATACTCTCCACCGGTGACAGCACCCCTATCATCTCCGGCGCAAAGACATACATCACTACGCCCATCAATGCCATCACTCCCATGCCCAATCCTACCGTCATATAAGCAAAATTCTTGCAGAGATTCATGCGTCCGGCACCATGCGTCTGCCCCACAAGCGTAGATGCTGCGTCGCCGATACCGTAACCCGGCATATAACAAAGGCTCTCAGCAGTGATGGCAAACGAATGGGCAGCAATGGCAATATTGCCCAATGGTGCCACAATCATGGTGCTCACTATCTGCGCACCGCTCATCAGGATATTCTGTATGGCTATCGGGATACTTATCTTGCAGGCGTGCCTTACATATTCCTCTACCCATCTGAACGGTACCCTATCCTGACGGAAATTGAGCAGACGGTTTCTGAATGCCGAAAGATAGAGATTGGGCAAAGAGATGCTGATATACGCCAAAGCCGTACCCATCGCTGCTCCCACCACACCCATCTTCATAATATAAATGAAGAGATAATTGAAAGCCACGTCACACAGACATATCAATACAGCCATGATGCTGGGCGTATGCATATTGCCTGCCGACTTGAGCATCATCTCGGAAATATGATACAGGAACACAAACGGCAATACTAGACTGTAAATCAGGAAATAGCGAGAGGAATTGGGAGCGATGTCCTCACCTCCACCCAGCCAATAAGGCAGATGGGAATGAATGCCTACACCGATAAGCGTAACGAAGAGGCTGAAAGCCACTCCACATATCAGGGCATGACGATATACCTGGCGAGCCTTCACCAGGTCGTTGGCACCAATGAAATGAGCTACCTGCACCGAGAAACCGGTGGCTGCTGCACTCAGCAAGCTACCTATCAACCAGGTTGTTGACTCGATAAGTCCTATACTTGCCGAAGCCTCAGCGCCTAGATGCCCCACCATCGAAGCATCAATAAAAAACATCAGCACGGTAGAAATCTGTGCCAGCATGGAGGGTACACTCAAACCAGCGATGAGATTCAGCTTCTCACCGCCTGTCATCGGGCGCCCTAAGCGGATAGACTCCATCAGATAATCTGTCTTATTCTTGAATAGCATTTTTTCTTCTATTTATGAATTTACACAATCTATTTATGAGTAAAACGTAAAATCTATCAATTTATGATTTAAACGTCACCTATTTATAATTTAAACGCAAAAAAGGCGACTCCAAAAAGGAATCGCCATTTTTATTTTTTTAATACATGTTTCGTACCTTTGTTTTTCCCAAAACTTATCTCCCACCGAAGCGGGACAGTACTGTCATTAACCTAGAATAAACAACCTATTTAACCTAACAAACTAAATACCTGTCGTCCTTGAATAAACAATCTTTCTTTACCTTAACTAATACCTAATATAAAAAAACTAACAACCTTAAACCTAAAAACTAAACCTATAAAATCTATTACCTAACTAAAAACCTAAAACTCATTTTTTCTGATGCAAAGGTACAACTATTTTTTGAAACTGCAATACTTTTTCCCATAAAAATGCATGAATCCAACATTTTTTGACGTAAATCAAAGATTTGTGTGCGAACACGAACACTTGTTAACACATCAGAAAGGTCTATTAACACAAAAAAGAAACGTTCCTGAGAATGCCATATCATGCAATCTCAGGAACGCTCCTCTTTATTTCCCTATATAAATAATTAAGGTATGAACTCCCATATATAATAGATATGAGCCCTATATTATATATAAATAAGGTGTAATTTATGAAATCCTTACTCAGTAATCCAAGTACCCTGCTTCTTGCCTGCTTCTACTGCTCTCGAACCAGGTACTACCTGACCAATGCGGTAGTAGCTGTCCAATACTATCTCAAAGCGAAGCATTGAATAGGCAGGAATTGTGCTACTCGAACTCTGGGTTGTGCCATAAGCCAACTGATATGGCATGTAAACCATCCAGCGGTCGCCTATATGCATATTGAGCAATGCAGTGGTAAAACCATCCACAAGGCTATTTACCGCATAAGTTGCAACCTGAGCAGTCGTCTTATCGTATGTGCCATCAAAGGTCTTATCAAATACATAACCAGCAGGATAAGTATCTGTACCCAGCATTCTACCACGATAGCTCACCTTCACCGAATCGGTATACATCGGACAGCCGCTACCCTTGCCCTTATCCAGGACATGAACAACGATATAATCAACATCCTTGTAAGTAAGAGAAACTGTATTACCGTTGGCATCCTTGTTAGGCGTCTGGTTTTGCAACGACCAGTTGAGTATCACCTTCCATTCATCGCTGCCGTTGGCTATCTGCTGACGGGCATACGCCAAAGTATCGGCAAAAGCCTTCTCGTTACGCTCCTGCCAGTTTGCATACTCATCTACGGTGTTGTCATCCTCGCTACATGATGACAGTGCGAATACTGCCATCATGAGCAAGAAGAGATATTTAGAAATTCTTAATTTCATTACCAAGTTTCTTTAATACGCTAGTAATACTTACGCGTTCCTCGATGATGCTGCGGAGATCAGAAATTGCAACACGCTCCTGCTCCATGGTATCACGATAACGGAGAGTTACCTTATGATCATTTGGAGTCTCGTGGTCAACGGTAATACAGAATGGAGTACCGATGGCATCCTGACGGCGATAACGCTTACCGATGGAATCCTTAGGATCGCCATAGTGAGTGTTGAAGTGGAACTTCAACTCGTCAACAATCTCATGTGCCAACTCTGGCAAACCATACTTCTTATCCAATGGGAACACAGCACACTTAACAGGTGCCAAAGCCTCTGGCAAACGCAAAACAACACGTGTCTCGCCATTCTCCAGTTTCTCCTCGCAGTAAGAGTGGCACATTACGCTGAGGAACATACGGTCTACACCGATAGATGTCTCTACATCGTAAGGCACATAGCTCTCGTTCTTCTCTGGATCGAAGTACTTGATAGAGCGGCCGCTGTACTTCTCGTGCTGAGAAAGGTCGAAATTGGTACGGCTGTGGATACCCTCCACTTCCTTGAAGCCGAATGGCATCTTGAACTCGATGTCGGTAGCAGCATTAGCATAGTGAGCCAGCTTCTCGTGATCATGATAACGGTAGTTCTCGTTACCCATGCCCAGTGCCTCATGCCAAGCCAGACGAACCTTCTTCCAATACTCAAACCACTTCATCTCAGTACCAGGCTGGCAGAAGAACTGCATCTCCATCTGCTCGAACTCACGCATACGGAATACGAACTGACGGGCAACAACCTCGTTACGGAAAGCCTTACCAATCTGGCAGATACCGAATGGCAACTTCATACGACCGGTCTTCTGAACGCTCAAGTAATCTACGAAGATACCCTGAGCTGTCTCAGGACGGAGATATACCTTGCTTGTAGCATCGCTGGCAGCACCCATCTGGGTAGAGAACATCAGGTTGAACTGGCGAACGTCTGTCCAGTTCTTGGTACCGCTGATAGGGCAAACGATACCCTCGTCCTCGATAATCTGCTTCAGCATCTCCAGGTTAGGACCCTGCATAGCCTCAGTATAGCGGGCATGGAGGTCATCAAACTTCTTCTGGTTCTCCAGAACGCGAGGATTAGTTGCACGGAACTGAGCCTCATCAAAGCTATCGCCGAAACGCTTCTGAGCCTTGGCAATCTCCTTGGCAATCTTCTCCTCATACTTAGCCATGTGATCCTCTATGAGCACATCGGCACGATAACGCTTCTTTGAATCGCGGTTATCAATCAATGGGTCGTTGAAAGCATCTACGTGTCCAGATGCCTTCCATACTGTAGGGTGCATGAAGATAGCTGCATCGAGACCAACAATGTTCTCGTGCAACAACACCATACTCTGCCACCAGTACTGCTTGATATTGTTCTTGAGCTCAACACCATTCTGACCATAGTCATAAACGGCAGCCAAGCCATCATAAATTTCACTACTTGGGAACACGAAGCCATATTCCTTGCAATGGCTTACAATTTTCTTAAAAACATCTTCCTGTGCCA
>ERZ779669.837-NODE-837-length-16745-cov-12.328999_pt1 | contig 16745 bp, 13 predicted proteins | sample MGYA00511372_ERZ779669 | MGnify/ENA primary metagenome ERZ779669 (study PRJEB29588, sample SAMEA1967891) | human gut metagenome | biome: human gut; feature: human-associated habitat; material: faeces | place: Denmark | collected 2008/2010 ... | reverse complement strand
AGTAATTTTGCATCGTTCAGTGGAATGAGGGGCTCCGAGAGAGCTCCTCATTTTTTATTCTCTAATGTATTTATATGATAGACAAAAACACCGTAAAAAGTATTGTTAATGAGTGGCTCGACGGCAAGGAATACTTTCTTGTCGACGTGGAAGTAAGCCCCGACGACCGCATCGTAGTTGAGATAGACCATGCCGATGGCGTGTGGATTGAAGACTGCGTGGAGTTGAGCCGTTACATCGAAGATCATCTTAGCCGCGACGAGGAGGACTACGAACTCGAAGTAGGTTCGGCAGGACTCGGTCAGCCTTTTAAGGTGCCGCAGCAGTATCACTGCTTTGTAGGCAAGGACGTGGAGGTGCTCGATGCCGATGGTCTGAAGTATAAAGGCGTACTGAAGAGCGTTGACGGCAATGACTTTGTGGTGACTGTTCTGGAGAAACAGAAAGTGGAAGGCAAGAAGCGTCCGCAGATTGTGGAAGTAGACCGCGCGTTCCAGTTGGATAAGGTGAAATATACAAAATACTTAATAAATTTCAAATAAGCTATGGCAGCAGCAAAGAAAGACGATATTGTGAGCATGTTCGACTCGTTCAAGGAATTCAAGGAGACCAAGAACATCGACCGCACCACTTTAGTAAGCGTTCTGGAAGAGAGCTTCCGTAACGTTCTGGCAAAGATATTCGGCAGCGACGAGAACTTTGACGTTATCGTCAACCCCGACAAGGGCGACTTCGAGATATACCGCAACCGTGTGGTTGTAGCTGACGGCGAAGTAGAGGACGAGAACAAGCAGATCGCTCTGAAAGAGGCACGCAAGATAGAACCCGACTACGAGGTAGGTGAGGACGTATCAGAACGTGTTGAATTTGCCAAGTTTGGCCGCCGTGCCATACTCAACTTGCGACAGACTCTCGCATCAAAGATTCTTGAACTTGAGCACGACTCGCTATATAATAAGTATAAGGATCGCGTAGGTCAGGTTATCGCAGCTGAGGTTTATCAGGTTTGGAAGCGTGAGGTACTCGTTGTAGACGACGAGAACAACGAACTCATCCTTCCTAAGGCAGAGCAGATTCCTGCTGACCAGTATCGCAAGGGCGAGACAATACGCGCCGTCATAGAGCGTGTAGACAACGAGAACAATAACCCCAAGATTATACTTTCGCGCACAAGCCCAATGTTCCTGCAGCGTCTGTTGGAGGCTGAGGTGCCCGAAATAGCCGAAGGACTCATCGCCATCCGTCGCATCGCACGCATGCCGGGTGAGCGTGCTAAGATTGCCGTTGAAAGTTTTGACGACCGTATTGACCCGGTAGGAGCATGTGTAGGCGTTAAGGGTAGCCGTGTGCACGGCATTGTTCATGAACTGTGCAACGAGAATATCGACGTAATCAACTACACCGCCAATACAAAGCTCTTCATCCAGCGTGCACTTTCGCCCGCTAAGGTGTCGACTATCAAGATAGACGAGGAGAACCACAAGGCTGAGGTTTACCTTAAGCCAGAGGAGGTGAGCCTTGCTATCGGCCGTGGCGGTATGAACATCAAGCTTGCGTCTATGCTGACCGAGTACACCATCGACGTATTCCGCGAGGTGAGCGAGGAGGATGCCGACGAGGATATCTATCTCGACGAGTTCTCTGATGAAATCGACCAGTGGGTGATTGATGCCATTAAGGGCATCGGTCTGGACACCGCTAAGGCCGTACTCAATGCACCACGCGACATGCTTGTTGAAAAGGCCGACCTCGAAGAGGAGACCGTAGACAACGTGCTGAAAGTGCTCCGCGCCGAGTTCGAGTAAGCGGATATTGCATATAAGGGGGCTTCAGAAACCGCGAGGTTTCTTGGAACTCCCTTAGCGAGTATCTAATAGGAACTCAAGTTTTGCATGTCATGGACATGCTGTAAGTAATTAATTTAAACCCTAACAAAGCAAAAGGAAAAGACGTAAACAGAGTAGCGGACAAAGCAGAGGTAGGCAGACGTTTTACTCTTTTACTCTTTTACTTTTAAAACAGATAAATATGAGCATCAGGTTAAACAAAGCATTACGAGAGTTGAATATAGGACTCCAGACGGCAGTGGAGTTCCTTGAGAAAAGAAGCGAACTGGGAGAGGTGAAGGCCGAGCCGAGCTTCAAACTGAGTGACGCTCAGTACAACGCCCTCGCTGGAGCTTTCCAGCAGGATAAGGAGGTGCGTTCTCAAGCTGAAAAACTCTTGCAGAAAAAGCCGAAAGAAAAGAAGAAGGACGACAACCGTGCCGAACGACTTCTTTCATCATCTACCCAACAGCAGTATAAGCCGTTGGGCAAGATTGACCTTGACAGTATCGGAAAGAAACCTTCCGAGCTGAAGCCAGCTGTACCTGAGGCTCGTAAGGAGCCTCAGGCCAAGACTGCTGCCGTTAGTCAGAAGCCGGCAAACAACAAAACAACACAGGGCAGCGAGGCTACTGCCGACAAGACTGTGGAAAAGACGGAAACAAAAAAAATACAAAAGCCAGTGGTTCAAGACAAAGAGAACAAACCCAAAGTGAAGCAGGAGCCTACTATGGCTGCCAAAACAACGGATGCGAAACCAGCCGCAACCACCGAGACATCAGCCGCTGAGACGACCAAGACCGACTCAACATTGTTCACCACAAAGAGCGAGAAGAAGATGCTCAATACACCTAAGGTGAACGTACTCGGCAAAATCGACCTCAATGCGATCAACCAGAGCACACGCCCCAAGAAGAAGTCGAAGGAAGAAAAGCGCAAGGAGCGTGAGGAGAAATCGCAGCAACAGCGCGGTGACAAGAAGAAGCGCGAGCGTATTAATAAGGTTCGTGTAGATATAAACGCAGCTGCCAACCAGCCAGGCGGACAGGGTGGAAAGAATACCAACGCCGGAGGTAACGGTGGCGGAAGCGGCAAGAACAAGAAGAAGAACCGTGGACGCGGACAGCAGAAACCCGCTGAGCTAAATGACGAGGACGTAGCGCGCCAGGTGAAGGAGACTCTTGCTCGACTCACAAGCAAGCAGAACCAAAACAAGAAGGGTGCCAAGTACCGTAAGGAGAAGCGTGAGGCTGCTCAGGAAAAGATGAATGAGGAGCGTCGCGAGGAGAAGAAGGAGAGCAAAACACTGAAGCTGACCGAGTTTGTGACTGTTTCGGAACTGGCTACTATGATGAATGTATCGGTAAACCAGGTAATCGGAACACTCATGAGCGTAGGTATTATGGTGTCAATCAACCAGCGTCTGGATGCCGAGACCATCAACCTCGTAGCAGAGGAGTTCGGATTCAAGACCGAATATGTCAGCGCTGAGGTGCAGGAGGCTATCACTGAGGTGGAGGATGACGAGAATGATCTTGTTCCGCGTGCTCCGATTGTTACCGTAATGGGTCATGTAGACCATGGTAAGACATCATTGCTCGACTATATACGCAAGACAAACGTTATCGCCGGCGAGGCTGGTGGTATCACTCAGCACATCGGTGCATACAACGTTCAACTTGAGGACGGACGCAAGATAACATTCCTCGATACTCCGGGTCATGAGGCGTTTACCGCCATGCGTGCCCGTGGCGCTCAGGTGACCGATATCGCCATCATTATTATCGCTGCCGACGACGCTGTGATGCCTACTACCAAGGAGGCAATAGCACACTGTCAGGCTGCCAATGTCCCGATGGTGTTCGCTATCAACAAGATTGATAAGCCAGGTGCAAACCCCGACCGTGTACGTGAGGAACTGTCGGCAATGAACCTCCTTGTTGAAGAGTGGGGCGGTAAATACCAGTGTCAGGAAATCAGTGCCAAGAAAGGTTTGCACGTGAACGATCTTTTGGAGAAGGTGCTTCTTGAGGCTGAAATGCTTGACCTTAAGGCCAATCCTAACCGCAAGGCCACAGGTTCTATTATCGAGTCGTCGCTCGACAAGGGTCGTGGTTATGTTTCGACAGTGCTCGTAAGTAACGGTACACTGCGCGTAGGCGACAACATCATCGCCGGAACATCATGGGGTCGTATCAAGGCAATGTTCAACGAGCGTAACCAGCGCATTGAGTCGGCAGGACCGGCTGAACCAGCTATCATCCTCGGACTCAACGGTGCTCCAACAGCGGGCGACTCATTCCACACTCTTGAGACAGAGCAGGAGGCACGTGACATTGCCAACAAGCGTCTGCAACTGCAGCGTGAGCAGGGGCTGCGTACTCAGAAGCGTCTTACACTGTCGGACATCTCTCACCGTATCGCACTAGGATCGTTCAAAGAGCTCAATATCATCGTCAAGGGCGACACCGATGGCTCTATCGAGGCTCTGTCGGATTCGTTCATCAAGATGTCTACCGAGAAGATCAAGGTGGACGTTATATACAAGGCTGTGGGACAGATTTCAGAGAGCGATGTTACGCTCGCTGATGCTTCTGATGCCATCATCGTCGGCTTCCAGGTGCGTCCTTCGGCAGCAGCACGCAAGCTTGCTGAGCAGGAGGGTGTAGAAATCAACACTTACTCAGTCATCTACGACGCTATCGACGACGTTAAGTCAGCCATGATTGGTATGCTCGACAAGGTGAAGAAGGAAGTTGTCACCGGTCAGGTTGAAGTACGTGAGGTATACAAGATTTCTAAGGTTGGAACCGTTGCCGGATGTTATGTTACCGAGGGTAAGGTACACCGTGCCGACAAGGCCCGCGTCGTTCGTGACGGTATCGTGGTTCACACCGCCGAGATTGCTGCCCTCAAGCGCTACAAGGACGACGTTAAGGAGGTTGCCACCAACTTCGAGTGTGGTATCTCGCTCGTCAACTTCAACGACATCCAGCAGGGTGACGTGCTCGAGACCTTCACCGAGATTGAAGTTAAGCAGACTCTGTAATACACTTACATAAGCAAAATTGCCGTGTTGGAAATTACTTCCTTGCACGGCAATTTTTTGTTATAATAAAATAATGTATATTTTTCGTTTAATCACTACGGATTTAGTAATTTTGCATTTTAAAACAGAACGTCGGAATGCACGGCTCAAATGAGCGCCCGGCATCCGGTTAACTTACTGCAAAAATGGAAAATAAAGATACAAAAAATGCCTTTGTGCGCCAGGTGGCAGAGCAGAAATACGAGTACGGCTTCACCACTGACGTGCACACCGACATCATAGACAAGGGACTCAATGAGGACGTTGTGCGGCTCATCTCCCAGAAGAAGGGAGAGCCAGAATGGATGCTTGAGTTCCGATTGGAGGCGTTCCGCCACTGGCTGAAACTTGAGCAGCCCACTTGGGGACATGTTCATCTGCCCGAAATCGACTATCAGGCAATCTCATACTATGCCGACCCGCTCGCAAAGAAGCCTAAGGACGAGAAGAAGGAGATTGACCCAGAGCTGATGAAGACATTCGACAAACTCGGTATTCCTCTTGAAGAGCGCCTGGCATTGAGCGGAGTGGCTGTAGATGCCATTATGGACTCAGTGTCGGTGAAGACAACATTCACACAGCATCTTGCTGAGAAGGGCATCATATTCTGCTCAATCGGCGACGCCATAAAGAACCATCCCGACCTCGTGAAGCAGTATCTCGGTTCGGTAGTGCCGTATCGTGACAACTTCTATGCAGCGCTCAATAGTGCTGTATTCAGCGACGGTTCGTTCGTATATATCCCTAAGGGCGTGCGCTGTCCGATGGAGCTGAGCTCTTACTTTCGCATCAACGCCCGCAACACGGGTCAGTTTGAGCGTACTCTCATCATTGCCGACGACGATGCTTACGTTTCGTATCTCGAAGGATGCACCGCTCCGATGCGCGACGAGAACCAGCTGCACGCCGCTATTGTGGAGATTATCGTCAACGACAATGCCGAGGTGAAGTATTCGACGGTGCAGAACTGGTATCCAGGCGACGAGAATGGCAAGGGCGGTGTGCTCAACCTTGTTACAAAGCGTGGCGACCTGCGCGGTGTCAACTCAAGACTATCGTGGACTCAGGTGGAGACAGGTTCTGCCATTACATGGAAATATCCATCATGTATTCTGCGTGGCGATGGTTCGCAGGCAGAGTTCTACTCAGTTGCAGTGACCAATAACTATCAGGAGGCTGATACCGGAACGAAGATGATTCATATGGGCAAGAACACCAAGTCGACAATCATCTCGAAGGGTATATCTGCTGGACACAGCCAGAACTCATACCGTGGACTGGTGCGTGCCACAAGCAATGCCGACAACGCCCGCAACTATTCATCGTGCGACTCATTGCTGCTCGGTTCCGACTGCGGTGCTCACACCTTCCCATATATGGACATTCACAACGACACGGCTGTTGTGGAGCATGAGGCTACAACCTCGAAAATATCAGAAGACCAGCTCTTCTACTGCAACCAGCGTGGCATCCCGACAGAGCAGGCTGTAGGACTCATCGTGAATGGATACGCCAAGGAAGTGCTCAACAAGCTTCCGATGGAGTTTGCCGTTGAGGCTCAGAAGCTGCTGAGCGTATCATTGGAAGGAACGGTTGGATAAAAGTTTTGAATTTTGAGTTTTGATTTTTGAATGGTCGGCTAAGCCGATGTTGAATTATCAATTTTGAATTATGAGTTCATAAAACTCGAAATTCAGAACTCAAGACTCAAAATAGCCGCTGGCAATAATTCAAGACTCAAATCTCAAATATATGTTCAACAAGATTCTCTTGACAGCCGCAATCTTAGCAGCTCCTATATATATCGGCAGCCAATGGTGACGATGACGACACGTCGCGCCGTTGGGCTGTCATTGCAGGGATGAATATCTCAAGCCCCACGACTGCAAGTCACGAGCAGTCGCAGTCGAATGTGGAAGAAGCAGGGGTGTTCGGCTCGCCTATGGGCAATTTGATGCTGGAGTATTATCTCTCCAATGACCATTTCTCGTTGGTTGGCGGCTACAATGCCGAGACCCAGGAGTGGTTCGGCAGCGATGTGGACGCTACAATGCGCAATATAGCAGTCGGTGTACGCTACTATCCGCTACGTTCCAGTTGCGCCTTCAGCCTTATGCCTCGCTAATGACTTACACCAATGTCGGCTCGCGGCATGAACCATACAGCGGGCTGCCTACTGCATACCAGATGTACTCCAATATGCACCGCCACAACATACAGATAGGAGTGAAGGCGACATTCCCGTTCTGCTTTACATCAGACGACGGCAACAGTATCTACAAATTCCTATGTAAGGCTCTTGGTTTATACTACTCCGACGATGAGCCAAACAGGGAGACGAAGAAAGAACGCCATAAGTCGAACCTCAACAAAGTGCTCAATTCATACTAAATTTATAAAATCAAGATATGTTAGAAGTAAAGAACCTCCACGCCACAATCGCTGGCAAGGAAATACTCCGAGGCATCAACCTCAAAATCAAGGATGGCGAGATACACGCCATTATGGGACCTAACGGTTCTGGCAAGTCTACTCTCAGTGCTGTGCTAACTGGTAATCCTCTCTATGAGGTAACAGAAGGTGAGGCCTGGTTCAACGGCAAAAACATACTGGATATGAAGCCCGAGGACCGAGCACACGAGGGACTCTTCCTCTCGTTCCAGTACCCGGTGGAGATACCGGGCGTGTCGATGACCAACTTCCTCAAGGCTGCTGTCAACGAGAAACGCAAGTATCAGGGTCTGCCCGAACTTAAGGCTGGCGACTTCCTGAAACTCATGAACGAGAAACGCAAGATTGTAGAACTCGACTCTAAGTTCACACGTCGCTCTGTTAACGAGGGATTCTCGGGCGGTGAGAAGAAGCGCAACGAGATATTCCAGATGGCTATGCTCGAACCGAAGCTTGCCATCCTCGATGAGACCGACTCAGGACTCGACGTTGACGCAATGCGTATTGTTGCCGACGGTGTAAACAAAATGCACAATCCTGAGACATCAGCCATAGTCATCACTCACTACGAGCGTCTGCTCGATATGATTAAACCCGACGTGGTGCACGTGCTCTACAAGGGACGCATCGTGAAGACTGCCGGACCGGAGCTTGCAAAGGAGATTGAGCAGCGAGGCTACGACTGGATTAAAGCAGAGGTTGAAGAGTAGTTTTGAATGTTGAGTTTTGAATTATCGGCAAAGCCGATTTTGATTTATTCAAAATTCAAAACTCACAATTGCGACCACGTCGCAACAATTCAAAGCTCAAAACTCAAAATTCAAAACTCAAAATAATGAACAGCGAACAACAATATATCGACCTATATCGCGACACACGCGAACAAATCTGCGCACACAGCACCGACGTAATGAACGCCGTGCGTGACGCTGCCTTTGCTGATTTCGAGCACTTGGGTTTCCCGTCGCGAAAGGTTGAGAGATACAAATATACAACCATAGACAAGCTCTTCGATCCAAACTACGGATTGAACATCAACCGTATCGAAGTGCCGGTCGACCCATATAAGGCATTCCGTTGTGACGTGCCAAACCTCAGCACATCACTTTACTTCATTGTCAACGACCAGTTCCGCCAGGCACTGCAGCCCAAGGACAATCTTCCAGAGGGTATCGTTGTAGCGTCGCTTGCCGATTATGCCAAGCAGAATCCTGAGTTTGTTGCCAAATACTACGCCCGTCTGGCAAAGACCGACGAGGACGGCATCACCGCTCTCAATACAATGCTGGCACAGGACGGACTGCTGGTGTACGTCAAGAAGAATGTCATTGTAGACAAGACGGTGCAGGTGATAAACATCCTGCGCTCTTCGGTAGACCTGATGGTAAACCGTCGTGTGCTCATCGTCATGGAGGAAGGCGCCAATGCCAAGTTCCTTTTCTGCGACCATGCCGCCGATGACAGCCAGTTCCTTACAACGCAGGTCATAGAGGCTTATGTCGAAGCCAACGCTTCGCTTGAGCTGTACTGCATGGAGGAGACCCACTACAAGAACACACGCGTGTCGAACGTGTATGTTGAGCAGCAGCGCGACTCACGTTTCCACCACAATGTAATCACCCTGCATAACGGCGTGACCCGCAACCGTCTCGACGTGATGCTGAGGGGTAAGGGTGCCGAATGCTGGTGCAACGGCTGCGTGATAGCCGACAAGACACAGCACGTCGATAACAACACGCTCATCGACCATCAGGTGAGCCACTGTACGAGTCACGAACTCTACAAGTATGTACTCGACGACAAGTCGACGGGAGCGTTCGCAGGTCGTGTACTCGTGCGTCACGGAGCGCAGAAGACTGTCAGCGAAGAGGTGAACCAGAACCTTTGCGCCACCAAGACTGCCCGAATGTACACCCAGCCGATGCTCGAGATATATGCCGACGACGTGAAATGCTCGCATGGTTCTACCGTAGGACAGCTCAACGACGCCGCATTGTTCTATATGCGACAGCGTGGCATCAGCGAGAAGGAAGCCAAACTGCTCCTTGAGTTCGCCTTTGTCAATGAGGTGATCGACAAGATACAGCTTGAACCACTGCGCGACCGCCTGCATTATCTCGTAGAGAAGCGATTCCGTGGCGAACTGAGCAAGTGTGAAGGCTGCAAAATGTGCAAGTAAAAGGAAAAGTGAAAAGAGAAAAGTGAAAAATCCAAATGTTTAGAAGAATATACTATTCTCTTTACTATTTGATTCTTCACTTTTCACTTTCCCCTCTTCACTTTTCCACACCTCTCTATTCTTAGGCTATTTGATATTTCCCTTTTCCCTTTTCCCTCTTCCATTACTAATATGTACGATATCAATAAAGTCCGTGCCGACTTCCCCATACTTTCGCGCACCGTCTACGACCGTCCGCTCGTTTATCTCGACAATGCGGCTACGACACAGAAACCACTGTGCGTGCTCGATGCTATGCGCGATGAATATCTCAACGCCAATGCCAATGTGCATCGTGGCGTGCATTATCTGTCGCAGCGTGCCACCGACCTGCACGAGGCTGCTCGAGAAACCGTGCGCAAGTTTATCAACGCTCCCAAGACCGAGGAGATAATCTTCACCCGTGGCACAACGGAGAGCATCAATCTTGTCGTTTCTTCGTTCTGCGAGGAGTTTATGCACGAGGGCGATGAGGTGATAGTGTCTGTTATGGAGCACCACTCCAACATAGTGCCCTGGCAGTTGCAAGCCGCCAAGCGTGGCATTGCGCTCAAGGTAATACCGATGGATGACAGTGGAAAGCTCGATGTGGAGGCTTACGAGCAATTGTTCAGCGAAAAGACCAAGATTGTCAGCGTAGCTCATGTCAGCAATACGCTCGGAACTGTCAATCCCGTGAATGAGATTATCCGCATAGCCCACGACCACGGCGTGCCCGTATTGGTAGACGGAGCGCAGTCGACTCCTCATTTTGCGGTAGATGTGCAGGCTATGGATTGCGACTTCTTCGCCTTCTCGGGTCATAAGATTTACGGTCCGACGGGCATCGGAGTGCTGTATGGCAAAGAAGAGTGGCTCGACCGCATGCCGCCCTATCAGGGTGGAGGCGAGATGATAGAGAGTGTAAGCTTCGAGAAGACGGTGTTCGAGAAACTTCCGTTCAAGTTTGAGGCAGGTACTCCCGACTATGTAGCCACCCACGGACTCGCTACAGCCATCAACTATGTGTCGGCTCTCGGCATGGACAACATCGCCCGACATGAGCACGAACTCACCGAATACTGCATGCAGCAGTTGGCTGAGATACCCAATATGCGCCTCTTCGGCACCACCGAGGGCAAGGATGCGGTAGTGTCGTTCCTCGTCGGCGACATACATCATCTCGACATGGGAACACTGCTCGACCGTCTTGGCATAGCCGTGCGCACCGGTCATCATTGTGCCCAGCCCGTCATGGATCGTCTTGGCGTTCAGGGTGTGGTGCGGGCCTCGTTCGCTTTGTATAATACAAAGGAAGAAATTGACGCTCTTGTCGCTGGCGTGAGAAGAGTAAGTCAGATGTTCTGATACGCTTAATTACCTGAATTTACTGAATTTTCATCAGGCTATGGTTTTGAAGCCATAGCCTGCACAAACTGCTAACTATTGAACTCGAACATATACTATATCTGATGTACTGCATGTGCATAATGTTTCATCTGATGATGGCTTGGATATTCAGCCGTCGCAGTCTGCCGTTGTCCAAACGTCTGATAGGTGCACTCATGTTGTTGGTGTGCTTACAGTACATTAAGGACTTGCCGTTGGTGAGTTCTTTTTATGCAGACAATTGTTTCCACGACCGTTTGTCAACGTGTTTCGATATAGTCACCGTACCGGTTTACGCCATGGTGTTGTTCGAGTTCTGTCGTCCAGGTTTTGTTACGTTGCGTCGTGGCTTACTGGCTGAGTTGCCGTTTTTGATATTCTCCTTATTATATATAGTCTTCGTCAACTCATTCTTTTTCTATGTTCTTATTGCAATGTCTATTGCCTACGGCACATGGTGTGCCGTGTGGACTCTGCGTGAATTGCCGGTCTATCATCGTCGGTTGAAGGAGGAGTATTCGTATGATGAAGAAATCAATCTGCATTGGCTTCGTGGAGTGATGCTGTTGTTCTATGTTATACTTACTGCATGGGTATATCAGGCACTGTTTCAAGGCTTTTCTCCGACTTGATTTATATGATTACCTCATTGGTATCATGGTCGGTGGTCTGCTATTTCATCAACAGACTGGATGTAGTGATTAAGGCGGTGGCGTGTAGAGGCGACAGTGAGTCTGTTGAGGTGCAAACTTCAGGGGTGCAGACGTTCTCCCTGCCCTCCGAAACCGAATCATCTGTTCATTCTGCCGTGACCACTTCTGCCGATGTTCAGATAGCGCAATGCATACAGAAGGCGTTCGAAGAAGACAAGGTCTATCTCAATCCCAAGCTTCGTCTTTCCGATCTTGCAGACAGCATTGGCACTAACCGTACCTATATGAGCCAGTATTTCAATCAGACATGCGAACAGTCGTTCTACGAATACGTCAACGATTACCGCATCGGACATTCAATGCAGTTGATGAGTGACACCGACCTTACTCTTGAGGTAGTGGCTGAGATGTCGGGATTCAATTCGCTGTCAACCTTCCGTCGTGCTTTTATCCAGAAAAACGGGTGCAGTCCGCAGCAATATCGTAGCGAAATGGCTCTATAGGTGTCTCATACGCTACGCTTCGCACAGAAATAGCAATCGGACTCCGATTTGGATGCACGTTTTGAGAGTCGCTTTTTTACCGTTTGGTATATTTTTTTACATTTTGACAAGTGCTTATTCCGAAGATTTTTATAACTTTGCTACCGCTGTTAAGACGTATAATACGTGTATAAGTATATACTGAAGAGTGACACAAAAACTATCAATATATATAATGTCCGGATGTCGCATGGCGGCCACGGGCAGAATACACGATTTAAATATTAATTGACGGAAACTATTAGGTATTCAGAAAAAGTAGAATTGCAGATTAGGTTCTACAATGCGATAGTAGTAAAAAAGGTTTTTTGAAAATAGAAAGATTAAGAAAAAGCAGTTTGTAATTGTTTGATAATGACAATTTGAATTGGGCCGTTTGGCAGTGATGCCGGGCGGCCTTTGCTTTTGTATGCTCGGCACGAGCATTGTCTAACGGGTGCAAGTCCCGAGTAAGCCCTAATAGCGGGAATTACATAGCCAAGGGCAAGGGTGTCCATCATGAGTTGGAATCTGAAAGAAGCCGGCGGCAAACATCTGACCTAACGGACAGAAACTTCATACAAGGCATATGACCGTGGGTAAGGTTGCAAAACAAACCAAAGCCCTATAGCTATCCGGAACGGTCGGTGGAGTTTCCTTGAGCTTGCGAAAAAATGAAGTGGGTATAAAATGGAAAGACAATGCCCTTATCCGAGGAGGTCTCACGAACGCATGGTGAAGATGAGATATTCGATGTACCATGACGGAGTAAAGCTTGTCGTGAGAAGTCTGCAGAGGTCATAGTACCCAAGACACGAGTTGTCTATAGATAGGGAAGGACTGAATCGTGCGGTGCAACAGTAAATGACTGCTACCTTGAGAGTCTTTTGTAGTCAGATGTCCGAAAAGGAACTCTCTATTCACACGATAGGACGGAATCCGATAATAGAATAGAAGTGACGTATCTCGAAGGGATGGCTGAAAACAACTTGTCACACACCGTGAGGTGTAAAAGCACAAAACCGCCGTATGCCGAACGGCACGTACGGTGGTGTGAGAGGTCGGAAAACGAAAGTAGGAAGAAAACTACTTCGTTTTCCTCCTACTCGATTGCGTTATTCCTTTTGTAGCTATTAGTATTACAAATTGTTATAAGCTTCCTTGTTTATATAATCTATTGTGTAAGATATAGAAACTATATCATGAAGAGCTTCTGAGTAAAAGCCGTAAACAACAGCATACGTACCATTTATATAAGCCAACACCCAATAGCTATCATCAGACATTTTAAAAGTTATCCTTTTAGCAAATCCATCATAATCGACTTTCTTTTGATTTTGGTATAGAACCTCTTGGTCATAATCTTCCGTATTAGTACTGTAAGAAGTTCGAATAATGTATTTGTTACTAGGGGTTTTCCATATTCTAACAACAGTGGACTTGTCTTTTGGATGATGAGCCTTTATTATCAGAGAGTTTGCCGCGTTAGCACTTATACAAGAGAGTATTAGTAGCAAACTAAAAATAAAAGGTTTGAGTATTTTAGGCGAGATAAATTTGTAATACATATTCTTGTTCATTCAGTTTTTTCGTATTTTTTAATCATCTCTTCGAGATTTTGTTGAAGCCATGAGATTGAGAAAAAATCCTCAGATTGTTCAACATAATTCCATAAATCTGGGCAAGATTGGAAAATATTCTGCACGCGAATAGTTATTTCATTCATTGTGCTATCATATTCCTTTGAAGATTTACGAGGTTTAAGCCTCTGCTTGAAATAGTAAGCTTTATTGTACTCATCAGAGGCTTCTTTGATAAGAGCCATAGCATCTTTTATGTCCATATATAGTACGCTTTATTATTTAATAAGGCCATTTTAGCCCCATAGCTTCACCAACTTTTTTATCTATACGGGGTTGTCCTTCAAAACTTTGTCCGAAATAAGGCTGTGCTGAAGCCACTAACCAAGGCATCAAAGAACGGAATGTCGCATTTTGGTCGCTTCTCATATTGTCACGAACTTCAACTTTCCAAACCTTTTTTTTCGTATGATTATCTATTGCTATTATGTCAACTCCAATAGGGGTTTCATAATTTGCAGTTTCAGACGTCGTACTACCAGAAAATGTTTGAGAGTTAGCCTTTATTTGGGTGTTTGATGATGAATTACTTGTAGCCTTAGCCGCATCCTTATTAACTTTTACGCGTCCTGTAGTAGAACTATTGTTCGTTATCTTGCCGTTGGTTACAGTGTAACTAGAATTATATGTAGAAGTTGTTGTGCCAAGGAACTTTTCTTCTCCTATAAAATAGTCGAAAATAATACAAAGAGACGCATCGGATGGTGTACTTTCAGTATATCCGGATTTATTGAGTTCTTTTTTTGTTAAATTTGCATATTCCTCAAAAGCCAAATCTCCAATTAATGAAGAATCAGTAGGAATCAAATAAAATGATTTATCATTTGGAGTAGTACCATAACTACTCACATTACAATAAAACCATGACCCACAGCTTGATAATGTGAGCGTAAACATACACAACAATAAAGAAAATATCTTAGACATAAGCCCAATTATAGCCTCACAGTCCCAATCGGCCATTAATTTTAATACACGAAGCGTGGAACTGTATGCCACACATTCTTAATGTACAGGCCCTAGGAAAACCTTTGTGAACAGATGTGGGAATAACAGCCCCACGCATATGCGTGGAGACCATCACGTCCTCACTTGTTCACTGTTTTTGAAGTTTCCTAGGCTTCGTACATACAAGATGAGAGCATAACGCCTCTATTTTACCGATAAGTCAAACGGAAACAATCCGCCTATTTGCAAAGGTAGTTGCTTTATTTGAGAATCCACCATAAACAAATGATTATTTTTGATTTAGCTCATTTTTTTCGCATTCTCGTACCTATTTTGTACCATAATAGCAGAAACTCTTTGAAATTTAGGCAATAAAGGGATTCTTGTACAATTCCTTATGAAGGAAAGAATGCAGAAAACATTATCCCCAGTTAATGGCTGCCCCCAAAGAGATAGGTCGGAAACCGAATGGTATGGGGGAGTGCAGACCTTCATGTGGATGTGTGAAGAGAACATCGTGGAAGTACCATTCGACAAGGAACACCTCCTCGAGCAAATCCTTAGTCCTGCGAATCTCAACCGAGCCTACAAGGCTGTTATGAGAAACAAAGGCTGTGGTGGTATCGACAAGATGTCATGCGAGCAGTTGCTCCCATGGCTCATGACCAACAAGGATGTGCTCATCCGTTCCTTGATGGACGGCTCTTACCGTCCGAACCCAGTGAAAAGGGTAGAAATACCCAAAGACAACGGCAAGATGCGCCTGTTGGGAATACCTACAGTAGTAGACCGTGTGGTGCAACAAGCCATCAACCAAGTACTGACTCCCATCTATGAGAACCAATTCTCCAAGACAAGCTACGGCTTCCGACCGAGAAGAGGATGCCATGATGCACTGCGTGGAGCGCAAAGGATAATCAACGAGGGCTACACCTATGTAGTAGACCTCGACCTTGAACGCTTCTTCGACACCGTGAGCCATAGCAAGCTCATAGAAATCCTCAGCCGTACGATAAAAGACGGCAGAGTTGTCAGTCTTATACACAAATATCTCCGAAGTGGTGTAATGAACAAAGGTTTGTTTGAAGCAAGCGAGGAAGGAACACCTCAAGGCGGACCTCTAAGTCCATTGTTGAGTAACATAATGCTCAACGAATTGGATAAAGAACTCGAATGCAGGGGACTCCCCTTTGTGCGTTATGCCGACGACTCGATGATATTCTGCAAGTCCAAAAGGGCTGTAATGCGAGTGAAGGAGTCTATAACCCGATTTATAGAAAAGGTTCTATATCTCAAAGTCAACAAGGAAAAGACCGTAGTGTCGTATGTGCGCGGAGTGAAATACCTCGGCTACTCCTTCTATGTGATGAAAGGCAAATGCCAACTCACGGTGCATCCCAAGTCCAAAGCCAAAATGAAGTCAAGGTTAAAAGAACTGACAAGTCGCAGCAACGGATGGGGATATGCCAAGAGGAAGCAAAAGCTGAAAGAATACACAAGAGGGTGGGTCGGTTATTATCACCTTGCCAATATGAAGCGTCTCTTGCATGAAACAGACGAATGGTTAAGACGTCGAATACGCATGTGTATATGGAAAGCTTGGAAACTCCCGAAGACAAGAATGAAGAACCTTGTCCGATGCGGCATCAACAAATATGATGCAAGAAGATGGGGGTATGTTAAGGGATATTGGAGAGTCAGTAGCTCACCGATAATGCACCTTGCGGCTTCATCACAGAAACTGCACCAGGTAGGCTATCCAACGTTGATGGGGTCATATCTCGAATGGTACCCAAAATAGGAACCGCCGTATGCGGAACCGCATGTACGGTGGTGTGAGAGGGCGGAAAACGAAAGTAGGAGAAAAACTACTTCGTTTTCCTCCTACTCGATTTATATATAAAAGTTAGTGTTTATATATAAAAGCCAGAACATCGCTGCCCTGACTTTTATTTATTTCATTGTATTTTCTATTATTTTACCTCAGTTCGGGATAACGAGCTCTATCTAAAGGCTTTATAATGTTTTTATA
>ERZ779669.829-NODE-829-length-16811-cov-3.611184_pt1 | contig 16811 bp, 8 predicted proteins | sample MGYA00511372_ERZ779669 | MGnify/ENA primary metagenome ERZ779669 (study PRJEB29588, sample SAMEA1967891) | human gut metagenome | biome: human gut; feature: human-associated habitat; material: faeces | place: Denmark | collected 2008/2010 ... | reverse complement strand
CTTGATTTTATTTTGACAAAATATTTTCGCAAAAGAGATGTAAATGAATGTTAAATCGTATATAATAAAGGATATTCAGGATAATGTCGCCCTTTGATATACCCCATAACGTAGTCCGAAAAAATTCATTCCGTGTTCTGATATGGCCCATTTCATCATGCGATAAAGCCCATATTAGGGTGCGATATTGCCTATTTCAGCCCCTGAAATGGCCTATTTCGCAAGCCGAAATGGTGCATATTGCAATGCGACGGAATACCACTTAAATATAAGTTATTGATATTCAATATATTATAAAAACCTTTCGTAATTCGCGTATTTGCGTCTGAAGGAAAGTCTGTTCGTAAATACGCGCTTATTTTTCGGGGTAGAGAGGAAAACTAAGACCGGAAAAGCGGAATCCGGTTACAATTTGAAAGTTGCCTGTATCGTTTTATTCCGGCAGAAGGTTACAATTTGAAAGTTGCCTATGGCGTTTTATTCCGACATGAGAAAACAGTGACAATTCGGGTTTATACCCCGGTCTTATTGTTGAGATCAATATCTTTTAGATTTCATCCGGGTGCTTATATTGCGGTGACGACGACTTTCATATATCCGGAAAATACGGTCGACGAAGAATTATTTACTATGTCCGTTATTGTGCAGGTGCGTCTGTCGTTTACCTGCTGTCAGTCAGCAGGTTTACTGTCATGCCGATTCTGGACACTGACCGGCACGGCAGCATTGTAAAAGATGGCGCGCATCAAATCAACACTCTTTTCTTTTGTCAGATTAGTCATAAATAATTATTTTTGCAATGCTTATGGTATATGCAGACATTATCCTTCCTTTGCCTCTCGAAGGCGTGTTCACTTATTCCGTGCCCGACGGTATGACATCCGTCATCAAGCCCGGAATGAGGGTCGTAGTGCCATTGGGTCGCAGCAAGAAATACATGGGCATTGTGCTGAAAGTGCACGATGTGAAGCCGGAGTTCGAGGTGAAGGACATCATGTCGCTGCCCGACCGGCATCCGTCCGTCACCGCTTTGCAGTTGCGCCTGTGGCAGTGGATAGCCGAATATTATATGTCGCCGCTGGGCGATGTGCTCAAGGCTGCGCTGCCTGCCGGACTGAAAGACGAGGACAGCTATCGCCCGAAGACCGAGCGTTGCGTCACTCTGCCCGAGAAAATGCGCAGCGGACAGTCGCTGCACGTGGCGCTGAACATACTCACTCAGTCGCGTGCCAGGAAGCAGAAGGAACTGTTCGAGCAATATCTCTCACTCAGTCATTGGGACGAGGCGTGCTCCGGTTGCTCACGTGATGACGTTGTGGAACTGACGTGCGAGGAACTTCTGAACGAGGCCCACACCACCACCGCAACGCTGCGGGCGCTTGTCTCGCGCGGATTTCTCACCACATACGAGCGTGAGGTGGGGCGCATAGGCCACGGCGGAGAGGCTCATCCCGAGAACATGAAGACGTTGGGCGAGGCGCAGCAGAAGGCTTACGACGAGATACTCGAGACGTTCAAGACCAAGAATGTCACCCTTCTGCACGGCGTGACGTCGAGCGGAAAGACCGAAATATACATACATCTCATAGACAAGACCCTGCGCGAGGGACGCCAGGTGCTCTATCTCTTGCCGGAGATTGCCCTTACGGTGCAGATAATGAAGCGCCTGCGCAATGTCTTTGGCGACCGTTTGGGTATATATCATTCCAAATACAGCGACGCCGAACGCGTGGAGATATGGAACCGACAGCTGTCCGACCATCCCTACGGAGTGATACTCGGCGCGCGCTCGTCGCTGTTTCTGCCGTTCACCAATCTCGGTCTCGTCATCGTTGACGAGGAGCACGAGACGTCGTTCAAGCAGCAGGACCCAGCTCCCCGCTACCATGCGCGCTCGGCGGCAATAGTGCTTGCGTCGATGTGCGGCGCGAAGGTGCTGCTCGGTTCGGCCACGCCCTCGGCTGAGAGTTACAACAACGCGCTCACAGGCAAGTACGGGCTGGTGAGCATAATGACCCGATACAAGAACATACAGCTGCCTGAGATACAGGTGGTTGACGTGAAAGACCTGCGCCGTCGCAAGATGATGAACGGTCCGTTCTCGCCGGCTCTGCTCAAGGCTGTGCGCGACGCGCTGGCCGACGGACGCCAGGCCATACTCTTCCACAACCGCCGCGGTTTCGCGCCGATGATTGAGTGCCACGTGTGCGGATGGGTTCCACATTGCGACAAGTGCGATGTCAGTCTGACACTACACAAGTCGCTCGGCAGGCTTACGTGCCATTACTGTGGCAGTGTGTATTATGTGCCGACCAAATGTCCGTGTTGCGGAAGCACTGAGCTGCGCTCGCGGGGCTATGGCACGGAGAACATTGAGGACCGCGTACGCGAGATATTCCCCGAGGCACGTGTGTCACGGATGGATCTCGACACCACCCGTACACGCAATGCATACGAACGTATCATAAACGAATTCTCGTCGGGAGCCACCAACCTGCTCATAGGCACACAGATGGTGAGCAAGGGTCTCGACTTCGGCAACGTGTCGGTGGTGGGCATTCTCGATGCCGACACCATGCTCAACAATCCTGACTTCCGTGCCTACGAGCATGCTTTCATGATGATGGCGCAGGTGGCAGGACGCGCAGGACGCAAGAATGGACGCGGAAAGGTGATTCTTCAGACCCGCAACCCGGAGCTGCCCGTCATCGGAGAGGTGGTGAGAAACGACTACAAGACGTTCTACAAAGAGCTGTTCGAGGAGCGTCGCATGTTTCATTATCCGCCGTTCTATCATCTCATCTGCGTATATCTGCGCCACCGCAACGCGCAGGTTGCCGACGATGCGGCAGCTGACATGGGACGCATGTTGCGAAGTATGCTCGGTGAACGCGTGTTAGGACCCGACCGGCCGTCGGTGGCGCGTGTCAAGACCATGAGCATACGCAAGATTGTTATAAAGCTCGAGGCCGGAATAAGTCTGCCCCGTGTGCGTGCATTCCTGCGCGAACAGCAATCGCACCTTATGCAGAACAAGCGTTATTCTACGCTCGAAACCTATTACGACGTCGATCCTTTATAACCCGTTTTGTCTATGTCTGAATACTGTCTTCGCACGGATCTCATACAATCTTCCTGCATATAAGAAGTAAGGATTCGTGATATAATAAAATCGCGAAGGCGAAGTGGATGAATATTTAATCCGTCTTCGCAGGCGGTATTCTTTATCCACCGACCAAATTTTCTCATTTTTGCGAGGCTGTTTCCCGAATTTTACCTTACGGAAAGGGTTTTATTATAGCGTGATTAAGTCGTTGTATTCTTTTATTTAAGCCCGTAATGTTGGGCGGTTAAGCCTTTATCATGGTTTATTTAAGTTTATATCATGGTTTATTTAAGCTTATGTCGTGTAGTGTTAAGACTTTTATCTTAGTGATGTTAGGTTTATATAATGATGCGGTTAAGTCCTTGTCATATTCTGATACGGTTCGTTCCATAATATGAAAAAGGCTCTTCCGTGGATTGAAAGAGCCTTTATTGTGAGTCCATATATCATGTATCATTCTGCATTTTGCACGGATTTTCTCGGTGCGGGTGCTATCATGAATCTGACGATGAAAATATATAAATTCATAATGACGGATTTTTCATGAATATACATACTCTTCATTGGCTATAGACCGGCACAGAAAAGCCACAGTGCGAGCGTGTTACAGCTTTATATCAACACCAAGTCCGATTACGCGGTTTGAGCGTGTGAACGAGTTGCTGATGTTCATCGTACCGCTTGCTTGCAGCTTGTTGTAGTCGTCGTAGAGCGTGTGGAACCATGCGGCGTTTATCTTTACCTTCTCGGTTACGTTCACTCCTACGCCGAGTCCGTACGACCATGAGCTGACGTTGTAGCTTATGTCGTTCATTACTTCGTCGTTGAAAGCGTAGCTTGTGCGCTGTGCTCCCGCGCTTATCTGCACGTATTTGTTTATGTCGAACTCCGCACCGAACAGATATTCGTTGGTGTCGCCAAGCATGTCCTTGGTGTATTGTTTTGTGTCCACGTCGAAGTAGTGGTGATATCCGGCCATGATGCGCAGTGAGGGCAGCAGTTCATACTGTGCGCCCACGGTGAGTAGGGCAGGTGAGTCCTCTGCCACCTTCTTGCCGTCGGCATACTTGTCGAGCATGCTTATGTTCTCGGCGCTGAGGCTGTTGGCCGACTTGTTCTTCAGGCGCATGCGTGTCTTGAACTCATATTTGGCAGCGAGGTTCAGTCGGCCGGTCTTGAAGTCCACGCCGATGATTGGAGCTATGCCCCAGCCGGTCTGGTCGCAGTTGAGCTCTATGTCCTGAGTCATCTCCGCATAGCCTGTCATCTGTGCCGCCTGTGCTCTTGCTTCGGCAGCCTTGTCGGTGAGTCCGGCAGCCTCATACATACCTGCCGCCTGGTTGAGCGAAGCCGCCAGCGACTCGAAGAATGTCGGCGCGCCGACCATAGAGAGCTGTCCTCCCGCACTCTGTTGCAGCGCGATGTTCTTCACGTAGCCGTAGTAGTTGGCTGTACCATAGAGCAGTCGCAGTCCGCCATACACCGAGAGGTTGTCGCTTATCTTGTATGAGCTTCCCAGGGTGAAGCCATAGTAGTATTGGCGTCCGCGCATGTATGTGTCCATGTCATACTGCGACACCGTGGGCAAGCCTAGCGAGCCCAGTCCGAGTTCGTTTGTCAGCACGTCGAGGTTCTGCGACAGCAGCGGCAGCAGGGCTATGTTGCCCTCAAACGACGACAGGCCGTCGTCGAACACACACTTGCCGCCTCCGCCCGTGATGGCGAAGTTAAACTGGAAGCTCCAGTTGTTCTTGTTGTATGCCGCCTGTATCGATGGTATGATTGGGGCGTTGGCCTCGCCCTTGAAAGTCTTGGTGGTGTTGCCGAAGTTCTTGGCTCCATAGGCAAACGGAGCGAACGTTGAGGTTATCTCACGCGTCTGGTGAGCGTTCTGGATGTTGAGCGACAGATGGAATCCGTTGTTCATAAATGCCACTCCGGCAGGGTTGCTGTACACGCCGGCAATGCCAATCACGGCATCCTGAGCCGGATTTCGCAGGAAAGCAATGTTCTGATTGGTGTTAGTAAGAATACCGCCTGCGCTGGCCGTTGCGGCTGCTGACAGTGCAAGAGCTGCGCAGATTAATTTTGTTTTATTCATCTTTAATAACCTTAAATAAATTGGCTGCAAAGGTATCATTCTTGTCCTTTATTTCCTAAAATGCGGTCTTTTGTTTAATTTTTATTAACAAGATAGCGGCATGTTAATGCACAAATATATAGATGTGTGCAAGTTTTTGTGTCATACACGTGCATAAATAAAAGGTCGCCTACGCTGCATCTACAACAGCGTTGGCGACCTTTTCAGCTGTGCCGTCGGCCCTTATTGCTTTGCGGGCTGCGTGTTTTCGGTCTTGTTGTTTTTCTTTGCCAGTTCCGGATAGCTTGTGCGCGTGTGGTATATCGACTTCAGTCGCTCCGTCAGCACCTGCTTTGCCACGGCTATGTCGTGGAAGGTTATCGGGCAGTAGACAAAGTATCCCTCGCTCACCTGCTGGTCTATGAGCCTGTTCACCAGGTTGGATATGCTCTCCTCGGTGTATTCAGGCAGCGATCTCGATGCCGCCTCCACCGTGTCGGCCATCATCAGTATGGCCTGTTCGCGTGTGAACGGGTCGGGGCCGGGATATGTGAAGAGCGAGTCGTCCACGGGTTCGTCGGGGTGTTCGTTCTTGTACGATATGTAGAAATACTTTGTCTTGCCGCTTCCGTGGTGAGTGTTTATAAAGTCCTTGATTATGCTCGGCAGGTTAAACTTCTCAGCCATCTTCAGTCCTTCGGTTACGTGGCTTATCACGATCTGTGCCGCCTCTATGCGCGGCATCTTGTCGAGCGGGTTGGTGCCCACCTGGTTTTCGGTGAAGAAGGCCGGGTTCTTCATCTTTCCGATGTCGTGATACATGGCTCCTGTTCTCACGAGCTGAGCCTTAGCTCCGATCTTGTTGGCTATCTCGGCGGCAAGGTTGCTCACCATGACAGAGTGCTGGAATGTGCCCGGAGCCACCTCGCTGAGCTGGCGCAGCAGGTCCTTGCTGGTGTTTGACAGCTCAATGAGCGTAACGTTTGAGATGAACCCGAACGCCTTCTCGATGATGAGCATCATCGGGTAGGCAAAGAGCAGCAGCACGCCGTTCACGATAAAGTATTTATACATGCTGTGGTCCATCGACGTGATGTTGTTGTCCTGCATCAGCTGCAGCGCGAAATACATGGCGCTGCTGCCTATCGTCACGAGCACGGCCGTCTTGAACAGCTGCGCTCTCTGCGACAGTTCGCGCAGCGAATAGATGGCCACGAGGCCCGCCACAAGCTGCACGATGATGAACTCATACTGATATTTTACGGCGGCGGCACATATCAGAATCATCGTTACGTGCGATATGAAGGCCGTTCGCGAGTCCATGAACACTCGTATGAATATCGGTGCTATGGTGAACGGCAGCACGTAGACGTTCAGTATGCTGTGGCTCATCATCACCGACACGAGTATCGGGAACAGCGTTATCATCGTGTAGAGCATGGTGATGCTGCGCGGCTTTTCAAAGTAGTCCTTGCGGAACAGGCCGAGATACGTGGTGAACAGCATTATGAGCGTGGCCACGAAGAGTATCTGTCCGGCTATTGTCGACGGTATGGCGCTCACCGTTGCGCTGCGCCTCTGCGTCTCCTTCTCAAACGAGTTGAGCACCCTGTACGTGTGGTCGTCCACAATTTCGCCTCGGTCTATTATCTTCTGTCCGCTGAGCACCATTCCGCTTGCCAGCGGTATCGTGCTGAGCAGGTCGGCCTTCTCGGTCTCGCTGCGCTCCTCGTCATAGTTGAGGTTAGGCTGTATATATTCGTTCAGGTTGCATTTCTGCAGTATCTGCCTCTGTTCGGCCAGCTTCTGGTCGGTGAACAGCTGTTCATAGGCCGTCATCGTCGAGTATATGCACATTATTTCGGCGTTGGTGGCCTTCTTGCCGCTCACAATCCTTATGGTGCTTGTGGTGTCCTTGCTTATCTCTGAGTATTCGGGCGTGTCCATTATTCCTGCCTGATACAGGCGGTGAAGCCTGTCGGCAATGGTCGTAACATAGTTGTATGGCAGTCCGGGTATGCCCTCCTTGTATTTGCTCAGAAACTTGCCTATCTGCTCCTTCTCTACAGCCGTGTTATAGTTGTAGTAAGGCTCAAAGGCCTTTATTATGCTGTCTTGCTCTCCCTTAATGGCCTCGTCGGTCTTATAGATAGGAAAGTCGAACTTGGCTATCAGCGAACTGTACATCCACGGCTTGCCTATGTCGTATCTGAACTGCGGTCCGCTGTTGCGCGGAAGGAAGCCCACGATGATGATCACGGCCGTAACCACCAGCGACACTCGTGTCAGGATGTTTCTGAAATAATGTTTGTCAGTTTTGTTGAATTTGCCCATTTCTATTCGTATTAAATGCTTTACACTGCGAAAATAATAAAAAAATACGCCACTTTGCTAAAAAAGTTGTAATTTTGCACAAAATTTATCTTATCTTCATTAATAAATGGCAGAAAGAAAAGTAAGGGTGCGCTTTGCACCAAGTCCTACCGGGGCGTTGCATATAGGCGGCGTACGTACCGCATTGTATAATTATCTTTTCGCCCGTCAGCATGGCGGCGATTTCGTTTTCAGAATAGAAGATACAGACTCAAACCGTTTTGTTCCGGGCGCAGAGGAGTATATCATAGAGTCGTTCAGATGGCTTGGCATCAAGTTTGACGAGGGTGTCAGCTTCGGCGGCGAACATGGTCCTTACCGTCAGAGCGAGCGTCGTGCGATATACAGAAAATATGTCGACCAGCTGCTTGATGCCGGCAAGGCATACATTGCCTTCGACACGCCCGAGGAGCTTGAGGCAAAACGCCAGGAGATAAAGAACTTCCAGTATGATGCCCATACGCGAATGATGATGCGCAACTCGCTCACATTGCCGGCCGAAGAGGTTGAAAGGCTGATAGCCGACGGCAACCAGTATGTAGTGCGCTTCAAGATTGAGCCGGGCGAGGACGTTCACGTTAACGACATGATACGCGGCGACGTTGTTATAAAGAGCGATATTCTTGACGACAAGGTTCTTTATAAGAGCGCCGACGAACTTCCTACATATCACCTTGCAAACATTGTTGACGACCACCTGATGGAGATTAGCCACGTTATCCGTGGCGAGGAGTGGCTGCCGAGCGCACCGCTGCACGTGCTTCTTTACAGAGCCTTTGGCTGGGAAGACACTATGCCACGCTTTGCGCATCTGCCTCTGCTGCTCAAACCGGACGGAAAGGGCAAGCTGAGCAAGCGCGACGGCGACCGCCTGGGCTTCCCCGTGTTCCCGCTGGAGTGGCACGATCCTAAGACAGGCGAGGTGTCTAACGGCTTCCGCGAGCAGGGATATTTCCCCGAGGCAGTCATCAACTTCCTTGCACTGCTGGGCTGGAATCCGGGCACGGAGCAGGAGATGTTCACTCTCGACGAGCTTGTTGAGCAGTTCGACATAACGAAGTGCAGCAAGGCCGGAGCGCGTTTCGACTATCAGAAGGGCATCTGGTTCAATCACGAATACATCCTGCGCAAGAGCAATGAGGAAATTTCTAAGCTGTTTGCACCTATCGTTGCAGGCAACGGCATCGACGAGTCAATGGAGCGCATAACCAAGGTCGTTTCTATGATGAAAGACCGTGTAAGCTTCGTCAAGGAGCTTTGGCCGCTCTGCTCGTTCTTCTTCATTCCTCCTACTGAGTATGACGAGAAGACCGTGCGCAAGCGCTGGAAGGAAAATTCGGCTCAGGTTATGGGCGAGCTTGCCGAGGTGCTTGAGGGCATTGACGACTTCTCGCTCGAGAATCAGGAGCACATCGTCATGGCTTGGGTCGAGAGCAAGGGCTACAAGCTGGGCGACGTGATGAATGCTTTCCGTCTTACTCTTGTGGGCGAAGGCAAGGGTCCGGGCATGTTCGACATTTCTGCTTTCCTCGGCAAGGAAGAGACGCTGCGCCGTCTGCGCCGTGCAATCGAGGTGCTTAAATAGACCTAACAAACAAGCATAAGCCGTGTACGAAATTGTTATCAGCCTTTACACGCTGGGCGTGGCCGTGATGAGCCTGTTCAACGATAAGGTAAAGAAGATGTGGCGGGGCGAGCGCGAGGCCTTCAGAGTGCTAAGGAACAGCGTTGACCCCGGCTCACGCTATGTGTGGTTCCATGCGGCATCGCTCGGGGAATTTGAGCAGGGCCGCCCCATCATGGAGCGCCTGCGCCGCGAGCATCCCGAGCTTAAGATTCTTCTTACGTTCTTTTCGCCCTCAGGATATGAGGTCAGAAAGAACTATGAGGGAGCCGACATAATATGCTACCTGCCGCTCGACACATATTTCAATGCGCGCAGATTCCTTAATCTGGTGCATCCCGAAGTGGCTTTCTTCATCAAGTATGAGTTCTGGTGGAACTATCTGCACATACTGAAGCGCCGCAATGTGCCTGTCTACAGCGTGAGCAGCATATTCAGGCCCAATCAGGTGTTCTTCCGCTGGTATGGCCGCACCTACAGCAATGTGCTTAAGTGCTTCACACGTTTCTTCGTTCAGAACGAAGTCAGCAGGCAGCTGTTAGCCAAGCTCGGCATCACTGAGGTTGAGATTACGGGCGACACGCGTTTCGATCGTGTGCTGCAGATAAAGAGCCAGGCCAAGAGTCTGCCTATAGTTGAGGCCTTCAGACAAGACTATAAAGTGTTTGTGGCCGGAAGCAGCTGGCCTCCCGATGAGGACATCTTCATCAAATATTTCAACGGCCGCGACGACTGGAAGCTGATTATTGCCCCGCATGTTATCGGCGAGGACCATCTTCAGCAGATATTGTCTAAGCTGAAGGGCAAGGCCGTGAGGTATACCGAGGCCACTCCTGAGAGCGTTGCCGATGCAAAGATTCTCATTATCGACTGTTTCGGTCTGCTCTCCAGCATTTATGGCTACGGCCATGTGTCGTATGTTGGCGGCGGTTTCGGTGTCGGCATACACAATGTGCTCGAGGCGGCGGTTTGGAACATACCGGTGATATTCGGTCCTAACAACGAGCGTTTCCAGGAAGCGCAAGACCTGCTCGCATCGGGCGGCGGCCATCAGATTGACGGTTATCAGCAGTTTGAGAGCCTGATGAACAGCTATATAGCCGACGACAGCCTCCGCAAGGCAGACGGCGACAAGGCTGCGCAATATGTAAGCAGCAAGGCCGGAGCAACGGGAAAGATACTCTCGGCAGTTAAATTTTGATTTTTTTGTTGGCTAATGAATATAAGGACACAGCGCGCCTGCCGTTCACACGGCGACGCGCTGTTGTCTTTTTGTGCTTTTCTTTGTATGTGATGTAAGGTCTTTTATATTTTCAGCCGCAGTCTTTCTGCTGCTTTGACCTGCACATTTTCCCGAGATATATGATGAAGTCAGGCATGCAGTATCCGTTTTTCATCTTATAGGTCTTCTGTCAAACGAGTACATGTTTCTTCTGTATTCGCTTGGCGACATGCCTGTCTGCGACTTTACAAACTTTCCGAAGAATGATATGTTAGGAAAGTTCATCGTGTCCGAAATTTCCTTTATTGTCATGTTTGAATATCTCAGTCTCTTTATTATCGCGTCAATGGTAAACTGGTGAATCCAGCTCAGCGCAGTTCTTCCGCTGACCTTTTTCGACAGCGACGAAAGATATTTGGGCGTTATGCACAGCTTTTCGGCATACGCACTCACCGATCGCTCCATGCCTCCGTTTTCGGCCAGCAGCTCCATGAAGCGCCTGAACAGCAGGTCGCCCTGCCTTATCACCCCGTTGTATATAGTATTGTCTGTGCATGATGCTATCAGTTCGGCCAGTTCATAGAACGCAAACTGAAAGAGCGAGCGCATTATTTCCCTGTGAAACAGCCCGTCCATGCTTTCCAGCTTAAACTGCAACAGACTGTAGAATCTGTTCATCAGTATCTGTTTTTCGCTGTTGAGGCTTATCACGGGGTGATGTGATGCGTATAATACGATGTTCCAAAAGTTTTTGCTGAGGTCAAGACTTCTGAAAAGAGCCTTGCTCGAGAGTCCGAGAATCTTCAGGTCGATGTCGTCTGATGTATTTATGTCGGTTACGAGCGAGTTAGGCAGACATATCATTATATTGCCTTTTTCAAGTCTGTGGTAAGAGTCGTTGATGCAGCACTCAACTCTTCCTCTGGCACAATATATAACTATCAGCAACTCAAGCTTACAGGGGTTGTCCGTGGGGATGTTCTTTAGGCTTTCCATTACCACGATGTCTCCGTCGTAATAGTCGGTCTGGGCTTCGTTGATTATTGATTCGATGTCTACTTTAAGTTCGTTATCTGTCATAAGTTGCGTCAAAATTTGTTCTTCGGGTGCAAAGATAGATATTAACTGAAACAGTGCAACTATCTAAAAGTAGATAATAGTGTTCCTAAATTCTTTGCAGTGTTCATATTCTCCACTTTTGGATTTTTTGTTTAGGAAATAAGAACACAAGAGTAAAAGCCTTTATCCGTAATTTTGCAAAAAAATTTTTGAACAAATACAAAGGAAATGAACAAAGCAAGTTATTTAGCAATCCTTGCGCTGTCGGTGGTGCTTCTTGCATCATGCTCCGGCAAGGAAAAGGCGAGAGAGGTGATGCCGGTTAAGGTGAAGACAGAGAAGGCAGAGCCGGTACCCGTAAGTGGAAGTCAGGAATTTTCGGGCACGGTAGAGGCCTCAGACGATGCCGCTCTAAGTTTTGCTTCGGGCGGAACCGTAACAAAGGTATATGTGTCTGTGGGCGATATGGTAAAGAAAGGTGCCCTCATAGCCGAGGTTGATCCTGTCAGCGTGCGCAATGCCTACAATGCTGCCAAGGCCGTGAGAGAGCAGGCTGAGGATGCCTTCAGGCGCATGAAGCAGCTGCACGACGAAGGAAGCCTCACCGAGATGCAGTGGATAGAAGTGCAGAGCAAGCTGCGCCAGGCTGTGTCAACCGAGAACATTGCCCGCAAGAGTCTGACTGACTGCCGTCTTTATGCCCCATACAGCGGATACGTGGCCGAGAAACTTGTTGAGGCAGGACAGAACGCTGCCCCCGGCATGCCCGTGATAAAGCTGGTAAGTATTAATAAGGTGAAGATAAAGATTGCCGTGCCCGAAGACGAGATGTCTGGCATAAAGGTCGGTCAGAGCGCCCTCGTGCGCGTGCCGGCACTGCAGAACATGAGCTGCAGCGGCCGCGTGGCCGAGAAGGGTGTGGCTGCCGACCCGCTGTCGCGCTCTTACGAGGTGAAGATAGAAGTGTCTAACTCTGGCCATAAACTGCTGCCTGGTATGGTGTGCGAGGCCTATGTGGGCGACAATCTTTCAGCCACGGCCGTGGGCCTGCCTGCCAATGTGATACTGATAGACACCGACAACCGCACCTTTGTGTGGACTGCCGTAGGCGGAAAGGCTCACAAGACTTATGTGGAGGTGGGCGAGAGCGTAGGCAGCCGCGTGGTGATTAACAGCGGAATAAGCGCCGGCGACAAGGTTATTGTCAGCGGACAGCAGAAGGTCAGCGAGGGAACTAAAATAGCAGAACTATGACAAAGAAGAAAAGAAACATCGTAGAGTGGGCCATGCACTATCGCCAGATAGTGATAATGGTGGCATGCTGTCTCGTGGCCTTCGGCGTATACGGTCTGGCTGACATGAACAAGAACGAGTTTCCCGACTTCACGGTGCGCCAGGGTGTGGTTGTAGCCGTCTATCCGGGCGTGTCGGCACAGGACGTTGAGGAACAGCTCACAAAGCCGCTCGAAAACTACATATTCTCATATAAGGAAGTAAAGAAAGAGAAGACCAAGTCGTACAGCCGCAACGGCATGGCCATAATCCAGATAGAGCTTAACGACGATGTGTCGGGCACCGACAAGGACAACTTCTGGAGCAAGTTCAAGCACGGCATCAACACGTTCAAGGCTCAGCTGCCTTCAGGTGTGCTTGCGCTCATGGTACAGGACGACTTCGGCGACACGTCGGCCCTGCTCATAACCATGGAGAGCAAGGATAAGACCTACCGCGAGCTCAACGACTATATGGACGACCTGAAAGACAGGCTGCGCCGCATTGAGAGCATCGGCCGCATGAACGTATTGGGAATGCAGAAGGAGCAGATATCAATATATCTCGACAGCGACAAGATGTCCCACTACGGCATAGGCTCCAACACCATTGCCGCCAGCCTCTTTGCCAAGGGCTTCGTTACCACTGCCGGCACGCAGAAGGGCAACGGCTACGACAGTCCGATACAGGTGGAACGCTCGCTCAACGTGGTGGGCGATGTTGAGCAACTCGTTGTCTACTCCGATCCGTCAGGCAACGTGGTACGTCTGAAGGACGTCGCCAAGATAAGGCGCGAGTATCCCCAGCCGTCGTCGTATGTAACCAATAACGGACAGAAGTGTCTTGTGCTGAGTGTGGAGATGAAGAAGGGCCGCAGCATAACGGCCATGGGAGCTGACATCGAAAAGGTGATGGACGAGTTTAAGTCGACATTGCCGTCAGACGTAACCATCTTCACCATAACGGACCAGACCAAAGTGGTAAACGACAGCGTCGTAAACTTCCTCCGTGAGCTTCTCATTGCCATAGCAGCCGTCGTAATAGTGATAATGCTGTTCTTGCCGATGCGCGTCGCTCTTGTGGCGGCGTCCACCATCCCTATCTCTATTTTCATCTCATTAGGTTTGTTCTATGCGTTCGGCATAGAGCTCAACACGGTTACGCTGGCTGCTCTTATTGTTACGCTTGGCATGATTGTCGACAACTCCATTGTGATAATCGACAGCTACATGGAGATGCTTGCCGAGGGCAAATCGCGCTGGACGGCATCTATCAGCAGTGCCACCCATTTCTTCAAGTCGATATTTTCGGCCACGCTTGCCATAAGCATCACGTTCTTCCCGTTTCTGCTTACTACGAAGGGAATGTATCACGACTTCCTGCTTTATTTCCCGTGGTCCATCACCATCGTGCTGCTCATATCGCTTCTGGTGGCAGAGCTTATAGTGCCGTTCCTGCAGTTCTACTTCATACGCAAGCCTGTTGGCACAGGGGGCAAGAAGAAGTTCTCGTTCCTCGATCTCGTTCAGCGCTATTACGACTGGCTCATAGGCCGCTGCTTTGCCCATCCTTACATCACCGTTTCTGTCGGCGTGGCAAGCATAGTGATTGGTTCAGTCATGGTGTCACAGCTGCCGCAGAAGATGATGCCTACGGCCGAGCGCAACCAGTTTGCCGTTGAGATTTACCTTCCCGACGGCACGTCGCTCAAGCGCACCGCTGCCGTTGCCGACAGTCTGGAGCATATTCTGCGCAAAGACAGCCGCGTGGTGTCGGTGGCATCGTTCAAGGGCACTTCGTCGCCGCGTTTTCATGCAGCCTATGCGCCGCAGTTTGGCGGATCTAACTATACACAGTTTATCGTCAATACGAAGAGTAACCACGATACTGAGACCCTGCTGAAAGACTACCGCATGAAGTATGCCACACACTTCCCCAACGCTTATGTGAGGTTTAAGCAGCTGTCTTATTCGCAGGATGCCAACCCTGTTGAGTTAAGGCTTACGGGCGACGACTGGCAGCAGCTTAAGTCGGTTGCTGACTCCGTAACGCGCCTGTGGCGCAACAATCCTTACCTTATGCTTGTGCGCAACGACGTCAACGAGCCTCTGCTGACCACCGACGTAGTGCTCGACGAGACCAAGGCTGGCCGCATGGGCGTAACCAACGCCATGGTTGAGGCCACGCTCGCCACGCGCTATAACAGCAGCGGCATAAGTCTCGGCACGATATGGGACGGCGACTACAACTACGGCGTATGCCTTAAAGGCACTAATGCCGACTCGTCTGCTATCCGTGACGTTGCCGACGAGCTTATACCCGTCAGCGGCGGACTCTCCGTGGTGCCCTTGCGTCAGATAGCCGATATTAAGCCTGTATGGGCTGACAGTCAGATTGCTCACCGCAACGGTCTGCGCACCATCACCGTGATGGCAGATGTTGACAACGATAAGAATGTAATGGAGCTGACCACCGAACTGCAGCAAAACTTCGACACGTCGCGCCTTCCTTCTGGCGTTACGGCCGAGTGGGGCGGCGAGTATGCCGAGTCGCAGGAGTCGCTGCCGCAGATTCTGTCGGCTCTTGCCGTGGCTGTGGTCATCATCTTCTTCATTCTTGTATGGCACTTCCACCGCATCAACACCGCCGTCCTGCTGCTCGTGTCGCTTGCCATGACAATATTTGGTACGAGCTTGGGTGTTGTTATTTCAGGCGTAACGTTCAGTCTTACGTGCTTCCTCGGCATAATCAGCCTGATGGGTATATTGGTGCGCAACGCCATAATAATGTATGACTATGCCGAAGAGCTGCGAGAAAAGGAGAAACTGACCGCCCACGAGGCCATCTTCCTTTCGGCCAAGCGTCGTATGCGTCCCATCTTCCTTACCTCGGCGGCTGCCTCAATGGGTGTCATCCCGATGATTCTCGGCGGCAGCGGTCTGTGGATGCCCATGGGTTCTGTTATATGTTACGGCACGCTGGTTACGATGCTGCTCATACTCACCGTGCTGCCTGTGGCCTACTGGCTGATGATGAGCGGATCAACAAAGCGCCGTGAGGCAGGACTGAAACTTGAAAATGAATGATAAAAGTAAAAATAAGAAAGCGTTATGAACAATGATATAAAACTAATCGGGCGCGCCCTCTGCGGTCTGCTTGCCGTTCTTAGTCCGGCAGCTGTGCAGGCTCAGACGGGCCTCACGCCCGAGATGTGCCGCAGCATGGCCGTGAGCCATAATGCCAAGATGGTCAACGCCAAGAACGCAGTGGCTGAGGCAGAGCAGACAAAGAAAGAGGCCTTCACCAACTATTTTCCCATTGTCAGTGCCACCGGCATGGGCTTCAATGCCGACAAGGGCATGGCCAAGATGCAGCTTCAGCCCGACATGGCCATGGAGATGTGCAAAAACGGACTCATGGGAGGCGTTACGGCAGTTCAGCCCCTGTTTGCCGGCGGACAGATTGTCAACGGCAACAAGCTTGCCGGACTGGGCGTTGATGTTAGCAAGCTGCAGCTCGAAAAGTCGGAAAACGACGTGGAACTTACAGCCGAACAGTATTTCTGGCAGCTCGTGGCTCTTAACGAAAAACTCAACACGCTGCACGTGGCCGACACCATGCTTACGCGCATTTATCGTGATGTGAACAACTCGGTCAATGCCGGCGTGGCGCTGAAGAACGACCTGCTGCAGGTGCAGCTCGAGAAGAACGACAACATGAGCAACCGCGTAAGCCTTGAGGGCAACATCTCTGTGGCAAGAATGCTGCTCGCACAATATCTCGGACTCGAGGACAGCAGCTTTGTGCTCGTGTCAGACATCAGGGTGGGCGAGATGCCCGAGTCGCCCGCCTCGCTGAAGAGCGACCACCGGTCGGCACTGCAGCTTACGCCCGAATACCGCCTGCTCGAAAAGAACGTTGAGGCCACGCGGCTGAAGCAGAAACTCGACGTGGGCAAGAACATGCCTACGGTGAGCGTAGGCGCCGGATATATGTATCACGACCTGCTCGACTGCAGCCGCTCGTTTGGCGTGGTGTTTGCCACGGTCAACGTGCCGCTGTCGGCATGGTGGGG
>ERZ779669.826-NODE-826-length-16828-cov-3.250402_pt1 | contig 16828 bp, 12 predicted proteins | sample MGYA00511372_ERZ779669 | MGnify/ENA primary metagenome ERZ779669 (study PRJEB29588, sample SAMEA1967891) | human gut metagenome | biome: human gut; feature: human-associated habitat; material: faeces | place: Denmark | collected 2008/2010 ... | reverse complement strand
CCTTAGAAGGGCGTTGCTCTATCCAGCTGAGCTACGGAACCATCCTTAATTGCGGTGCAAAGGTACAGCTTTTTGTGGAATTTGCAAAATAATGAGCGAAAAATATAATATTGCGTAGATGATATATTAAAATTGTGCAAAAAAATACCCAAGCGCATAGAGTTGTGCTTGGGTAAGGATACTTTCTTATAGATAAGAAAATATTGTTTTAGATGATGTATTGCGAGCTGATTGATTCGTTGTTCATAACTCGTCTGATCGTTTCTGCAAACATGTCAGCGATACTTAATTGCTTGACTTTATCGCATTTTTTAGAATAGGGAATGCTGTCGGTGAACACCATTTCGGTAAGTGACGATTCTTGTACGCGGAAAGATGCGGGATCAGACATTACACAGTGGCTTGCAATGGCACGTACAGATTTAGCACCTGCTTCCATCATGATATTGGCTGCTTTGGTAATGGTACCTGCAGTATCAACAATGTCGTCTACCAATACCACATTTTTATCTTTCACATCACCGATAATTTGCATTGTAGCAACAACATTGGCTTTTTCACGTGTCTTGTTACATAATACCAAAGGTACTCCTAAATATTTTGAAAATGTACTTGCACGTTTTGAACCACCAACGTCTGGAGTAGCAATTACCAGATTGTCCAGATTCAGTGATTCAATATAAGGAAGAAATACTGCAGAAGCATACAGGTGATCTACAGGAATATCAAAGAAACCTTGGATTTGATCAGCATGAAGATCCATGGTGATTAAACGGTCTATACCAGCAACAGAAAGAAGGTCGGCTACCAGCTTGGCACCAATGGAAACTCTGGGTTTATCTTTTCTGTCCTGGCGCGCCCAACCAAAATAGGGAATAACAGCTACGATGCTTTTGGCCGATGCCCTTTTGGCGGCATCAATCATCAGCAGTAGCTCCATAAGATTGTCGGAATTTGGGAAAGTTGATTGTACTAAAAATACATGTGCGCCACGGATAGACTCCTCATAAGAAACTGCAAATTCTCCATCTGCAAAATGGGTAATGTTCATTTTTCCCAAAGGACAACCAAGGCTAGCGCAGATTTTTTCTGCTAGGTATCTCGAATTTGTACCCGAGAATACCATAAAGGGTGCTTTTTCGCTCATTTTGTAATAGATGTTACCTATATGTTAATTTGTGTACAAAGGTAGGAATTTCCATGTACACAAAGCAAACGTTATTGTATAAAAAATATTTTGGCTTATCGGATTTATTTGTAGTTTTGCTTTATGAAACCCTTTCATCTGATATGGACATGTAGTATCGTGTGTGTTTGTGCGATAATGTTTTCTTGTGTAGGAATTGCTCCTGTAAAAGAAACTCATCTCATAGACTCATTGAACTCGTCAGCTTATTCGTATCGGTACAAAAATCTGGATTCTTCATACCATGCCGCTTTGCTGGCTTATGATAATGTTTCGGTATATTATCAGGGAAAAGCGGAGGCTTGTAATAATCTGGCGTTTTATGCTTTTATGAAAATGGATTTTGAACAAGCTGTGAAGTATCATATGGAAGTTTATTCCCTGACTAAAAACGAAGTTGAATTACTGATAGCAGATATTGGCTTGATGAAAGTCTATCAGCGTACTGCTTTGAATAAGGAATTTTTTGATTATAGAAACAGTGCCTTAAAACGCCTCAAAAGGATAGGAGAGGACTATAACTCGTTTATGGACAAACATGAGAGAAAACGATTAAATTATGCCCGTACTGAGTTTTATATTGTTTCTGCTATTTACTATTATTATTTGCAACAACATACCGATGCGGTGGCGTGTATAGACAAGGTTGTTGGAAACCAACTATTGGAAACAGATACCAATCAGTTGCTCTATTTCCATTATATTAAGGGAACTATATCTTCTGTAAACGGTGAAAGTGAGAAGGAAAATCTTTTACGAAATTTTGATGAGCTCTATGCGGTATGGAGTTTAGCATCCAAAAATAGTTATCTTTATTTTGAAGGAAATGCATTGCAGGGATTGGCTAATTTAATGGCTGATTCTTTGGAGTATGACTTTTATGCAACTCATCGTATTGCAGCATTACAGGATTTGGGTTTTGCTGTCGATTCTGTATTACCTATGCATTTGGGACAATTGGCATTACAAAAGTTTCAGCATTATGATGATTTGTATCAAATTGCTGGGGCGTATGTCACTATTGGCAAATATTTAAATTTGCATGGCAGGTATCGTGATGCATTGGATACTTTAGGCGTGGCTTTAGATTGTGTAAATAAGCATCATCGGCTGGCATATAATTGCCAAGATAGCTTGGACTGGCTTAAAATGTCTGATAACGTGGATGCAGCATGTGTTGAACAAAATTGGATGCAGCATAAATTGAAGACTGTTCCTGAATGGATTTTGCGTATTCGTGAGCAATTAAGTGTCGCGTATGCCGGTTTGGGCATGAAAGCTGAATCGGACTATAATCGCAATATTTATTTGGATATATTGGAGGATATTCGGCAAGATAAAGAACAGGAAAGTCGTTATCAGACTTTGGCTAAAGAATCAAGGCAACTTAATGTCTTATTAGTCCTAGTAGCCATTGGTTTTATTTTAGTTTTATTGTTTTGGTTTGTTTTTAATAAACGATCTAAAGAAAAGAACCACATACATTTGTCCCGTTTGCAATTGATGATTGATATCTGCCAAAGGATAATTGCTGCTATTCCAGTAGATGCAAATGATGAAATGGAAATTGTAGACTCCATTGAGCATGCGGTTCTACCAGATTTGGAGAGGCTGTTTGGTGTAAAAGGAATTTGTATTGTAAATCGTAATCTTATTTTTCCGTGTCATGTAGGTAAGGACGAACAAGCCATGATAAAAGTGATAACACCTTATATTCATTATGCATTGGATAATGGAATTACTGCAATTTCGTTGGTTGAAGAACAACTTCTATTGGAGAAACAACGTTATGTGTATGAACAGCATATTGCAGGCCGTAAACGGCAAAATATTGTAAAAAAATCATGTGTATCTATTGTGAATGGTATTCATCCTTATATTGGTCGGATTATTAATGAGGTACATAAATTGGCTGACAAAAGATATTTGGGAAGTGCATCCATAAAAAAGGAGAAATATCTTTATATAGACGAACTGGTTGATAAAATTAATGAGTATAATGCGATTCTTACCTCATGGGTGAAAATGAAACAAGGAAGCATTAGCTTGAATATCGAAAATTTTGAACTAAATGATCTGTTTAATTTAATCCGGAAAGGGAGTCGGGCTTTTGAAATGAAACATCTCCGATTGGAAGTCTTGCCAACGGAAATCAGTGTGAAAGCAGATAAGGCGTTGACCCTCTTTATGATAAATACACTGGCTGAAAATGCCAGGAAATATACTCCGCAGGGTGGATATGTGAAAGTCTATGCATCTCAAAGTTTGGAATATGTGGAAGTTTCCATAGAAGATAGTGGGATAGGGTTGTCGGCAGAAGATATTGCCTGTATTTTAGAAGAGAAAGTTTATGATTCAAAAAACATAGGGATGCATGATGCGGTTAATCGGGAGAGATTAAAAACGCTAAAAGGCAGCGGGTTTGGCTTGATGAATTGTAAGGGTATTATTGAAAAATATCGGAAGACTAATGACTTTTTTAAAGTTTGTTCGTTTGGAATAGAGAGTGTACTTGGTCAGGGGAGTCGTTTTTATTTTCGTTTACCCATAGGGGTGAAGAAAACTTTATCGTGCTTGTTATTTTTTTTATTAGGGAGCTTGTACTCGTGCGCGGATAAACAGGTAGGAAAACAGAAGGAATATGTACAGCCGGATTCTATAACAGAAGCTACATGGGATAATTACGAATTATTACTGGATTCTGCTTCTATTTATGCTGACTATGCATATTATTGTAATGTAGACCGGAGATATAACGATGCATTACAGTATATAGATTCTGCTATGTATTGTTTAAATACCCATTACGAACGATATTCAGATTCTCCATGCATATATATGTTTTTGATTGGACATGGTGAGTCTGCAGAAATTAGCTGGTGGAATGAAATGTTTGATACTGATTATCATATCATTTTGGATATTCGTAATGAGGCAGCTGTGGCTTTCCTCGCATTAAAGCGTTGGAATGAATATAACTACAATAACGCGGCGTATACTACATTGTATAAGCTTCTAGGTGAAGACAGTTCGTTGGAAGATGATTGTAATCGTCTGGAACGTTCTACAAATAATAAAATGGTGGGTATTGCAATAGGGGTAGCCTTGTTGCTGGCTTTAGTCCTGGTTTATTATTTTGTGTACTTTCGTAAGAGGATGGTAAATCGTTGGAATTTGGAACAAGTATTGGAAATAAATCAGCTGGTTTTTACAGCTTCCCGGCAACCTTTATCATTCAATGGAAAGGAAGGACAGGAGGATAATCTATTAAAAAGAATTCCTCAAAAGATAGTGGATGGCACTTTTGATGCAATAAATGAACTGTTAGGGATAGATGATTTGTATATTGCTGTTTATAATGAGACTACTCGTGCTTTGGAATATGCGTCAGCCTCGGTAACTCACTCAGTTTTACCTGAGGAATTTATGTTGCATTGTTTTACTCAATCGAGAAATGTAAGAGATGGAGATATGCAGGCTTTTCCATTACAAGTGAGAATAAAGGATGTAAATCGTTGCATTGGCGTGCTATGTTTGAAAAGAAGAGAAATTACAGATTTAAATAGTGATTCTTTACTTCTGGAACTAATCACCCGTTATATAGCTATTGTGGTTTTTAACGGAGTTGTTAAGCTGGCTGCTAAATATAATGACATTGAGATAGCACAAGATGAAGCTCATCGTGCTTCATGGGAGGATAGTGTGTTGCATGTACAAAATATGGTGTTGGACAATTGTCTTTCAGCAATTAAGCATGAAACTATTTATTATCCAAACCGCATAAAACAATTGGTAAAACGATTGCGTTCGGGGGAATTGTCAGCGCAAGAGGAAAAAGAAACTATTGTAGCAGTCAGTGAGCTTATTGAATATTATAATGGTATTTTTACTACGTTGAGCCGATGTGCTTCCAGGCAGTTAGAAGAGGTGACTTTTAAACGTAATAATATATCGGTAGTGTTATTACTGGCAGATGCTGAAAAATATTTTTATAAAAAAGTAAAAGGCTGTACCAGCCGTGTCCTTTTTGAAGTGAAAACGGTGGAAGGCAATGTAATTGGTGATATAAATTTGTTACATTATTTGCTTGAGAGTTTGATTGATGAGGCTCTGTCCTGCCCACTTGATGGTAAACTGTTGTTATCGGCTGTTACAGAGGATGATTTTATTCGTTTTGTTTTTACCGATTATAGAAGGAAAAAGACAATAGAAGAGCTTAACCAGCTTTTCTATCCTAGTTTGGACCGTATGTTTACAACTGCTGATGGGGAATTGATGGGAACAGAATATTTGATATGTAAGCAAATTGTCCGTGAACATGATGAATTTTCAGGACGTCGAGGGTGCCGTATTAATGCGGTAAGTTGCACAGAAGGTGGTTATTCTATTTATTTTACTATACCTAAAAATATATATGGAAGGAGAAAAATTTAAGGTTATTATTGTTGAAGATGTAAAACTGGAACTAAAAGGCACACAAGAGATTTTTCGTCATGAGATACCAGATGCGTTAGTAATAGGAACTGCCATGACGGAAGATGAATTCTGGCCTTTAATGGAAAAGGAAATTCCTGATTTGGTTTTGCTTGATTTAGGCTTGGGAGGCTCTACAACGGTTGGGGTTGATATTTGCCGTAGCATCTTTAAGCGTTATCCCGGTGTTCATGTCCTGATTTTTACAGGTGAGGTTCTTAATGAAAAACTGTGGATTGATGTTCTGGATGCAGGGGCGGATGGAATTATTCTGAAAACAGGTGAATTGCTGACTAAAACAGATGTACAAGCTGTGATGGATGGTAAGAAATATGTGTTCAATCAGCCTATCATGGAAAAAATAATGGAGCGTTTTCGTTATTCAGTCTTGAATGATATAAAGCGTCAGGAAGCAAGTATCTGTTATGATATAGATGAATACGATGAACGCTTTTTGAGGCATTTGGCTTTAGGATATACTAAGGAGATGATTGCGAATTTGAAAGGAATGCCTTTTGGTGTCAAGTCTTTGGAAAAAAGACAGAATGATTTGGTCGGACGTCTTTTTAGTGAAGCTGAACGTACAGGAGTTAATGCCACACGACTGGTTGTCCGTGCTTTGGAACTTAGAATATTGGATATTGACCATTTGGAAGCAGACGAAGAGTAAAAAATATAGCCATGAAAATTAAGTGGAAGATTTCTCATCCAGCATCCATGTATTTTCTGCTGACATTGGCAGTCGTTTTTTTTTCCTGGATTTTTAATATATATGGGCTTGACGTGTTAAATCCTGATAATGGTGAAAAAATACAAGTCATGAATCTGTTGAGTCCAGAAGGCTTCCGATGGCTATTGCGTAATGTAATAACTAATTTCACGGGTTTTGCTCCTTTGGGAATGGTTCTTGTGAGTATGTTTGGTATTGGATTGGCACAACATTCTGGTTTTATTGATGCTTGCATATGTAGATGGATAGGGGGGAAATGTAGAGCAAAATCTGCTGTTATTATAGTAATAATGTGCGGATTATTGTCTAATGCGATAGGTGATGCTGGATATATCATATTGTTGCCTATTGCGTCAGCGCTTTTTCAGGCAGTTGGCTTACATCCGATAGCAGGGATTGTAGTTGCCTATGTTTCGGTGGCATGTGGCTATAGTGCTAATATTATGATGAGTACGTTGGATCCGATTATGGCTGCTACAACGCAAGGAACAGCTGATATTGCTGGGCTAACTACAGTACAGGTAGGAGCTTTGAGTAATTATTATTTCTTTTTTGTTTCTACTTTTCTGCTGGCTTGGGTTATTAATAGAATAACGTGGCATTATTTGTTGCCGAAATTTGGAAAATACGGAACTAGTACAAAGTTGAAACATGATCGTCATTTATCCAAAAAAGAAGGACGTGCTTTATCTGGGGCTTTATGGGTTGGATTTGTTTATCTGTTTGTTATCTTATGGGCGACATTTTCTCCTTGGGGCATTCTTAGAGGTATTAGCGGAGGTTTATTGCGGTCTCCTTTTATAGCTGGTGCACTGTTTCTATTTTCATTAGGCCTTGGGCTGATGGGAATGATTTACGGATTTGCTTCAGGGAAATACCGTACAGATGTCGATGTTGTTGAGGGTTTTTCACATCCTGCCAAGCTATTGGGTATTTATATGGTCATTGCTTTTGGGGCTTCCCAAATGTTTGCATGTCTGGAGTATTCCCAATTGGACAAATATATTTCGCTAGTGGGGATAAATTGGTCATCTTCGATGCTTTGGAATGGGGTTGGGAGCATGATATTTTTTATTTTGTTTGTGGCAATACTGAATTTTATAATGGTATCTGCCACTGCCAAATGGTCGCTTATGGCTCCAGTCTTTATTCCGGCATTTTTGGAGTATGGCTTTTCTGCCGATATGGTCCAGTGTGCTTTCCGCGTTGGTGACAGTGTGACTAACGCCATAACCCCTTTTATGTATTATATGCCATTGGTATTGGCATATATGCGATATTATGAAGATACTTCGACGTATGCTACTCTTTTTAAATATACTTGGAAATATTCTTTTATGATAGGAGTGGTATGGATTTTATTATTTCTGGTTTGGTATTTTTGTGATTTCCCCTTTGGACTGTGAGTTGACAGCAAACTGGCAGAAACCAGTCTTTTAGAAGGGAACGAAGCTGACTTTAGACTGTTTTCAGGGGTTATTGAGCTTTGTTGCACGTTGCTAGTTTATGAGTGTTTTATGCTTTTATTTCGGATAAAATCTGTAACTTTGCCCTATTATTTGATTTACAAATTAATAAAGTTGAAATGATAAAGAAAATCATTGGAATCCTTTGGATTTTATTGGTAGTGGGAATATTGGCATGTGCTGTTCTGTTTTTTGCCATTGCAAAAGGTTGGATTGGTTACATGCCTCCGGTGGAGGATTTGGAAAACCCCAATTATAAATTTGCGACAGAAGTATTCTCGTCAGATAATAAGGTATTGGGAACCTACTCATATAGTAAGGAAAATCGGGTTTATGTGGGTTATGATGAACTTTCGCCCTATGTTGTAAATGCATTGATAGCAACAGAAGATGTCCGTTTTGCCGAACATTCGGGCATTGATGCCAAAGCGTTGTTCAGAGCAGTGATAAAACGTGGTATTCTGATGCAGAAGAATGCAGGTGGAGGAAGTACCATTACACAACAGCTTTCTAAACAGCTCTATTCGCCTAGTGCCGACAATGTAATGGAACGCCTTTTCCAGAAGCCTATAGAATGGGTAATAGCAGTGAAATTGGAACGCTATTACACAAAAGAGGAAATTCTGACAATGTATCTTAACAAGTTTGATTTTCTGAACAATGCAGTTGGTATTAAAACGGCAGCTCATACATATTTTGGTTGCATACCTAAGAATTTGAAAATTGAAGAAGCGGCAACATTGGTTGGCATGTGCAAGAACCCTTCTCTTTACAATCCGGTCCGTTACAATGAACGCTCTAGAGGCCGACGTAATGTTGTTCTTGACCAAATGCGCAAAGCTGGTTATATTACAGCCGAAGAATGTGATTCGTTACAGGCACTTCCTTTGAAGTTAAAATATAATCGTGTAGATCACAAAGAGGGATTGGCTACTTATTTTCGTGAATATTTGCGTGGTGTATTGACTGCGCAGAAACCGGATAAGTCTGATTATCGTGGCTGGCAGATGCAAAAGTTTTATGAGGATTCGCTTGATTGGGAAACAAATCCTTTGTATGGCTGGTGTAATAAAAACAAAAAGAAAGATGGCAAACCTTACAATCTATACACTGATGGCCTGAAGATATATACCACCATTGATTCGCGTATGCAACAATACGCCGAAGAAGCTGTAACCGAGCATCTGAAAGAACTGCAAGGATATTTCTTTAAAGAAAAGAAAGGTGCTAAAAAAGCACCGTATACATTCCGCTTGACGCAGGAGCAAGTCGATGAAATATTAGGACGTGCTATGCGGCAGTCTGACCGTTATCGGGCTATGAAAAAAGCGGGTGCTTCTGAAGAAGAAATAAAAACAGCTTTTAATACTCCAGAAGAAATGTCTGTATTTAGCTGGAACGGTGAAATAGATACGCTCATGACTCCAATGGATTCAATCCGTTATTACAAATTTTTCCTTAGAGCAGGTTTTATGTCTATGGATCCTCATAACGGACATGTAAAAGCATATGTTGGTGGTCCAAATTTTCACTATTTCCAATATGATATGGCAATGGTAGGGCGTCGGCAGATTGGTTCAACGATGAAACCTTATGTCTATGCTCTGGCAATGGAAAACGGCTTTTCTCCATGTGATGAAATGAGACATGTGGAATTCCAAGGGTTTGATGAAAACGGTAAGCCATGGTCTCCCCGTAATGCCAATAGAAAACGCTATGGAGAGATGGTGACATTAAAGTGGGGCTTGTCAAATTCGGATAACTGGATTACTGCCCGTTTGATGAGTAAGTTGAATCCTTATGAACTAAAACGTCTTTTACATAGTTTTGGCGTGCGCAATCGTGAAATAGCACCGACTATTTCTCTTTGTCTGGGCCCTTGTGAAATATCAGTTGGTGAGATGGTAAGTGCTTATACTGCATTCCCAAATAGAGGAATACGTGTGGCTCCATTATTTGTAACGCGTATTGAAGACAATGAGGGTAATGTGCTAGCAACATTCTCACCAGAGATGCAGGAAGTTATTAGTGAGTCAAGTGCCTATAAGATGCTTGTAATGCTTCGTTCTGTTGTCAATGAAGGTACTGCAATACGTGTGCGTCGTTTGGGTATAAAAGCTGAAATGGGCGGAAAAACCGGTACCACGAATTATCATTCGGATGGATGGTTTATGGGTTTTACACCTTCTCTAGTTTCTGGTTGCTGGGTTGGTGGTGAAGACCGTGATATCCATTTTGACACGATGATTCATGGGCAGGGAGCTTCCATGGCATTGCCCATTTGGACGAAGTATATGCGCAAAGTGTATGATGATAAAACATTGGGTTACGATGAATCAGAGAAATTCTCACTTCCTGAAGGGTACGATCCTTGTAAGGATGCTGTTATTGGTGGCGATAATGGAGAAATCATTGAGGAAGAAACGACAACGGGACTTGATGAGTTCTTTAACTGATGTTTTTTAGTGTAGTGATGGGGAATGGTTTATACAATCTGCATAGGTAGTAATGAAAAAAGGGTAGACAACATGAAACTGGCAAGACAGAAATTGTCGGCCTTGTTTCCTGGAATTAGGTTTTCTAAAGAGGTAGATACTGTTCCGCTGTTTTTTCATCGTCCAACCATGTTCTCTAATCAAGTGGCCCGTTTTAGTTCTACTTTAGATGCAGATAGGATTGTTGCTCTACTTAAGTCCATAGAATCTGAGGCTGGCAGAATGGAAGAAGATAAGAAACGAGAAATCGTTAGGTTGGATATTGATCTTTTGATGTGCGATGCAGTTGTGTACAAACCGAATGATTTATTGCGCGATTATGTGATTCGTGGTATTCAGGAACTGGATTTAAACGACTGATGACAATATAAAATAATTGTTTGATGTAGTTTTGTTTGTACGGACACTTAGCTTTTCAAGAAGTAAGAGAAAATGAAAATGTTGAATAGGAATCTACAACCCGATATATGTGAACCTGAGCAAATAGCTGTTCAACAACCGGAATTATATACGCTTCCCAATGGAATCCCCCTTTATATTCTAGATGCATGTGATTGTGAGGTAACACGCATTGATGTTTTGATGGAGGGAGGGCGTTGGCATCAGAAACAACCGTTGCAAGCTTTGTTTACTAACCGAATGCTTCGTGAAGGTACTCGTCGGTATACTGCTGCGCAAATAGCCGAAAAATTAGATTATTATGGTGCATGGCTTGACTTGGCCAGTGCATCCGAACATACTTATGTTACTTTATATTCGCTGAATAAATATTTACCGAATACATTGGATCTGCTTGAATCGATTATTAAGGAGCCTGTATTTCCCGCAGACGAGTTAAAGGTTATTATCAACAACAATATACAGCAGTTTCTTGTCAATTCTTCAAAGGTTGAGTTCTTGGCACATCGTGGACTTGTCAAAGCAGTATATGGAAGTGCTCATCCCGTAGGTTATGTGGTACAGGAAGATGATTATCGGAAGATTACATCCGAAACCTTGCAACAGTTTTACGATAATTTCTACCATTCGGGAAGTTGTAGTATCTATTTGTCAGGTAGAATAACTCCCGATTGTATACGGCGAGTAGAATCAGTTTTTGGTACGGGTACTTTCGGAAGTCATTGGAAGAAAGTGAAAAAAATACATTATTTACCTGTTTTGACTACCGAGAGACGTGTCTTTATTGAATTGCCGGATGCTTTGCAGAGTGCAGTCCGTATCGGTGGGCTTTCATTGGATCGATGCCATCCCGATTATCTGAAAATGCGTGTGGTGATAACTTTGTTAGGCGGATATTTCGGAAGCAGGCTCATGTCTAATATTCGCGAGGAAAAAGGATATACCTATGGCATTGCTGCTTCACTGATGACTTATCCAGATCATGGCATGTTAGCAATAAGTGCTGAAACAACCAACGAGTATGTAGATCCTTTGATAAGTGAGGTATACCATGAAATAGATCGTTTGCAAAATGAGCTGGTATCGGATGAGGAGTTGAAAATGTTGAAGAATTATATGTTGGGCGATATGTGCCGTAGCTATGAGTCTGCTTTTTCGTTGGCGGATGCCTGGATTTCTCTGCAAGTGTCGGGATTATCCAGTTCCTACTTTGCAGAAGCTTTGAATGCTGTGAAAAACATTACTCCCGACGAGATACGTGAACTTTCCCAGAAGTATATATGCAAAGAAAGTCTAAAGGAAATCATTTCCGGTAGAAAAATATGATAAAAAGAATACGTGTTTTCCCGTTTTCGGGGGATAAGTAGTATCTTTGTTTCCGAAAGTTTTTGCGGAAGCGATGTAACATTGTTCCTGCATGAAGCGTCTTTTTATCAGGCTGGATGAAACCAATATCCTATCCAGTGCCTGTATTCATAAGTTATTAAGTTAGAATATAAAATTGTCTGTTTCCGATGAAATATTTGTATACGATGCTTTTAGCGGCATGTATTTGCCATGAAACGACTGTGGCCCAAGAGAAAAAAGAAGGCTTTCTGGGCAAGATGAAAGGTGTGTTTTCTACAGAAATCAAAATAGGTACCTACACATTTAAGGATGGTTCTACTTATACCGGTGAGATGAAAGGCAGAAAGCCGAACGGGAAAGGACGGACGGTGTTTAAGACAGGTGATGTGTACGAAGGAGAGTATGTCAAGGGTAAACGTGAAGGATATGGTATTTATACATTTCCTGATGGTGAGCGCTATGAGGGTGAATGGTACCAGGACCAGCAGCACGGTAAGGGTATTTATTATTTTATGAATAATAATCGTTACGACGGCATGTGGTATCAGGATTACCAGCATGGTGACGGTACGATGACATATTACAATGGTGACATGTATGTAGGTCAATGGGTTAATGACAAGCGTGAGGGGAAAGGTTCTTATACATGGAAAAACGGATCGAAGTATGAAGGCGAATGGAAAAACGACAAGAAGGATGGAGAAGGAGTGTTGACGTGGAATGACGGAAGTAAATACGACGGTGAGTGGGCTAACGATGTCCGTGAGGGTTCTGGTACCTTTGAATATGCTAACGGTGACAAGTATGTGGGCGAATGGAGCAACGATATGCAGCACGGCAAGGGAATCTATTTCTTCCATACGGGCGACCGTTACGAAGGAGCTTATGTACAGGGCGAACGTACCGGAAAAGGAATTTATTACTATGCTAATGGTAACAAATATGTAGGCGAGTTCAAAAATGGCATGCAGGAAGGACATGGCGTCTTTACCTGGGCTAATGGTGCCGTGTACGAAGGACACTGGAAAAATAACCTGCGCGACGGTCAAGGTGTGTATAAATGGAATGTAGGTGACTCTTACGAAGGCGAATGGAAAGAAAACAAGTTCAATGGCCGGGGAACACTTATCATGACTGACGGTACTAAGTATACGGGCGGATTTGTTGATGGATTGGAAGAAGGCAACGGCGTACAGGAAGATAAGGATGGCAACCGTTATGAGGGTTTCTTCAAGAAAGGGAAAAAGGACGGTCTTTTTGTAGAGAAAGATAAGAACGGGAAGATACTTCGCAAGCGAACTTACAAAATGGGACGCTTGGCAAGCGAAGAACCAGTAAAGTAAATGAGAGATAATCGAATGGCTAAAAACATGTTTTAGTAAAAATAGCGGAAAACTGTGGCAGAAATAAAAAGAACCCGTGCTCCAAAGAGCCGGACAGCGCAGCCGGTCAATGATTATGGCCGTATTCAGCCTCAGGCACCCGAGCTGGAGGAAGTTGTACTGGGAGCCCTGATGATAGAAAAAGACGCGTATTCGCAAGTCAGTGAGATATTGCGTCCTGAATCGTTTTATGAGCATAAGCACCAGTTGATTTATGCTGCTATTACCGACTTGGCGGTCAACCAGAAACCGGTTGATATCCTTACAGTCAAGGAGCAGTTGGCCAAGCGAGGCGAACTGGATGAGGTAGGAGGACCCTTTTACATTACTCAGCTCAGCAGTAAGGTCGCATCATCGGCACATATTGAGTATCATGCCCGCATTATTGCCCAAAAGGCATTGGCACGTGAACTTATCACTTTTACCAGTAACATACAGACCAAGGCATTTGATGAGACAATTGATGTAGACGACCTGATGCAGGAAGCCGAAGGCAAACTTTTCGAAATTTCGCAGCAGAACATGAAGAAGGATTACACCCAGATCAATCCCGTTATTGCTGAAGCCTATCAACAGATTCAGAAAGCTGCTGCACGTACCGATGGTCTGAGTGGACTGGAGAGCGGGTTTACTAAATTGGACAAAATGACTTCGGGCTGGCAGAATTCCGACTTGATTATCATTGCTGCTCGTCCGGCCATGGGAAAGACCGCCTTCGTATTGTCCATGGCAAAGAACATTGCCGTAAACTTTCACAATCCAGTTGCCCTGTTTTCGCTTGAAATGAGCAATGTGCAGCTGGTGAATCGTCTTATATCCAACGTGTGTGAAATTCCAAGTGAGAAAATCAAGAGCGGACAGCTGGCCGACTACGAGTGGCAGCAGCTGGATTATAAGCTGCGCGATCTGCTTGACGCCCCGTTGTATGTGGACGATACGCCATCTCTGTCAGTCTTTGAGTTGCGTACCAAGGCCCGCCGTCTGGTTCGTGAACATCAGGTGAAGCTCATTATCATTGACTACCTTCAGCTGATGAACGCTAGCGGCATGTCTTTCGGCAGCCGTCAGGAAGAGGTGAGTACCATCTCCCGTTCGCTTAAGGGACTGGCCAAGGAACTCAATATTCCTATTATTGCGTTGTCACAGCTTAACCGTGGCGTAGAGAACCGCGAAGGCGAGGAAGGTAAACGTCCGCAGCTGAGCGATCTTCGCGAATCGGGAGCTATCGAGCAGGATGCCGATATGGTGTGTTTCATTCATCGTCCGGAGTACTATAAGATATACCAGTCGCAGGACGGTACTGATCTGCGCGGCATGGCTGAAATCATCATTGCCAAGCACCGTAACGGTGCGGTAGGCGACGTACGCCTGCGTTTTATCGGTCAGTATACCCGTTTCCAGAATCCCGAGGACGATTTGGTGATTCCTCCTCCTAATGATGGGGGAGGTATAATGCGTGGTTCGAGTATGAATGCGCCCATCGGCTCTACAGCCCCACCACCTCCTCCTTCGCCAAACGAAGATTTTGCACCGCCTATGGAAAATCCTTTTGGAGCACCGACTGGATCTGTACCTTTTTGAGTGTAAGATAGATACTTGTCCCTTAATCTTTTTGGATAATAAAATTGGATTTGTAAAAAAATAGCGAGATGCTGTATAAAAGCAACATCTCGCTAAAATAGTATTCTCAATGAGACTACTGTTTAGATTCTGATTGGAGATTATTTGCGTTGTCCCAATTTATCGTCCATATAAAGAATGCCTGAATGATCGCTGCAGCGTTTCAGCTTATCAACAATACCTTGTGCTGTTGCTTCCTCTTCAACCTGTTCGCGCACATACCCCCATAAGAAATCCTGCGATGCCTTATCTTTTTCTTCGGATGCAATATTCACCAATTCATCAATAAGTTTGGAAACATGGCACTCATGTTTATAGACATTCTCGAAAACTTCGAGAGGGTTGTTCCATTCTTGAGGAACAACATCAATCTTGTCAACCTTGGCCTCGCCGCCACGTTTTATTACGTAATCTGCAAGTGCATATGCATGTTCCAGCTCTTCTTGCGACTGTTTCATCATCCATGAAGCAAAGCCGTCATAACCTTCTTTCTTTAAATAAAAAGACATTGACAAGTAAAGATTGGCCGACCACATCTCTGCAGTAATCTGTGCATTAATGGCATTTTGCAATTTTTCTGAAATCATAGTTCTATGTGTTTAAGTAAGTAATTCAATATCTATGAAGTAAACCACAAAAAAGATGCCAGATAAGTTCCTGCCACATTTTTTCCAGCGAACTGACAGGATGTCACCAAAGCAAGTCTATCTACGAAAGCATGCGAGCTTTTCCCCAGAAGAAACGGGAGAAATTCAGCTTATCCATAATCCAGGCTATCGCAAACGAACCAATTACACAGAAGCATAAGGACACACATAAAAAGAGCATCCCTGTAGGTTCAAAAGCCAATACAGGCACCAAAGGCTTCACTGCCATTGTAAATACCGGAGAAAATACTAACAGCACAAAGGTATGAGAGCCTATGTAGCCCAATCCTTTTTTCAGATAATCGGGTAAATAGCGATATACTGCCAACAGAAAACTAATCATCAGATAAGTCAGAGCAGCTCCGGAAAGAGTTGATTTATTCAGATTTGTCTCATCAGCAGCCAGCCATATTACAGGCAGCAAAGCCCAGAATGAAGCTGAAAAGAAAGTACGGAAGTCTATCGAACTCCGTCTCAAAGCCACTCCAGCCGTAAAGTAAAGCGCATTTATTAAAGAAAGTATTCCACAAGCTGACAATACGGCATAGCATAAAGCCAGTATAATTAAGACGGAAACGGTATTGCTCCACTTTCCAGCCAATTTGTCCACCAACAAATAAACAAGCCCACACAGCATCAACGTATGAAGATACCAATAGGGCCCCAAAGGATGCAAGAACAATTTATCCAGCCATAGAGAAACACTTAAATGCTCCACTGATTCACGAACCGGAAGTATAGCAGACATGACGACATAGCCTGTTTCCATCACGGCGTATGGAATAAAAATCCACCACATTGTACGCAGAAACGGACGTATTCCTTTGGCTATATTCATAACATAACCGGAAATAATCAAAAAAGCAGGCATGTGGAAAGTATAAACCAAGGATTTGGCGTATGGATATTTGTCACCGATATATACCAGATGAAACACAATCATCAATAAAATAAAGATAGATTTCAAGTAATCGAGCTCTGCAATACGATTTTTCATGGAGCATAAGAATTGATTGGTAATAAAAAAAGGTTGACTTAATCAAGTCAACCTCTCTGTACCCAGACCCGGGGTCGAACCGGGAT
>ERZ779669.817-NODE-817-length-16929-cov-2.698708_pt1 | contig 16929 bp, 18 predicted proteins | sample MGYA00511372_ERZ779669 | MGnify/ENA primary metagenome ERZ779669 (study PRJEB29588, sample SAMEA1967891) | human gut metagenome | biome: human gut; feature: human-associated habitat; material: faeces | place: Denmark | collected 2008/2010 ... | reverse complement strand
TCCCTTCGCAAGATATACTGCATAACTCCGCTCCATGCGAAGATATCTGTATCGAAAGCTGAGAATTTGATAGTGTTTTCATATAGTCAAATATTATTATGTGCCCAACAAATATAAAGCTTTTCTCCCACAAAATCATGCTATCAGACACATAAATTCCCCAATGCAGAGCGACATGCCGGATACGAAAAGATTTACTCTCCCATCAAACACGATTTATTATTTTATTAGTACTTTTGCAAACATTAAAAACAAACTGCAATGAATATGAAAAAGTTCATGAAAGGCAACCGCTTCACTCCCAAAAACTATTCGGATGAAGTGGAGGCCAAAATACAGCAATATAAAAAAGAAGGTTACAAATTGCCCCAACGCCATCTGTTGCGTACGGAAGAGCAATTAAAAGGGATTCGTGAAAGCGCCAAAATCAATACGGCATTGCTGGACTACATCGCTGCAAATATCCGTGAAGGCATGTCAACCGCCGAAATAGACCACATGGTGTACTGCTTCACAACAGACCATGATGCCATTCCCGCTCCGTTTCTTTACGAAGGATACCCCAAAAGCGTATGCACCAGCATCAACGATGTTGTATGTCATGGCATACCCAGTACAAAAGAAATTCTGAAAAGTGGCGATATAGTCAATGTAGACGTATCAACCATTTATAAAGGTTACTTCTCGGATGCGTCACGTATGTTTATGATTGGTGAAGTAAAGCCGGAAATCAAACGCCTTGTGGAAGTTACCCGTGAATGCCGCGACATAGGTGTACGTATGGCACAGCCTTGGACACGACTGGGCGATTTAGGCGCAGCGATTCAAGAGCATGCGGAAAAAAACGGATACAGCGTGGTACGTGATCTCTGCGGTCATGGCTGTGGCGTAAAATTTCATGAGGAACCAGATGTGGAACATTTCGGCAAACGGGGAACCGGCATGTTGCTTGTGCCCGGCATGACCTTTACCATCGAACCGATGATTAATATGGGAAGTTACGAAGTGTTTATCGATGAAGCCGATGGCTGGACTGTATGTACAGACGACGGATTACCCTCTGCCCAATGGGAAAGCATGATATTGATTACGGAAGATGGAAATGAAATTCTGACTGAATAAAAACATCCCAAGTAGTCCATGGACATAGTGACACTTACAGCAGGAATCATTGCCGGAACCGCCATAGGCTGGTTGGCTGCAAACAGGAAATCAGCAGCCTTCAAAGCACAGGTGGAAGCTTTCAGGCAGCGTGAGGAACTTTTAAAGCACACTACTGAAGAGCGGTTGGCGCGCGAGAAAGCCATGGCCGATGAACGGTATGCCGAACAGGAAAGGATCTTCAATGCACGCATGGCGGAACAACGCCAACAGTTGGATAAACGCCTGGCAGAGCAACGGGAAGAGGCCGATGCACTGCACCGGCGTATGAATGCCGAATTTGAAGTGCTGGCCAACCGAATTTTCCAAAGCAAGACCGATGATTTTAAACGGCTGAACGACGAACATATCAAAAGCCTGTTACGCCCATTAGGCGAAAACCTCAAAGATTTTCGTGAAAAAGTAGAACAGGTGTACAATACGGAAGCCAAAGAAAGATTTTCATTGAGCGAACGTATTAAAGATCTTGTAGAATTAAACAACCGGTTAAGCGAAGAAGCCAACAATCTGACTCGAGCTTTAAAAGGAGACTCGAAAATGCAGGGAAACTGGGGAGAGGTAATCCTTGAACGGTTATTACAGGCATCCGGATTAATAGAAGGCGAACATTATGTACGCCAGGAATTCCTGCGTGACGAACGGGGAGAAGCCTTGACCAACGAAGAAAGCGGACAGCATATGCAGCCTGATATTATTATCCGCTATCCGAACGACCGGGAGATGATCATTGACTCCAAAGTCTCTCTCTCGGCATACGCCGCTTACACCGCTGCCGAAGACAAAAATGAGCAGGCACGTTATCTGAAGGCACACCTCCAATCAATCCGCGCTCATATTGATGAACTAAGCCACAAAGACTATTCGCACTATGACGTCAAAGCGCCAGATTTCGTTATGATGTTCATTCCTACCGAAGGTGCTTATCTGCTGGCCATACAAAGTGATGCCAATCTGTGGGAATATGCCTACCGCAAAAAAGTTGTACTAATGAGCCCCACCAATCTTATCAGTGCCTTACGCCTCTCATTGGATTTATGGAAGCGGGAGAACCAGGTGAAAAATGTACAGGCCATTATTCGACGGGGCACCTCACTTTACGAAAAGATAGTAGGTTTTACCGATACCTTCCTTACTTTAGGCGACCGCATTGATACCCTTCAGAAAGATTACGGGAAGGCACTTAACCAACTTTCAAGCGGCACAGGCAGTGTTGTTCGACAAGCCGAACAATTACGAAACATGAGTTTAACCCCTAAAAAACGTATTTCATCACGTCTGTTGCCGGACAATGAGAATGAGCCGGAAACAGACCAGAGTGAAAAAGAACAGACGGTAGAATAGACCGAGAAAATAGGCACACATAATGCAAACAAGCCCATATTTCTATTCTACCCTGTCCTACCAAACAATAATTTGCATATTTATAGAAAGTCATATAACAAACTTACAGGAAATTAAAAATGAAGACATTGAGAGACCGCATTCTTCGGGACGGACGCTGTTTCCCCGGAGGTATTTTGAAAGTAGACAATTTCATCAATCACCAAATGGACCCTATTCTGATGAAAAGTATTGGCGTAGAATTTGTACGCCGATTTGCTTCTACACAAATCAATAAAGTCATAACTGTTGAAGCCAGTGGTATTGCCCCTGCTATTATGGTAGGTTACCTACTTGAGTTGCCTGTGGTTTTCGCAAAAAAGAAAAAGCCCAGCACAATGGAAAATATGCTGGTAACCTCGGTCTTTTCCTTCACCAAACAGCGTACATACGATGTATGTGTAAGTCGGGATTTCCTGCAACCGGGCGATAAAGTTCTTTTCATCGACGACTTTCTAGCAAACGGAAATGCAGCCAAAGGCATTATGGATTTAGTGCAACAGGCAGGTGCCGAACTTGTGGGCATGGGCTTTATCATCGAGAAAGCATTCCAGCATGGAGGTGATGAGTTACGTGCTGCCGGAATTCATGTGGAAAGTCTGGCTATCATAGAAAGCCTGGATAATTGTAAGATTCAAATCAGATAACCTACTTCCTGAAACAGGGCGAAAGAGCATAACACAAAAATGAAAACCACTCATTCCACACAACAAAATACGGAACTAAAAAACGGGCTTATCTATGGTCTGAATGACCGTCCTCCCTTTCGCGAAGCTTTTTTCGCAGCATTACAGCATTTGTTAGCCATTTTTGTAGCCATCATTACACCACCTCTCATTATCTCGGGCACTTTGAAGCTGGATACTGAAACAACAGGCTATCTCGTATCAATGGCTCTCATTGCTTCCGGTATTGCAACATTTGTACAGTGCCGTCGATTTGGTTTTATCGGCACAGGCCTACTCTGCATCCAAGGCACCAGCTTTTCGTTTATCGGCCCCATTATTGCCGCGGGTACTACTGGGGGACTGGCACTGATTTTCGGCTCGTGTATGGCAGCAGCTTCAGTGGAAATGATTATCAGCCGCTTGCTGAAATATACCCGTAAAATTATAACCCCACTCGTATCAGGTATCGTAGTGACACTTATCGGTATGAGCCTCATCAAAGTGGGCATCACTGCCTGCGGAGGTGGTACGATAGCACAGGCAAATGGTACTTTCGGCAGTTTGCAACATGTAGGACTGGCTGCATTAGTTTTGGTACTGATTCTTATTTTTAATCGTAGCAGTAACCGTTATCTGCGCATGAGTTCTATTGTTATCGGACTGGCTGCAGGATATGTCGTAGCTTGGATAATTGGCATGATTGATTTCAGTTCCGTAAAGAATTTTGGCGGAATTACAGTACCGCACCCCTTCCGATTCGGACTTGATGTAAACCTGTCTACTGTACTGTCATTAGCACTGATCTTCATTATTACAGCAATTGAAGCGTATGGTGACATCACGGCTAATTCGATGATTTCAGGAGAACCTGTCGAAGGAGAAATATTTATTCGCCGTGCTTCAGGAGGTATCTTTGCAGATGGTTTCAATTCGATGGTATCGGGCATGTTATGCGCCTTTCCTAATTCTGTATTTGCCCAAAACAACGGCATGATTCAGTTGACTGGTGTAGCCAGCCGTTATGTAGGATATTACATCGCTGCATTATTAATCCTACTAGGTATATTCCCAGCCGTAGGATTAGTGTTCTCTCTTATGCCGGAACCCGTATTAGGCGGTGCCACACTGTTGATGTTCGGAACAGTAGCTGCAGCAGGCATCCGCATCATAGCCGCACAAGAAATGAACCGTAAAACGACATTGGTTATTGCCATCAGCATATCTTTGGGGCTAAGTGTAGAACTTGTACCTGAAATACTCTGCCAACTTCCCGATTCACTTCGTAATATCTTTGCATCAGGCATTACTACCGGCGGATTAACAGCCATCATCTCAAATGCCTTAATACAAATTAAAGAATGACGGTGCAACAAAACAAATAAATCAAAAAAACAAATAATTTACGCAGATTAGCACAGTAAAACAAATCGTATTGTGCCAATCTGCGTTAATTATCAAGGTTTGAATGATTCAAATAATGATTATCTGATGACTGTTACAGTACCCTCAGCCAGTTTTTTTTCTTTAATTACATTATCACTCGGAGCATAGCCTAAAGCAGCACATCCATATACCTTATGCTTCTCCGGAATGCCAAGTTCGGTAAGAAAAGCACGCACTTCAGGGTCATCGCAGGTTTGCCCCAACTGATTTATCCAACACGAAGAAATCCCCAATGAATGAGCGGCCAAAAAAATATTCTCCAAAGCACAGGCACAATCCATGGCAGCCCACCATTGTGTCGGTTCATTGGATACTACAACCAATGTAGGAGCGTGGTAATAACAACAATAAGTACTGCTATGCCCACGTTCTTGCAAACGCGGCTCATTACTTTTGGCAAATGCGGCCTTAATCTTTTCATTTAATTTCTTCAATACTTCTGCATCCTGTATGACCGTAAAATGCCATGTCTGATAATTCATGCCACTAGGGGCATAGGTTGCTGCTTCCAATATAAGCTGCAAATCACTATCTGAAATTTGCTGTTCAGTGTAAACACGCACGCTTCGGCGGGTTTTGATATTGGTCAGTACTTCATTCATAATACTATCGTTTTATTAACCCTATTTTTACATTCAATTTAAAATAATACGTTCCATTTTCACGTTCCAGAAAACCATACTTGTCTTTTTCCAATGCCCCTTTTTCCAAACGGCTGTTAGCATACAGGAAATCGGCAAACACCTGTCGCTGTGACTGATGATAACAGAGTATTTCACCATTTCCAGCAACCAGTATCATCCCTTCCACCGCCGAATCAGTCCCATTGTATATCTTAGCAGGACGCATCCCCAAAGCAAGTGCCAATAAAAATTGTTTTATCTTGGATTCATAAAAACAGTGCTTATTAATAAGTTCATCCTTTATTTTCAATGGATTTAGGACTTTTATACGTTCTGTCAGTTCATTAATGCGGGTAATACCCTCCAAGTGCATCATGCGGACCATTTCGGCTAACATGCGGGGAAAATGCAAATCAATCATCTGTAAATTACAACGAAAGACCCGATCGGCCACATCAGCATATTTCAAAATGCCGCCAAGCCGTTCAATCATCAACATACGCTCAGCGACTTCGTTAGCCGATTCTGGCAAAGCATTGATTTTATTTACTGTGGGAACAGCAAATTTGATTCCCGTCTGCTCCAGCTTCAAATTGGCAGTACGTCCACCATCCAACAGAGGGTTCATCGGACTGAGCCGACAACGAACTACTAATCCAGTGAGAGGTGCTTCCGAATGCCAAAATGCAATAGAAAAATCGGTCCGATCATCTGTTTTTGCTTCCAGGTCGTATATCTGCAAAGCATCAAGAAAAGTCTCCAATTCTTCTGGAACCTCAACACATTCACCGGGTATCTCTTTTAGAAGATGTAAAATTAAATGAGCCGCTGCCGCAAAATCATCTCTAGGAAAGAAGCGGGGGTCAATACCGGCGACTGGTACAAATGTCCCATCTTTTTCCTTAGTGCCGTAGACAATACGCACATTATCAGAATCAATGTAATACCGTCTCGTACCATCGTGTTCTTCACGCTGGACCAACGCCACAGGCCATGCCTGCATTGTATCTTTCTGAACTGACGATGTGCCCATCGCAACTTTTCCATCTGCCAAAAGCCGAAAAAAAGCATACAGTTCTCCTAGTTCTCGTTTAGTTGCTTCAAATGCCATATTATTCTTCTATTCTTAATGTTTCCACTTTCTCTAATCTGGTCCTTAACCGGGGCATCATAGACCGGCGAATACGCAAAGACATCCGGCAATCGATATCATACGACTGTTCCACTATTTCCGGTCCTTCTTCCTTGACAATGCGCATCACATCGTTCATAAAAGGATATTCAAACATTACCGTCACGTCTTCATCTACTGTCTTTTCTATAATTGTAGCGGCAGCAATAGCCTCAGCTGCAGCCGTACGATAAGCAACAATCAGCCCGCTTGTCCCTAACTTGATACCTCCAAAATAACGGACCACAATCAGCAAGATATCGGTCAGTTCATTGGAATTGATCTGTCCAAGTATCGGTTTCCCGGCAGTACCCGATGGTTCACCATTGTCATTAGCACGAAAATCCTTACGCTCGTAACCAAGCATATAGGCATAGCATATGTGACGAGCATCATAATACTTTTTCTGCCACGTTTCCAAATAGGCCTTTACCTCCTCAACAGTACGTACAGGTAATGCAGCAGCGATAAATTTGCTACGCTTCTCGGTATAAATGCCTTCGGATGAGGCTAGAATTGTCTTATAAGTATCTTTATCCATGTTGCAAAGATACGGAAACCCAAGAGCAGTAAGGCATACTTACCAGTTTTTTTTCAGATGTGATTCCTGGCTTATCTCCAATAAATGATGAAAGCAAAGACGGTACAAGAATTAACGGATATGTTCCAACTCCAGTAAATACAATTTCCGTTCCACCCCTCCTGCATAACCGGTTAGACTACCCTTGCTGCCCAAAACCCGATGACATGGAATTATGATACTGATAGGATTACGTCCAACCGCTCCTCCAACCGCTTGTGCAGCCATTGTATTTATACCCATACAAGAAGCAACTTCGCGGGCAATCTCACCATAAGTCATGGTAGATCCATACGGAATAGTCCGTAAAATTTCCCATACGCACTGCTGGAACGGGCTACCCTCTAGACGCAAAGCTGGCGTAAAAGTAGGTTCTGTCCCTTTGAAGTAGCAATCTAACCAACAGATGGTTTGCCTCAATACCGGCAATAAACCTTTTTCACATTGACGCTGCATGGTAGAACCAAAATACTTCTGTCCTTCAAACCACAAACCAGTCAAGCAATCATCAACACCGGTCATCGTCATTTTCCCCAAAGGGGACTGATACTCATACATACACTGCATAAAAATCGTTTTGAGGCGAAAATAAGAATTTCACTGCAAAAAACAAAGCTTTCAACCCACGATGGGACACATAAATAGCTCTACCCTACATACCGATAATCTACAAATTCTTTGTAACTTTGTCCCCTAAACAACATTACAACAGTGTTATGGATACAAGTTGCCCTTCTGTTCTTCTGATTTATACAGGCGGTACCATCGGAATGATAGAAAATCCGGAAACCGGTGCTTTGGAAAACTTCAATTTCAGCCATCTTCTAAAACATGTTCCTGAATTGAAACGCTTCAACTATCACATTGCTACATATCAATTCGATCCTCCTATTGACTCATCAGATATGGAACCTTCATTATGGGCCAAAATTGTACGGATTATCCATGACAACTATAACAAATTTGACGGCTTTGTAATCCTTCACGGAACAGATACAATGGCATATACGGCTTCAGCACTTAGCTTTATGCTTGAAAATCTGGCAAAACCTGTTATACTAACCGGTTCACAGTTACCTATCGGAACCCTTCGCACGGACGGTAAAGAAAACCTGATTACCGCTATTGAAATAGCAGCAGCCAAAAGACCTGACGGCACGGCAATGGTTCCAGAGGTGTGTATTTTCTTTGAAAACGAACTGATGAGGGGAAACCGTACAACCAAAATTAATGCAGAAAATTTCAATGCATTCCGCTCGTTCAACTATCCGTCGCTTGGAAAAGCTGGCATACATATCCGTTACAACGAACACTTTATCAAACGTCCTGATCCCACACTGCCAATGAAGGCACATTATCTATTTGATACAAACGTAGTTGTACTGACACTGTTTCCCGGCATTCAAGAAAGCATTATCAATTCCGTTTTGCATGTACCGGGATTAAAAGCTGTTGTACTCAAAACTTTCGGTTCTGGGAACGCTCCACAAAAAGATTGGTTCATACAGCAACTGAAAGATGCTACCGAACGGGGGATTACTATTGTCAATATCACACAGTGTCCGACGGGAGCCGTAGAAATGGAACGGTACGAAACCGGCTTGCAACTTGTTCAGGCAGGTGTAATTAGCGGATATGACAGCACACCCGAATGTGCTGTCACAAAACTGATGTTCCTGTTAGGTCATAAATTAAGTCTAAAAGAAATACGTACTTATATGAGTTCAAATCTGGCAGGTGAAATAACCAAATAACATTTTACCCGTGTCTTTACGTGCAAGTAACGTATAGATCTATCGTTCATCTATTCCCTATTCATAAGCCGTTGTTCGGCCAGACGTTCATACTTAGTACCCGGACAGCCATAATTGGCATAAGGATAGATGGAAATGCCTCCACGTGGTGTGAAATAACCAGTTACTTCAATGTATTTGGGAGACATCAAACGAATGAGGTCTTTCATAATGATATTTACACAGTCTTCGTGAAAAGCCCCGTGATTACGAAAGCTGAACAAATAAAGTTTGAGGCTTTTACTCTCGACCATCTTTACATCGGGGATATATGAAATGCGGATTTCGGCAAAATCGGGTTGCCCGGTAATGGGACATAAACTGGTGAACTCAGGACAATTAAAGCGCACCCAATAATCGTTTTCAGGGTGTTTATTATCAAATGCCTCAAGCACTTCAGGGGCATAATCCTGCCGATACTCGGTTTTGCGTCCCAACAGGGACAGTTGGTCTTTCAAATCTGTCATAAATCAAATCTATATTTTCTTCTGTGTTATTTCGTACTGCTCATTGTTTGGATGCCAAGTATTTCTCCAGTCCTTCACGGCGTAGTTTGCAGGCTGGACAATGCCCGCAACCATCTCCTGGTATGCCATTATAGCAAGTCAGTGTCTCATTACGTACCAAATCCAACACTCCCAGTTCATCGGCCAGGGCCCACGTCTGTGCCTTGTCGAGCCACATCAGAGGAGTATGGATAACAAATTGCTCGTCCATAGCCAAATTTAGCGTTACATTGAGTGACTTGATGAATGAATCACGGCAATCAGGATAACCACTGAAATCGGTCTGCGACACCCCCGTAACCAAATGGCTGATTCCCCGCTCGCGAGCATAAACGGCAGCTATACTCAGGAAAAACAGGTTGCGTCCAGGCACAAAAGTGTTCGGGAAAGAGCCTTCGGGCTTTTCGCTATCCATCACCATCGTAGTGTCAGTTAACGAATTGCGTCCCAAATGGCCAATGAATGAAACATCCATCACATCAAACGACACCCCCGCTTTCGTAGCTATCTGCCGGGCAAGTTCTACTTCCTTTTGGTGTTTCTGCCCATAAAGGAAACTCAATGCATATACTTTTTTAAATCTACGGGTGGCCCAAAACAAACAGGTAGTCGAGTCTTGTCCGCCACTAAATACGACTAAAGCAGAATCATTATCTATCATATCAAGTCTTTTTAAAGGATAAATTATTGTATGAATGCCTGCAAGAGAACTTTCTTGCATATCAGAAGGGAGGCAGTCAGCCACCCGATCAGAGTTCGTTTACCTTCCAAGGATTATAGGAAATGCCGTCATCGTAGACATCGCTGCCGTCGATACGTTTCACCGTCTTTACAACGCGGATGGTTACAGGCAGGATGATGACCTCGTAAAGAGACTTTAAAACTATCTGCAACCCCATCATTACCAACAGTTCATTCCAACTGATGATGCCGCCGAAAGCTACCGGAAAGAAGATGAAAGAGTCGGCTGTTTCGCCCACAACTGTAGACCAGATGGCACGTGCCGAAAAGTTACGACCCTGGCAAGCCACCTTCATGCGGCTCATAACGTAGGCATTGAGGAATGAACCGGCCAGGAAAGCCAGCAGGCTAGCCGCTACAATGCGTGGTGCCATGCCGAAGACAAAGTCAAAGTGCTCCTCACCTTCCCAGAACGGGGCGGCGGGCAACGCGACGGCTATCAGCCCCAACGTGACAACCAAAAAGTTCATAAGAAAGCCGCTCCAGATAATGAGACGTGCCTTTCGGAAGCCCCAAACCTCTGCAATGCAGTCATTAAGGATATAGGAAACGGGGAATACGAGCAGACCTGCCGTAACGGTAAGCGGCCCCAACTGTATAACTTTGGTTTCAAGAAGGTTGGCTGTAATAAGGCATACATTGAACAAGATGCCCATCAGCATAAAAGATACGGATACTTTTTGCTTCATAACTCCTGTTTTTTACGTGGTGTTCTAGAATACACGGTTGCCACTTGGCAACATCCTATCATAAAATCGGGTGCAAAGATACGCCTTTTTTGTGAAGTACAAACTACGGCCCACTAAAAAAAGGAGGCGACCTTACCGACCGCCTCCACGACACAAATTGAATATAGGATTATAACATCAGAACTTATAGTCGATACCTACACCGAATACTTTGTTTGAGCGAGTAAACACATCAGTACCCGGCAGCTTGGGCAGCTGGGCGGCAACCGACTCGGGTAAGCCTATGTTTTGCAGCTTCTGAGCCATATTGTTATAGTCGTCACTCGTGCAGGTATAGTTATCGTAATTGGTCCAGAAATAGGCAATATTGACATTCAGGTTGTGGGCTAACTTAATGCCAGCTCCAAAGCCGAACGAATAGGAACTGGTAACAAAGCTGATGTCCTCCATATAATCATCCGTCAAACCATACTTGGTACGCTGCATGCCGCCGCTCAGTTGGATGCGTTTGTGCACATCCCATTCTATACCTGCCAGGTATTCGTTGGTACCCGACGAAAGCAATTTCTGCCGGCCATCTGCCATGTCGGCCTGCTTGTCGAAGAAGTGGTGGTAGCCTACCGATGCACGCAAGGTAGGCAAAAAGTCGTACGACACACCCACTGTAAGCAGTCCGGGGATATCGCTCGGGGTATTTATGCCGTGGTCGTAGGCGGGGAAACCGGTAGTATTGATACGTGTATCGTTCTCTACGTTGAGGTTGGTATTAAACTCATACTTCACCCCCACGTTCCATGGACCGTAATTAAAGTCGAGTCCGATGATGGGTGTCAGCCCCCAACCCTTCTGGTCACAGTCAAGTTCCTTGTCCGCAGTGGCGTCTGCCAGCAAGCCCAGCATGGCCTGTTGGGTAGGGTCGGTCACAGCTCCGGCCATCGCCTTGAATACTTCGGGGGCGGCCATCATATTGTCCGTACCGGGCATATTCACCTTGATGTTGCGCAGATAGCCGGTGTAGTTGTTGTTTACGTAGTTCATACGCCCGCCCAAAAAGGCAGAAAGGTGGTCGCTGATTTTATAGGTAATACCCAACTGAAGCCCGTAGAAGAACTGGCTTCCCTCCATGTAGCTGTCCGCATCGTAGCGGTTGATACCCATGCTGCTGCCAAATACGGGGAGCATGGATATGATGGACTCGAAGGATGCAAGCCCGCTATTGAAGGTCGCCTTACCACCTCCGCCCGTTACAGCGAAGCTTCCGGAGAACACCCAGTCGCCCTTCTTGTAGGCCGCTTGCAGGCTTGGGATGAAGGGTGCCGAGGCTTCGCCCTTGAACAACTTGGTGCTGCTGCCGTTGTTCTGTACACCATAGGCAAAGGGGGCGAAGGTAGAGGTTATCTGTCTCGTCTGGTAAGCACTCTGGACATTGAGCGACAGATGCAGCCCGTCGCCGCCTTCGATATAGGCCAGGCCGGCCGGATTGGAATATACAGCGTCAATCCGGGTAGATGCATCGCGTGCCAGCATGCGTAGAAACAATACGTTTTGATTGGTGTTGGTCAGGAATCCTCCTGCAATAGTTGGAATAGAAACGATTAGCAGCGCCGCGCCAATCAGGATGTTTTTTCTCATTAATTGTTATTTAAATGGTTTGGGCGGCAAAGATACTATAAATATGCGAATTACAAAAACCATCCCTGCAAGAAACTTCTCCACACCCTGCAAGAAGGCTCACTTGAAACAATTTCGTTTGAAACTATACACCAGCCATATCTTCCTCGCAACCAAGCCCGGAGGATAGTGCCGGACAGGTAAAACCGGCAGCGTCGGGAACAGGAAAGTAAGTTAATTATTGCAAACGCCTAAGGCAAATCAAAACTATTTACTTTCTTTGTGTTGTAACATTTAAATCTGGTATTATGGCGTATTTTAAACCACAGAAAATGAAGACCAACGGGCGCTATTACCCCGTTGCAGTGATTACCGACCGTCCGATGGAGACGGATGAACTGGCACAGCAAATCTCGGAAGCATCGACTGTGAGCAAGGCCGACGTGGTTGCTGTATTGGCTGCACTGCCCAGCGTAATGTCGCGTGGTATGAATGCCGGACGTAGTGTGCATCTGCAAGACATAGGCTATTTCCGCTACACGGCCGCCGCCAAGAAGGGTGGACAGGAGACTGCGGAAAAGGTTACGGCAAGCGACGTAGACCATGCACGCGTACAATTCCGACCCGAAACCCAGTTCAAGAATGGAGCTGCCACCCGTGCGCTGTCCAACAATGTGCACTGGACACGCTGGGAAGGCAAGGAGGCGGAAGGTACTTCGGAAGGTGGAGAAGATGGTGAAGACGGAGGTGAATTACCGCTTGGCTAAAGTAAATTAACCTTACAGTTAAAACAAGCCGTCATCTAAGTACGACTTAGGCACCATCTAAGTACGACTTAGGCAGTACCCCCGCTACAGCTATCTGTGGCGGGGGTACGAGTGAAAAGAAAATTAATTACAAAATACAGATATAAACAACTTAATTTAAAAGACATGAAGAAACTGATAAGCCTCTGGGTCGCCCTGTGTTGCATAGCCTTCGCACCGGCCCTGCATGCACAAGAAGGCGACGCCAAATACCTGGCAGGGGCAGTTCCCGAAGTAGGTGGCAAGGTCGTATTCAGTAAGGAATTCAGCATCCCGCAGATGCCAAAGCAGGAAATCTACCAACGTCTCACCACCTGGCTCGATGCCCGTCTCAAGCAAAATGAGAACAACAGCCGCATTGTCTATACCAACGAGGACAACGGACAGATCGTAGGAACGGGCGATGAATGGATTGTATTCAGCTCTAGCGCCCTGTCTCTGGACCGTACACGCATCCTCTACCAGGTAAGTATCGAATGTGCAGCCGAGCGATGCAATATCGAAATCAGCAAGATACGCTACATCTATCGCGAAGGAGAAGAGAAATACAGTGCCGAAGAGTGGATTGTTGACAAGTATGCACTGAACAAGTCACGTACCAAGCTGGTGCGCGGACTTGCCAAGTGGCGCCGCAAGACAGTGGACTTTGTAGACACCTTCTTTATGGAAGCTGCTGATGCACTCAGTGCCAACCAGGCAAGCGCCCCTGCCACGGGTGCCAACGGCAACGCCTCCGACAAGCCTGCCGACGAGACTGAGACCAAGTCGTTCGCCAACTCGGGTACCACCGTCATCACTCCCAAAAAGACCGTAACCGTGGCCGACGCCACACCGCAGCCCGATGCCGTCCGTGCCGAACCTACCCCCGTTGCCACCCCAACCCCCACACCGAGTCCTGCTACACAGGCCTATCGTGAAGTGTCTCCCGACCAGCTTACGGCCGATGCCATACAGCCCAATGCCGGCAAACTGGTCATAGTGATAGGCAGCGACCCATTCAACCGTGTAATGATGACGGCCAACGCCGGAGGTTCGCTGGGCAAGATAAGCGGCAAACCCGTGGTATTTACCATCCTCTCGCCCGAACAGTCGTACGAAGCAGTCGACAAAGCCGAAACCTACACCGTATGTTTCTACCCCAACGGTTCCAATGAGGCAAGCCTTATATTGGAGTGCAAGAAGCACCCTGCACCGGCTGCCATCGAAGGAATGCCGCGTACCTACATAGGTGAAATCGTAAAAGCGATGAGCAAATAATACCTCTCCCCTGTCCTGCCGGCATGATGCCCGGAATGCCACCCGCACTTCCGCCGTCTGCCGGCAGCACATATCTGGTGGGGACAGCCGCCCGAGGGGTGGCCCACAGTCAAACAACCCATATACTTTCAACGACCTATGAACATTGAAGAAGTAATGATGAACGGGATTGTCTTTAAAGGAAAGAAAGAGAATCCCCGGCAAGAGAACAAAGTAAAGACCAAAGCCAAGAAGAAGACCTATATCACAGGCCTGCACGGCTCCGGGGCTGCCAAGATGAAAGCCGATATCCGCAAACGACGTGCCAATAGGAACAAGAACAAGTAATGAACGAGAACCTTCTGCTAACACCCGACAAAGACCCGATGGGCCGTGCCATTGCCGACTATTTTGCCCACGGCAAAGCCCAGCGTCTGCGCGTCTTCTCCTCCCAGTTCGACGAAGACGAAATCCCCGTAAAAGACCTTTTCCGCACCCGTCAGCACATGTCACCCCTCGAGCAAACGGCACTTAAGCTGGCCCGGGGGCGCATTCTCGACGTAGGTGCCGGCAGCGGATGCCATAGCCTATGCCTGCAAGAGGCAGGGCTTGAGGTCGACGCAATCGACATCTCTCCCCTGTCCGTAGAGGTCATGAGGCAACGGGGCGTACACAATGCCCTGCACACCAACCTGTTCGACCCGCACTTCTGCGCGTCCTACGATACGATACTGATGCTGATGAACGGCTCTGGAGTCATTGGGAAAATCAACCGTCTGCCCCACTTCTTCCGGCGCATGAAACAACTTTTGCGCCCCGGAGGACAGATTCTGATGGACTCCAGCGACCTGCGCTACCTGTATGAGGATGAAGATGGCAGCGTCTTAATCGACCTGGCAGCCGACTATTATGGGGAGGTAGACTACCGGATGCAATATAAAGACACCCGGGGAGACACCTTCGACTGGCTATATATAGACTTTCAAACCCTAAGCCTCTATGCCGCCGACAACGGCTTCAAGGCAGAGTTGGTGGCCGAAGGCAAGCATTACGACTACCTGGCGCGATTGTCGCAACCGTAGTCAGACCTGCCGTCCGGCCGCTCTCTCAGGCACCGTCAGTTCACTACGACGGTCCCGAAATACTCTTTAAACAACGCCTCGGCACGTTCCAGTTGCTGGGGCGTGTTCTCTTTTACATCCTTCAACTGGTAGTCAAGCCCCATGGCTTCGTACTTGTGTACCCCTAAACGGTGGTAAGGGAGGATTTCTACCCGCTGGATGCTCTGATACCCGCCCAGGCGCAGTCCCAAGCTTCGGATATCTTCCTCAAAATCGCTGTACCCCGGCACCAGGACGTAACGCAACCAGAAGGGTTTTCCATGTTCTTCCAACCAGGCGGCTGTATGCAAGGTCTGCGTGTTCTCCCTGCCGGTAAGCAGCTTATGCCGTGCGGGGTTCACCTGCTTGATGTCGAGCAGAACCAGGTCCGTCAGCCCCAGCAGTTCTTCCACATGCCTGTTCCACACGCCTCCGTTGGTATCCAGACAGATGTGGATGCCCTGCTCCTTCAGCTCCCTGAACAAGGGTATCAATGCTTCGGCCTGCACGGTAGGTTCGCCTCCGCTAAAGGTTATTCCGCCCTTCCGTCCGAAGAAAGGCTTCTGGCTCATGGCCATTTCCAGAATGAAGTCGGACTTAGTTTCTGTGCTCTCCCCCTTCATATCAATTGTATCCGGGTTTGCGCAATACAGGCACCTAAAGGGACAGCCCTGCAAAAATACGACGAGCCGGAGCCCCGGCCCGTCGAAGGTACCCATACTTTCGTAGGAATGTACTCGTATCATACGTCTTACATGCGTTCGTGGAAGCTTCTGCTGATTACCTCCAGCTGATGTTCACGGCTCAGCTTTATAAAGTTCACGGCATATCCCGATACGCGAATGGTGAGCTGGGGATACTTTTCGGGGTGCTCCATGGCATCTTCGAGCATCTCTCTGTTCAAGACATTCACATTCAAATGGTGAGCGCCTTTGGTGAAATAGCCGTCCATCATGGTTACCAGGTTCTCTACACGCTCCTCGGGAGTAGGTCCCAGCGATTTGGGCACAATAGAGAACGTATTGCTGATACCGTCCTGAGAGTCACGGTAACGTAACTTTGCCACAGAACTCAGCGAGGCAATGGCACCGTTCTTGTCACGTCCGTGCATCGGGTTAGCACCCGGAGCAAAGGCAACACCTTTGGCACGACCATCGGGAGTAGCACCGGTTTTCTTACCGTACATCACATTCGAGGTAATTGTAAGCAACGACAAAGTAGGACGTGCGTTCTTGTAAACGGGTAGCTTCTTCAGCTCTTCGCTGAAATAATATACCAGGTCAACACCCAAGTGGTCTACCCTGTCATCATTGTTTCCAAAGCAGGGGAATTCACCTTCTATGTCAAAACCTTCGGTCAAGCCAATGTCATTGCGGCGTGCCGTCACCTTTGCATACTTGATAGCCGACAAGGAGTCGATA
>ERZ779669.806-NODE-806-length-17124-cov-7.571270_pt1 | contig 17124 bp, 14 predicted proteins | sample MGYA00511372_ERZ779669 | MGnify/ENA primary metagenome ERZ779669 (study PRJEB29588, sample SAMEA1967891) | human gut metagenome | biome: human gut; feature: human-associated habitat; material: faeces | place: Denmark | collected 2008/2010 ... | reverse complement strand
GGTAGTCGCCGTTTTACAGAGAGCCTCGGGATAGCAATATCTCGGGGCTTTTTTTTGTGCCCGTAAGGGAACGGGAGATGGCGTAAAATTCTCTTTTATTTTTTCGTCTCTTATGGGTTCCTATCGATTTTATTGTATCTTTGTTTTGGTTTTTAAATATGTTTTTATGGATACAATTCTACCCTATGCACTGTTGTGCTTCACTTCCTTTTTCACATTGACAAATCCTCTGGGCACGATGCCGGTATTTCTGACCATGACCAACGGACTGGGAGAAAAGGAGCGTCAGCATATTGTGAAAAGAGCGACTATCATTTCTTTTATCATATTGATTGCATTTACTTTTTGTGGACAGTTCCTGTTTAAATTCTTCGGCATCTCTACCAATGGCTTTCGTATTGCGGCCGGTATTATCATTCTGAAAATAGGTTATGATATGTTGCAGGCACGTTACACCAATACGAAACTCAAGGACGAGGAAATCAAGGCGTATGCGGACGATATTTCCATTACACCGCTTTCTATCCCGATGCTTTGCGGTCCGGGCGCCATTGCGAACGGCATTATTATGATGGATGATGCTCATACCTGGAGCCTGAAAGTGACGCTCGTTTCGGTGATTGCGGTGGTATATATCCTTACCTATATTATCTTGCGTTTGTCTACCAGACTGGTTCGGGTGATTGGTGAAACAGGAAATAACGTCATGATGCGTCTGATGGGATTGATTCTGATGGTCATTGCCGTGGAATGTTTCGTGGGAGGAATGAAGCCGATATTAATCGATATTATTCAGGAAAGCCGTTTGTGAGCGACAATTTATTAGAATTTATCTTTTAAGTACGATAAATCATAATAAATGTGTAAATTTGGCTGATATTCTGTTATTTGTTTTGTTTTCTCGGATTAAATGATTACATTCCAGTCGAGAAAGTATTTTCGGTACCTTCTTTTTATTAACTTTTAAAATTTGATATTATGAAAGTGCTATTGGTCGGTCTGGAACGTGTCGGAAAGCTGTTCTCTATGGAGTCTCTTTTTAAGAAGAAACTCACCGAAGCTGACATGACCGATGTGGAGGTGGTAACAGCTGAGATGACAGAATTTGGTTCTCCGGGAGGGAGAAAGTTGGAACGGAACATGAACGAGGCTTTGCGCGATGAAGCGGACTTCGTGGTAGTAATGGAGCCGTGGCAGAAAGATTTGCTGACCCGCTTCATGGATTATCGGAATTGGCACAAGATTCATCTGTTTGCGGATATCTGCAAACACAGGGCGAAAGCCAACATGCCATCCTGCGATGTAGATTTTGGCTATAGGAGCATGAAAGAAGAGATGAATGACGGATGCCGGAATTTATTGGAAGGATTGAAAATGCTTTTGAGAAAGCACGAGTCGGATTCTTCAGACTTGGCTATGATTTAAGCACAACGAGGGTTGTGATGATTTGAGTGGAAAGGCCCTGAATATCTGCTATTCGGGGCTTTTCTGTGTTTAGAAGAATTCCAGTACGAAGGTGGTATTCCATCCGTTGGTTTCTGCTTTCAAGAGGCTGATGCTGCCGTTGGAGAGTTTCATAATCTGTCGGGAAAGGGAAAGACCGATTCCGCTTCCTTCCTTTTTGGTGGTGAAGAAGGGGACAAAAATCTCTTCTGCTTCCTGTTCGGGGATGGCGGGACCGTCATTGCTCACATAGATGAGGATATGCTCTTCTTTGGTGGAGTAGGCACGGATATGAATTTTCCCTGTACGTTCTCCGATGGCTTGTACAGCGTTTTTTATCAGGTTGATGAGTACTTGTCGGATTAGGTTCGGATCGGCATAGAGCATCAGGTCTTCAGGCTCTATTTGAAGGCTCAGCTGTATGTGGGAAGGGATGAGATGAATACTTTCTATTTGCAGCAGAAGTTCTTTCAGGTAGAAGGGCTCTGGAGAGGGTTTCTGGAGCGAAGAGAACTTCCGGTAGCTGTCTACAAAGGAAATCAATCCGGTGGAAGTTTCATGGATGGCCCGGATACCTTCGTAAATAGGACTGTTGATTACGTCTTTTCGTTGTAAGAAGGTTTCGCTCAGAGAAGAAATCGGTGCGATGGAGTTCATGATTTCGTGTGTCAGTACCCGGGTCAGTTTTACCCATGATTCGAGCTCCTTGGCATCCATCTCATTCCGGATATCGTTTAGAGTCAGAATCTTGACTGTATTTTCTCCCAGTTGCATCACGGAGGCCCGGACCAGCAGTTGGACTTCTCCTTTGGTAGTGGTATATTGCAGGTTGCAGCGTTCACCGGCAGGCAAGGTACCCAGCAGTCCCGGGATGTCTTCTCCGTAGCGTTCCAGTTGCTGAAGGGTACCGAGAGCCGGGATACTGAGCAGTCGGGCCGCGGCCGGATTACTTTGAATGATTTTGTTCTGTTCGTTGAGTACGATGATGCCGGAACTGATGCCCGAGAGTACCTGTTCATAAAACCGTTCCCGCTGTTCCATCAGCTGTTTCTGCTCGCCCATCATCGCCCCGAATTCATTCAGGGTATTCTGCAGGATGCGTTCACCTCCGATGAAGCCGTGCGTAGGCAGACGGAAGGAATAATCGCGGTTGCGGATGGCTTCCAGCATGAGCCAGCTTTTCTCCCGTAGTTGTTTCTGACTGGAATAAAAGAGAAAGACGGCGAGGATAATCAGACAGGCCCCGATGATGATGTATCCGTTTTCGTCTTCATTTATCCCTAAGGTCAGTAAGGCCACGCCTGCTGTGAGGGAGAAAATCCGTATCAGTGGAGAAAAGAACCATTTAGATGCCATGGCGTTTCATTTTGTTGTACAGTGTCTGCCGCGTAATACCCAGTTGTGCCGCTGCCTGTGACAGGTTGCCGTCGCATTGTTCGATGGCTTTCTTGACGAGGTTCTTTTCCATCTCGTCCAAGGTTTGCAGCGGAGTATCTTCTTTCGTTTCTTCCTGTATGCTCGGGGATTCCGGGGCTGGAACGTCAGTCAGTTGCAGGTTGTCTGCTTTCAGCAGGTTACCGTCCGAAAGGATGACTGCCTTTTCGATGGTATGCTGCAGTTCACGGATATTTCCGTACCAGGGATAGTTCAGCAGGCGCTGTTCCGCATCGGCACTGAAACCGGTCAGCGTGCGCTGGTATTGCAGGTTGTACTGTTCCAGGAAACGCTGTGCCAGTGGCAGAATATCCTCTTTCCGTTCCCGAAGTGACGGAATGTGCAGGTGGATGGTATTGATGCGGTATAGCAAGTCTTCGCGGAACTCTCCGTTGTGTACCATCTCATCCAAGTTGCGGTTGGTGGCACAAATCAGCCGGATATTGGTCGGCTGCGGGGTATTGCTTCCCACCTTGATGAAATACCGTTTCTGAAGTACCGTAAGCAGTTTGGCTTGCAGGTGATAAGGAAGGTTGGCTATTTCATCGAGGAACAGTGTACCGCCGTCGGCAGCCTCAAAACGTCCGATGCGGTCGGTATGGGCATCGGTGAACGAGCCTTTGACGTGCCCGAACAGTTCACTCTCAAACAGCGATTCGGTGATGGCTCCCATGTCGACTACTACCATCGGCCCGTTGCGTCGGGGAGACAGGCGATGGATTTCGCGGGCCAGCATGTCTTTTCCGGTTCCGTTTTCTCCCGTAATCAGAATGTTGGCATCGGTGGTGCTGACCTTCTCTACCAGCAACCGCAGCGGACGGATGACGGCTGAATTTCCCCAGTACATGGTCGATTTCTCATCCGGTTGTGCGGCTTGTTTTCCTTTCTTGTCATTTCCATGCCCCTTTGCGTAGGCCTCTTGCAAGGTCTGTACCAGCTTGGCATTGTCCCAAGGTTTTACCACGAAGTCGGTTGCTCCGTCTTTCAATCCGGTGACCGCCAGATTGATGTCGGCGTAGGCCGTAAAAAGTACCACCTGAATCTGAGGACGCAGCCGCTTGATTTCGCGTAACCAGTAGAGGCCTTCATTTCCACTGTTGATGCCGGAAGAGAAGTTCATGTCGAGCAGTACCACATCCACCGCTTCCCGTTGCAGGAGAGAAGGGATGGTGACCGGAGAATTCAGCGTAATCACCTGTTGAAAACATTCTTCCAGAAGATACTGCAGTGAAGTAAGAATGTTACGGTTGTCGTCTACTACGAGTAAAGTTCCTTGTTTTGCCATCTGTGATTGAGATTTTATGACAAAAATAGGAATTTTCGAGGGGAGGGCATAAAAAATGTCTAAAAAATACGGGCAGTGACAAAAAATTAGACACCGATTGTCAAAAAATTAGACACTTCGATTTTAGGTGAATATCGTATCTTGTTGTGAATGAATGTAATAACTTTTTGGCACGGTATTTGAGTAGGATTTGGCAGATAAACGATTACGATATGAACAAAAAGAATTTATTACACATCACGCTTTTCCTTCTTTCCGGTTGGATGGGACTGGAAGCTACGGCGCAGGAGGTCTGGGATGTAGACCGCTGCATGAGCTATGCAGTGGCACACAACCGTACTGTCCGTCAGCGGGAACTGGAGGCCGACAATGCCCGGATGGATCGTATGAAAGCCATTGGCAGTTTCTTGCCGGGAGTGAGTGCAAGTACTGGCATACAATATAATTTCGGTCGTTCGGTAGACCCGGAGACCAATACCTACAACACCGTGTCTACTTTCAACAATGCCTATTCCATGGAGGCTTCCATGCCGATTTTCCGGGGCGGGGGACTGGTGAACGAGGTACGCCGCTCGAAGGCTGCCTGGTTGATGGGCAAAGCTGCTTGGCAGGAATCCAAAGATAACACCGCATTGGAAACCTTCCAGGCGTATATCGATGCCTTGTATTGTTACGGTACTCTGCGGCTGGCCCGCAAGAAACTGGTGGAAAGCGATTCGTTGTTGTATAAAACCCGCCGTCAAGAAGAGCTGGGACTGAAAGGGCTGGCCGATGTGGCCCAGATGGAAGCCCAGCAGGCCACCGACAGTTACAATCTGACACACCAGCGGAATCTGTACGAAACGGCCTTGCTGACCTTGAAGCAGAAAATGAATTTTCCGGCAAACGATACGTTGCAACTGGATACGGCTGTACTCGACACACAGACACTTCATTATATTCAACTGACTCAGGAGCAGGCGGACGATGTGTTCCGCATCGCCCTGAATGTCAATCCTACCCTGCGTCAGGCGGAGCTGAATGCGAAGGTAGCCGATATGCACCGTAAGATTTCCTGGGCCGATGTGGTACCGTCCATCACCTTGTTCGGTGGCATTTCCAGTTCTTATTATAAGGAATTACACTCCACCTCCTATCCGAATTTCCGCACCCAGTTCAACAATAACTTCGGTTCCTATGTGGGTATCAGCATGAGTATTCCTATCTTTAACCGTCTTTCGGGAGTGAGCGGATTGCGGCAGGCAAGAAACAATTACCGCATTGCCTGCGAGCAGTACGAGTCGAAGAAAGAAGAATTGCAGAAACTGGTGCTTCAGGCCGTACAGGACCGGGAAGGGTATTTGAAAGAGAGTATCCAGATGGAGAAGAAAGTCAACTCCGATTCGCTGGCCTATCATGTCACCCGCCGGAAATACGAGGAAGGGTTGATGACCTCGCTCGATGTGCAGAACAATGCGGCCACTTTGCTCGAAAGCGAGACCAAGTTGTTGCAGAGCAAGTTGACCTACCTGATGAAATGTCGTCTGGTAGACTATTATAAAGGAGAAGAAATTATTCGCGGGCTGGAAGAAACCGCTAAAAAAGATTGATAAAAAACGACGAGATTATGGATATACAGTTAGAAAAGAAAAAAGGAATCCAGAAGAAACACCTTCCTTATATCGCAGGAGGAGTGGTTGTACTTCTGTTGTTGGGTTGGATTATTTTCGGCAATCATGCTTCTACGCTGAAAGTCGACGGCAAGTCGCTGAACATTGCCGATGTGACCTATGGCAAGTTTAATGATTATATCCGGGTGAACGGACAGGTGCAGCCGATTTCCGTGGTACAGCTCAGCCCCGAAGAAGGAGGTATCGTGCAGGAGAAGGTGGTGGAAGAAGGAGCGCACGTGAAGAAAGGCGATGTGATTCTCCGTTTGAGCAACTCCAACCTGGATTTGCAGATTCTGAATGCGGAATCTGAATTGGCAGAGAAACAGAACCTGCTCCGTAACACGCAGGTCACCATGCAGCAGGACAAACTGAACAACGAAACGGAGAAGGTACAGCTCGACATTGATACCCGCCGCAAGCAGCGTACGTACCAGCAATACCAGCGCTTGTACAAGGAACGGCTCATCAGCCGCGAGGAATACCTCCAGGCCAAGGAAGACTACGAAGTGGCCCAGAAGAAGCACAAGCTGATTATGGAACGTCTGGCGCAGGATTCCATCTACCGCAACATCCAGATGGACCAGATGGAAGACAACTTGCAGAACATGCGCAAGAACGTCTTGCTGATTCGTGAGCGGAAAGACAAGCTGGAAGTGCGGGCTACCATCGACGGAGAACTGGGACTGCTGGATGCAGAACTGGGACAGAATATCAACGCCGGACAGATGGTGGGACAGATCAACGATTTGTCAGACTACAAGATTGAGGCCATGATTGACGAGCACTACATCGACCGTGTGACCAACGGACTGCCGGCTACTTTTGAACGTCAGGGTTCTTCGTTCAACCTGAAAGTGCGCAAGGTGTATCCCGAGGTGCGCGACGGACGCTTCCGTACCGATTTCATTTTCCAGGGCAAACGTCCGGAGAACATCCGCAGCGGACAGACCTACTACATCGACTTGCAGCTGGGTGAGCCTACCGAAAGCGTGCTGATTCCGAAGGGTACCTTCTTCCAGGTGACCGGAGGCAACTGGATTTTTGTGGTCGACAAGGATGGGAAGAAAGCCTATCGTCGTAAAATCCGTATCGGACGGCAGAACCCCCAGTATTACGAAGTGCTGGAGGGACTGGAAAAAGGCGAACGGGTCATCATTTCCGGATATGAGAGTTATAAAGACAATGAAGTATTGGTGTTAAACTAAAAAGATAAATCATTATGAAAAAGATAGCAAGTATATTCGTGGGTTTGGTAATGGTATTTTTGTGTGCAACCTGTATCAATGCCAAAGGCAGTTCTGGCGACAAAGTCAGTGAAACACGTAGTGTCAGTGCTTTCCATTCCATTGAACTGGAAAGTGTAGCCAGCGTGTATTTCACCCAGTCGAACACTTATTCACTTCGTGTGGAAGGGGAAAAGAAATGGGTAAATCAGACAAAGTGTACGGTGAAAGACGGAGTATTGCTGATTACGTGGGCGGAAAAAGGAAAGAAGACCACCAAGAACGTGAATGGACTCTCCATTTATATCAGTGCCCCCGATTTGCAGGAAGTTACTTTTGAAGGAGTCGGCTCGTTCAACTGCAAGTCCCGTCTGAACCTGAAGGATGTGAAATTTGATGTACAGGGAGTAGGCAGCCTGAATGTAGCCGATTTGCATGCCCGAAACGTAAAAATCACTCTCGAAGGGGTAGGCAATGGCGAGCTGACAGTGGATTGTGACCGGCTGGATGCCAGTGTGGAAGGTGTCGGCAGTCTCACCCTGAGCGGAAAAGCCCGGTCGGCTCATATTTCCAAAGACGGCATCGGCAGTGTTTCTACCCGTCGGTTGAAAGTCGGTGAATAAGGCTTTACCATCACATAATAAACACGTAACAACTTATGAACACACTTTTCAGAAATTTCTCGCATACCTTCCGGCGTTTCTTTACGGCCAGCGTATTGAACCTGCTGGGGTTGAGTATTGCGTTTGCCGCCTGCTTCGTCATCCTGACGCAGGTGGACTACGACTACAACTACAACAAAGCCTATCCGGCCCACGACCGTATTTATAGGGTGGAAGTGAATGCCGGCGGAGATTACGGCTGGCAAATCTGGCTGGCCCGTCCTTTCTGTGAGCTGATAGGAGCTTCTTCTCCCCATATACAGGCCATTTCAGTGACTTCATTGTCCAACTATTCCTCCGATTTTGAGGTAGACGAACACATTTATTCAGAGCCTGAATTTACCGGATTTGGGGATTACTTGGAGGTATTCCAGCCTACTATGGTAAGCGGCACGACCGCTTCCCTGAATGAACCCGGCCAGGCCCTGATTTCGGCGTCCATGGCCCGTCGCTTTTTCGGTACCACAGATGCCATTGGCAAGACGATTTATATAGACCGTAAATCCCGTAACCAGCCCTTGGTGGTAGGAGGAGTCTATCAGGACATGCCGGAGAACTCCCAGTTGGGTAACTGTGTGTTCTCTTGTTTCCGTTCGGATTTGAACAAAGATTCCTGGACGAACTGGAATTATACCCTGTATATCCGGCTCGATAATCCGGCTTCATTGGCCGATGTGGAACGGTCAGTCATTGAAAGCTGCAAACAGAATATTCCCAAAGACCGGATTAGCGGAGAAGAAGACTGGGAGGATTTCATTCATTTTACGCCGTTGGACGAGGTACACTATTCTACGGTGGGTAACAAGGCGGCTACCAGCAAGGCTGCTGTGTACCTGCTGTTGTGTGTATCAGTACTGATTCTGCTCACGGCGGCAGTCAACTACATGAACTTCTCACTGGCAGAAACTCCCATGCGGTTACGTTCCATCAATACCCAGAAGGTGTTGGGTGCTTCCACTTTCTCCTTGCGGATGTATCTGCTGTTAGAATCCGTATGGGTTTGTGTGTGTGGCTTCCTGCTGTCCTTGCTTTGGCTTTATCTGCTGAAAGGCACCTCTTTGACTACCTTGGTGGCATCCGATCTTTCTCTGATGTCCCATCCGGGTCTGCTGATGGCTTTGGGTGGAGTTGCCGTGTGCATGGGCTTGCTGGCCGGAGCCTATCCTTCTTACTACGTCACTTCTTTCCCGCCGGCATTGGTGTTGAAAGGTTCGTTCGGCTTGTCTCCGAAAGGCAAGATGTTGCGTACGTTTTTGGTTTGCTTCCAGTTCTTCGTTTCTTTCATGCTGATAATCTCTGTGGGCATCATGTACCTGCAGAGCCGTTATATTCAGCGTAGCGACTATGGCTACGACAAGGAGGTCGTATTGGTGGGAGAGATTCCGAATGAGTATCTCAATCGCCGGGAAGCGATTGTTAGTGAATTGTCCGGAATTTCGGGCATAGAAGGCATTTCGATTTCCCAGTTCGTGTTAAGTTCGTCTGATAACTACATGTCGTGGGGAAGAGGAAGTGGGGAACGTGCCATCAATATGGTCTGTTTCCCGGTGGACTACCGTTACTTGTCGGTGATGGGAATCAAGATAACTGAAGGACGTGATTTCAAACCGGGCGACGGAGATGTGTATATTTTCAATGAAGCGGCCCGGAAGAAATATCCCTGGATGAGAGTAGACGAACCGGCTGTCCCTGAGGATTACCCAGTGATCGGATTCTGTGAGAACATCCGTTTCAGCAGCTTCCGCAACAACGATGCCGTAGAGCCGATGGCCTTCTTTATTTACGGAAAGGACCATGCAGATTGGGATGCCAACAGTATCTTGAACATTCGGGTGGCTTCGGGAGTAGACAAGGTGGACATGCTTCATCGCTTGGCAGAGGCTGCAGAAAAGATGGCTCCGGGGCGTGACTTCAAGTTCCGTTTCATGGATGAGGTGATTGACCAGAACTACCATCGGGAACTGCGTTTCACCCGTCAGATTCTGTTGTTCTCCTTGATTGCCATTGTGCTCAGCATGATTGGTGTGTTCGGGCTTACCCTGTTTGAGAGTGAATACCGCCGCAAGGAAATCGGTATCCGGAAGATTTTGGGAAGCTCTACCGGTGAAATCCTCTACATGTTCACCAAGCGTTATTTCGTCATGTTGGTGGTCTGCTTCGTGCTGGCAGCTCCATTCGGCTGGTGGATTGGTCACGACTGGCTGGAAAGTTTCTCCGACAAGACACCTATCCGTGTCTGGGTATTTGTGGCCTCCTTCCTGCTGGTCAGCCTCATTACGGTGCTGACCGTGACATTCCAGTGCTGGAAGAATGCCAATGAAAATCCTGTGCGGAGCATCAAGACCGAATGACAACTTCAAACCCTAAAATACGATGAAAGGACTGAAAACTTATTTTACTTACCTTCAGCGTAACAAACTGTTTACGTTGGTCAATGTGGCAGGACTGGGCATCTCTCTGATGTTCGTGCTGCTCATTGCCAACATGGTCGTGCGGCAGGTCACCGTGGGCGACGATATAAAGGATATCAATCACATTTATGTCCTGTCGAACGAGAGCTATTTCGCCGGAAATTACCTGGTGGGCGAACGCTTGGCCAGCCGCTATCCGGAAATGGCCGACTGGTGTGCCGTTAACTCCGAAGCCTACAAGTCGGGGACTTATGCGACGGTCGGTGACCGGAAAACCAATCTGGAGATTTATTGTGTGAAGGAAAATTTCTTCCGTTTCTTTGGCTATTCCCTGTTGTCGGGAAATCCAGACCAGGCGCTGGTCGATGCCCACAGCATCGTGCTGACCGAGTCGGGGGCCCGCAAATTGTTTGGAGAGGAACCTGCGGAAGGAAAGAGGATTCATTTGTCGAACGATAGAAAAGGCGTGTACACGGTGACGGGTATCATGAAGGATTTCAACAACTCGCTGATTCCCGATGGAGTGGAAGCCATTTTGCCCTTTGACTATGTGGATTTTGTGAACTGGGGAAGCAGCAAAAACAACCCGGACATGAACAATGTGGGAGGAACTGCCATCCTGGTGCGTTTCCCGCAAGGAACAGACCCGAACCGGAAGAATGTCGACATGCGCTCTTTCTTTACTACGTTTTTCTGGCCTTATCAGCACGACGTGTTTCATGAGGCATTTTGGACCTCGTTGAAAGATGTGCACTTTGCTTCCATCCCCAGTCCGCAGTTCCAGCAATACAACCTGACGCGGGTGTGGATTTTTCTGGCAGCAGGTAGCTTGATTCTGCTGATGGCGGTGTTCAACTATGTCAGCATGTGCGTGGCACAGGTGAGTTACCGGGCCAAGGAAATGGCTACCCGCCGGCTGTTGGGTTCTTCGGAACGAAACATCTTCTGGCGTTTGATGGGCGAATCGGCCCTGTTTACCGTGGGTGCTTTCCTGCTGGCCTTGGTGCTGGCCAAACTGGTGGAGCCGACCGCGAGCGACGTGTTGCAGACCCGTCTGGACCTCTTTGGCGATATGGGGTGGATGACCGTACTGGTTTACTTGGCGGGGATTGCCCTGCTTTCGCTGGTAGCCGGACTGGTTCCTGCCGTCTTGCTTTCCCACTATCATCCGTTGGATGTGGTGAAAGGCACTTTCCGACGGAAGACCAAAGCCGTGTATCTCCGGGTTTTGTATGTGGTGCAGAGCGGACTCACCGTGGCCATGCTGACCTGTGCCCTCTACCTGTCCGTGCAGATTTACCGTATCTTGCATGAACCCATGGGCTATACCTACGGGCATGTGCTCGATTATCCGGCGTTGGTGGCTGGTTCCAGAGAGAAAATTCGTCTTTTCCGCGATGAAGCCCGGAAGAAACCTTTTGTGAAGAATGTCTGTCTGACACAAGGGGTGCCTTTGAACGGAGGCAACAACAATACGATGCAGATGTACGATGCGCACAACCGACAGAAGAGTATCAGTTTTCAGGTATTCCGTACGGATTCCGCCTTTTTGGACATCTTCCATATCCGTTTGCTGGACGATCGGAAACTGTCGCAAGCTAAGATGTATTTCTCTGAAAGTACGTTCGATTCCTTGCAACTGGATTATGACCGTACTCCTGCCTTGCACGATATAGACGGTCGTCCGTTCATGGTAGGAGGCCGGTATGCCGACTTCAAGTTCCGGTCTGTACTCGACCCGCAGTCGCCCACCTTCCTTTTAGTGGAACATCCTGACAGTCTGGGTGCCTGGAATGTGCTGATCGAGACCATCGACGGCGATTTGCCGGTCTATAAGAAAGAACTCGATGCCTTGTATTCAGAAATTATTGACGGGGCACCTTTTGAGTCGAAGTGGTATGGCGATGAGATGCATGAGAAATACCAGGACTTGTTGCATCTGCATACCCTTATCGTGGCCTTCACCTGCGCCGCCTTGTTGATATCCCTGTTAGGGCTGACGGCCATGAGCATTTATTTCATCAGCCAGCGCAAACGCGATATCGCCATCCGGAAGGTATTCGGTTCCAGTGCGGGCATGGAACGGGCACGACTGCTTCGTTTCTCCTTGTTGTCGTTGCTGGTAGGAGTGGTATGTGCGGTTCCCCTTTCTTGGTTTGGCGTGCAACAGATTGACCACATCCTGCACTATTCACCGACGACGATGTGGGGCGTGTTTGGAGTTGCCTTCCTGCTGGTAGCCCTGATATCCTTGGGCTCCGTATGTCTCATCAGTTGGAAAGCCGTCCGGGAAAATCCGGTGAACAACATCAAGACCGAATGAAATTTCAGTGTGTGTAAGTCTATAACTTATCGGGGCCTCCGGCAGCGACCGGAAGCCCCGATTTATTTTTTAGAGCCGTGCTCCGACTCTGGCCCAGTTGACCAGTCCCCAGAAGGCTTCAATGTAGGCCGCCCGTCGGTTGCGGTAGTCAATGTAATAGGCATGTTCCCATACATCGATGACCAGCAACGGTTTCAGCCCCTTTTTGAGTGGATTCCCGGCATTCGGTTCACTGACGATGGATAAGTGTCCGTCTGTGTCACTTGCCAGCCAGGTCCATCCGGAGCCGAACAGTGTGGTAGCCGCCTGTGTGAACTTTTCCTTGAAGGCTTCTACCGACCCGAAGTCGCGTGCCAGTGCGTCGGCCAGCGGTTGAGGCATCTCCGGTTGATGCGGAGTCAGTGTGTCGAAGAAAAACGTGTGGTTCCAGGTCTGGGCCGCGTTGTTGAATACCGGGCCTTCTGCCTCCATCACAATCTGTTGCAGGCTTTTTTCCTCGAACGGCGTACCGGCAATCAGTTTGTTGAGGTTGTCAATGTACGTTTGCAAATGCTTTCCGTAATGATATTCCAAGGTTTCTTTACTCATTTTCGGTGCCAGCTCATCCAGTTGGTACGGAAGTGCAGGAAGTGAATGTTTCATTGTCTTTTTGATTTAAAGGTGGATAATTTGTTTGCTTTATGACAATAACCGGATAAAATGTCTGAGCGATTGTCATATTTGCTTCTAAAATACTATAAAAATCGGGATTTGGATAGAAAAAGTGTGACGAATATTCGGCTTTTTTAGGGGAAATCGTAATTTCGCAAACAGATTAGGTTGATTTTTATAATATTAAGGTTAAAATTACTATGTGTGGAATTGTAGGTTATATCGGTAGGCGGAAAGCCTGGCCGATATTGGTGGAAGGCCTGAAGCGTCTGGAGTATCGCGGATACGACAGCGCCGGAGTGGCCTTGATGAGCGACACTCATCGGTTGAATGTGTACAAATCAGTGGGAAAGGTGGCCGACTTGGAACGGACGGCTGAGGGGCAGGACGTGTCCGGCTGCGTGGGAATCGCCCATACGCGATGGGCCACTCATGGCGAACCCAGTACGGTGAATGCCCATCCACATTGCAGCCAGAACGGTGATCTGGCGTTGGTACACAACGGAATTATCGAGAACTATGCCGTATTGAAAGAGAAATTGCAGCGTAAAGGTTGTGCGTTCAAGAGCAGTACTGATACTGAAGTGCTGGTGCAGTTGATTGGCTATATCCAGCAACAGGGCAATCTGGATTTGCTGACTGCCGTACAGTTGGCCTTGCGGGAAGTCATTGGGGCCTACGCCATTGCCGTGGTCGACCGCAAACGTCCCGACGAGATTATCGCGGCCCGCAAGAGTAGCCCCTTGGTGGTTGGAGTGGGGCAAGGAGAATTCTTTCTGGCTTCCGATGCCACTCCCATGGTGGCCTATACTGATCAGGTGGTGTATCTTGCCGATGAAGAGATTGCCGTGCTGCAGCCAGATGCTCCCTTGAAAATTGTCGACTTGCACAATGTGGAATGTCCGTATGAAGCGCAGACGGTGGCCCTGAATATTGGGCAGTTGGAGAAAGGCGGTTTTCCTCATTTCATGTTAAAAGAGATTTTCGACCAGCCCGACTGCATCAGCGACTGTATGCGGGGCCGAGTGAATCCGGATACCTGTACGGTGACGCTTTCTGCCGTCACGAACCACAAGGACCGCTTGCTCCGGGCCAGTCGGTTTATCATCGTGGCTTGTGGCACTTCCTGGCATGCCGGACTCATCGGCAAACAATTGATTGAAAGTTTCTGCCGTATTCCGGTGGAAGTGGAATACGCTTCCGAATTCCGTTACCGCAATCCCGTAATCCATACCGATGACGTGGTGATTGCCATCTCTCAAAGCGGGGAAACGGCCGATACACTGGCCGCTATTGAGCTGGCCAAATCGCAGGGAGCCTTTATCTATGGCATCTGCAACGTGGTCGGTTCCTCCATTGCCCGTGCCACGGATACTGGTTCCTATATCCATGTAGGCCCTGAAATCGGTGTGGCTTCCACCAAAGCTTTCACCGGTCAGGTGACGGTGCTTACCCTGCTGGCCTTGGCTTTAGGTCGTGAAAAAGGTACGCTTCCGGAAGCGGAATACCATCGGGTAGTGAAGGAGCTGGTGGCTATACCGGAAAAGATGCGCATGGTGTTGAAACAGAATCCTTTTATTGCCGACTTCTCGAAGATGTTTACTTATGCCCGTAATTTCATTTACCTGGGGCGCGGCTATGCTTTCCCCGTAGCTCTGGAAGGCGCCTTGAAGTTGAAGGAAATCTCTTATATCCATGCCGAAGGCTATCCGGCAGCCGAGATGAAGCACGGTCCCATAGCCCTGATTGATGCTGAGATGCCCGTAGTCATCGTGGCGACCCAATCGGCCTTGTATGAAAAAGTGCTGAGTAACATCCAGGAAATCAAGGCCCGCAAGGGTAGAGTCGTGGCTGTAGTTACTGAAGGGGATACGGTTATCCGCCACTTGGCCGATTACAGTATCGAACTGCCAGTCACATTGGAATGTCTGGATCCGCTCATCACTTCCATTCCCTTGCAGTTGCTGGCGTATCACATTGCCGTGTGCCGTGGAATGGATGTCGACCAGCCTCGAAACCTGGCCAAATCGGTTACAGTGGAATAATTGCATCTATTTCATTGAAATTCTTTGCATTAAAATTGAAATGCAGGAGTAAATTCTCTGTCCCACACTGTGAAATACAAAAACCACAGTGTGGGATATATATTTCACAGTGTGGGATACAAATCCCAAACTGTGGGACAGAGAATATTTCAGTGGACTTGGAAGAAAGTGTAAGGGGGAAAGGAGGAAAGATAGGGAAGGATGGTTATAAACATATTATTTCCCGTAATGTCCCTTTGCTGAAATCACTATAACAGTCACTATTTCTTCTTCAATTGTATAGATAAGACGGTTGAATTTGTCTATTCTTCTACTCCAAAATCCGGATAAATTACCTTTCAGGGCTTCCACTTGTCCTGTTCCTGTAGTAGGTGTTCTGCCAGTTCAATGAGTAAATTCTTTATTTTCTCAATAGTTGCTTTATTCCCCGATTTCTTTAATTCTTCTATATCTTTGACTGCTTTACGTTCCAGTTGGATGGTGTATGCCATATCAGAGGTTATTTATAAAATTAGTAATCTCTTCTGCTGAACGTAAGGTGATTTTATCTTTACCTTTATTTTCTTTATATGCCTTCGCCCGTTTCTCAATTTCGGCTAAATTGTCGGAATCTGTAAAATACTCGTCACCGCTTGGACTTGGATTGGAAATTTCAATCTTTAAAGTCTCAGCTTTTGAAATCAGTAGGCTTTCGATAAAAGCTTTTAGACTTTTACCTTGTGCAGCGGCCATAATTGACAATTTCTGTAAGGTATCAACTGGTAAATCAATGTTCTTTCTTTTCTTTGGTAATGTAATTGCAGCCATAACTTTCAAGTTTTAAAGGTTTTGTGCAAAGATAATAAATGTATATAATATATACAATGTATATAGGGAAATGATGATTTTCTCGAACGTAATTCATAATTAGTGGTTGATAAATAAGAAGAAAGCGGAATTTTTCTCACCCGTACAGATATTTTCCTTATCTTCAAGGTCAAAACCGTACGCTATGAATGACGAAACTTATCGGCTGTTGCTATATGGCATGTCTGTATTGGCAGTAGTAGTCTTTGTGTCACTGTATTTCGTGAAAGCCGGTTACGGCATGTTCCGCACCCGTTCATGGGGATGGTCTGTTTCCAACAAAGTTGGCTGGGTATGTATGGAGGCCCCGGCATTTCTGGTGATGGGGATAGGAGCCTGGAAAGGAGGCGTCAACTTATATACGCCGCAGGCCGTGTTCGTGGGCTTGTTCTTGTTGCATTATTTTCAGCGTTCGTTTGTTTTCCCGCTGCTGATGAGAGGCAAAAGTCGTATGCCGGTTGCCATTGTAGCTATGGGGATTGTCTTTAATATACTGAACGGTATGCTGCTCACAACAAGTTTCTTTTCTTATCCGTCTGCTGAAGATTTGTATGCTGAAGGTTGTGGCTATTGGATGCACTCTTTCCCTTGGATAGGACTGGCACTGTTTATCGCCGGAATGAGTATCAATCTTCATTCGGATTATGTAATCCGTCATTTGCGGAAGCCAGGCGATACGAAACATTATCTGCCGCAGAAAGGATTTTACCGTTATGTCACGTCTGCCAATTATTTGGGTGAACTGATTGAGTGGACAGGTTTTGCCTTGTTGACAGCTTCGCCTGCTGCATGGGTTTTTGTGTGGTGGACAGCTGCCAATTTAGTACCTCGTGCTGATGCCATCTATCGGCGTTATCGTGAAGAGTTTGGATGTGAAGCCCTTAAAGACAAAAAGAGAATTATTCCTTATATATATTGAGAGTTCGCCTTAGAATTCTTGTTCATACGTTGAAAGATGAGCAGATCTCTTGAGATTTTATGAGGGCTTTCTCATCTGTGATGTTTATTTTAATCAGATTGTTATGAATTCAAAACTATTTACTCCGGTGAAATTGGGACCATTGACGTTGCGCAATCGTACCATCCGTTCAGCAGCTTTCGAAAGCATGTGCCCTGGAAATAAACCGTCGGAACAGCTACTCGATTATC
>ERZ779669.804-NODE-804-length-17176-cov-4.728521_pt1 | contig 17176 bp, 10 predicted proteins | sample MGYA00511372_ERZ779669 | MGnify/ENA primary metagenome ERZ779669 (study PRJEB29588, sample SAMEA1967891) | human gut metagenome | biome: human gut; feature: human-associated habitat; material: faeces | place: Denmark | collected 2008/2010 ... | reverse complement strand
ACATCGGCTTGGGCGACCGCAGCAGACGGGGCATCACGCCGGCACGGTCCATCCAGTAATCAAACACGAGGATGCAGCGGTCGGTCTCGAGGGCAAAACCGCTGTGGAAGATATAGGTGAGTTGCATAATCGGCATTATTTAGGGTTATCGGGGAAACATCCCGCTTCGGACGACAAAATTACAGATTATCCGGCGAACCTCCATCAGATATTTGTACCTTTGTGTCAAAACCTACGCCGCATGAAGAAATCTTTTTTCCAGCCCCGGACGGGCAGCCGGTATGAAGACGGATTCCAGGGATTGAGAACGCTCATCCTGGGGTCGCATTTTTATTGCCCGTATCAGGATTGTCCGCACCTGCACACGGCCTGTGCCTCGAGCAAGGGCATCCGGGAGATGGACCGGAAATGTCCGTGCTACACGGGAAAGGACGACCCGGAATACTATCGCCTGTCGAACAGCAACGAGATTGAACTGGAGTCGTTCCTGGAGGGGTTCCCGTATGCATCGTACAGCGCGTTCACTTACCTGATGCTCAACCGGAGGGATTACCTGACGGAGGACGAGAAACGGAATTTTTGGGAGCAGGTGGCGTTTACCAATTACTTGCAGCATTACCTGCCCGATGGGTTCACGCCGGATTATGCGGGACACAAGGAACTGTATGATGCGGACTATGGGGCGCTGGTCGAGGTGCTCGAGGAACTGAAGCCGCAGGTGGTATTCGTGTGGGGCCCGGCGGTGAAGGATTGCCTCGTAGACCATGGCGACCTGACGTACCTCGGGATGACGAAGCTGCCGGTGCTCTCGGTGTATGTGTTCACTTACGAGGGCAAGGGGGTGCGACCGCTCTCGAAAACGGAACTGAAGGGACTGGTGAGTCGTTACCAGATAGTGACGGAGAAGTTACAGACCGAATGGATACGGGAATTGCTGGCGAGGGCATACCAGAATCCGAAGGCGGCCGACTTGCTGGTGCCGCTGCCGGGCAAGCGGGGAAAGAACGTCGCGAACGGCAGTCCCATCTACGACTTCGCCACGCTGATAAAGCGCTGTGCCACGCAGCGACTGATTGTCCGCGCGGGCGACCGTCTGGCGTTCAGTGCGCACTTGAAACGGCTGCACAAAGAAAAGTTCCTGCAACTGGTGAAAAGCCGGTTTCAGGTGCCGCCTTACACCAACGAGGCGTTCGAGCGGATGTTCGGTTACCGGCCTGGGCACTACTCTACTTCGCAAATCAAGGAGGATGCCACGATACGGCTGATGGAGCGCCTTTTCAGCCGGGTCAGAAGCAGGGAGAGCGAAGCGGAAAGTTAGGAAGTTTTTAGTTTTTCATTTCTCGTATCCACCTGTGTGAGAGCGATTTGACGAAAACAAAAGAACTGAGAACAGCAGAAAACCACGCTCCCGTTGACGATTCCTTCCCGAATGTGTATTTTTGTGTGAGAATAAAAAACGACGGAACAATGGATACGAATCGCATACAACAGAAAATAGTAGAGATAGCCCGGCAGCTGGCTGCGGAGGGGGCGACTTATACCCGTGCGGAACTGGCTTACGAGCTGAAGGAACTTGACGTATCGCAGGATACGTATCAGGTGGGAGAACTGGTATGGCAGACTTGGTGCGCTTTCAAGAACGCCCGGACGCAGATTGAACAGGCTTTTACGGACAATGCCCGACAGCAGAGCCTGGTGGATACCTTGCGGCTGGGGGCATCGCTCGACGCGCAGCATACCGGGCAGGCGGTGTCTCTCGTGCAGAAAGAGGCGCGGCAGACGGGGGATGCTTTGGAGGGGCTGGTTTCCTTGATTGACGTGGCCACATACCCGGCGTTTTCAGGAGTTTCCGGCAGCAGTCTGACGGGGGTACTGACGGGTACGGCCGGAGTGGAAAAGGTGCGTCAGGAAGCCGATCAGGTCTTCCAGCTATACAGCAACTTGGTGCAGGAATATGAGAGTTCGCGCCAGGACATCCAGTCGCTGACGGATTCGTTCGTGGAAATCCGGGGTGACATCGAGGGGATTTTCCGGAAATATACCCTGGCACTGGTGGACGTTTTCGGCGACAGCATCCGGGTGGTCATGCCCGAACTGTTTGATTTCAGCCGGATAGAATGGCTGGACACACAGCAGATGCTGGCACAGACTTCCCTGCAATACACCACGGTGACCAGCCGTTGTGCGGAACTGATGAGTGAGATTACCGACAGTTTCAAGTCGTCGCTCCAGCTGGCGGCCACGAGCTACAAGGCGGCGGGGAACCGCAAGGCGGGATTGATTCTGGCGGGGTTGAACATGGTCGGACACTACTTGGATGCATCGGCCAGGACCAGTGAACTGAAAGCGGGACTGGTGACCTTGAAGAACGACATGCGGCGGGATGTCACAAGCATCCGGGCCGACATGCTGCGGCTTACCAAGATTTACAAGCAGGTGAACGAGGTGTTTCTCCCGCAAGCAGAGACATTCTACCGCTATGCCGACCGGGTACTGGACAAGGAAACGAAAGGACTGCTGGATGCGGTATATGCCCACGGGGAAGCAGCGGCCTTGAAAGCGGAACGGGAGGCCTTGCTGAAGGAGTACCGGCAGACGGAACGCAGCATCCACGATGCGCAGGCGCACATTGCGTATTACGACGCGCACATCAAGGAGTGTACGGCCTTGCTGGAGAGCATGGAAGCGCAATACCGGCAGGCCATGAACAGCAAGCCTTCCCGACCGTTCTTCCTGCTCAACTGGCTCACGCTGGGCAGCATGGGCCGCACGTACAACCGCCGCATCACGGAATGGTCGGAAACGTGTGCACCGCTGGTCAAGCGGTATGAGGACCTGCAGGTGGATGTGAAGCTGGACAAGGAGGACCAGACCGCGCAGGAAGAATTGCTCAAGGAATACCTCTCCCAGTATGCGGCACTGAAAGAGAAACTGGATGCGGGCAGCAAACGTATCCGGGAAAGCATCCAGGCCGACCAGGCCACGAAACAGGCCGTAGCGGCGCATCTCCGCGACCTGACGGCTTTGCTGCTCACGGCCAAGAACATTCTCGAGAACCGGCTGGAGGAACGCGACCTTCACACGGTGCCCATTGACGCCTACGGAGAGATTGCATTGCCGGAGGAAGTTTCTCAGCAGGTAGACCAGTTGACGGCAGGACTGCAAGCGTATGCAGCAGGAACTTGTCCCCCGGAAATAACGGGCAAGGAGACGGCGGACGCGGCGCTCGCAAAGGCTTCGGAGACTTTCAACGCCTGGGTAAAACTCCGGATGCTGACACAGGCAGACGCACAATCGGCTGCACACTACCGGCAGCAGTTGGACGCATTGCGCGACCGTTTCCAGCAGGAGATGGGGCACATTGACCAACAGTCGGCCGCGCTGAGGGAAATCATCGCCCGCTGCCACACCACCCAGGATGACCGTATCCTGAAAGAGGGACTGATCAGTCTGTCGGGCAAACAGTGTCCGGAATGGACCGACCACGACTGGGACGAATTTTTCAAAGGAAACAAAGAACTCACGATTTAACACCTAAAAAACGACATTACATGGAAAGTGCAAGAAGAAGAGCAGCGCAGGAGGACTTGGGGCTGACCACCGCCCAGGAACAGGAACAGATTGACCACGCCATCGAAAAGGAAGAGGCCCGCCGACGCAAGAAGGAGCAGAAACGGCAGGCACTGGAAACGGACAGCAGTTACCGGATGGTCAAGGGTATCGCCACCGTCATGGACAAATATTTTCTCGACCCGATCATCGGCTTCTTTCTGCCGGCTTTCGGCGACATCCTCACCTCGGTCATGACCCTGCCCTACATCATGGTGGCCTTGTTCAAAGTCCGGTCCATCCCCCTCACCCTGGCCATCATCTACAACATGCTGGTCGACATGCTGCTGGGGCTCATCCCCTTCTGCATTGGCGACTTGATTGATATCTTCAACCGTTCATACATAAAGAACTACAAGCTGATTGTGGGCTTCGTGGAAGACGATAAGGAAGTGATTCACGAGGTAAACCGCAAGGCAGTATTCACGGGTATCTGCATCGTGGCATTTTGTCTGCTTGTCTACTGGCTCACCAAACTGGTCATCTACCTGACGACCTCGGTGTGGGAATGGATTCAGGGACTGTTTTAAGGACAGAACGGAATCCCACATTTTTTTGTATCTTTGACCGTTGAAACGATTCACCTACAAGTCATGAACAAGAAAATACTGATTGTCGGAGCCAACGGGTTTACAGGACGTCACCTGCTGTATGCTTTTGCAAAGAAACCCGACTGGCAGGTCACCGGTTGCTCATTGCATCCGGACATTTGTCCGCCGGCACACGGCTACCGTTTTCTGGAGACGGACATCACGAACGAAGCGGAACTAAAAAAGCGGATGGAGGAAGTGCAGCCCGATGTGGTGGTCCACACGGCGGCCCTTTCGGCCACAGATTATGCCGAGACGCATCCTGCCGAAGCCGATGCGGTGAACGTGAAGGCCGTGGCCGGCCTGGCTACCTTGTGTGCGCAATACGGCAGCCGACTCATCCACCTGTCCACCGATTTCGTGTTCGGAGGAGACACCTGCCGGCTGTACACCGAGGAAGATACGCCCTCTCCTGTCAATTACTACGGCCGCACGAAATGGGAAAGCGAGAAAGTGGTGGCCTCCATCTGCCGGAACTATGCCATTGCCCGCATCGTGGTGGTGTACGGGGCTCCTTATCCGGGACAGCACGGCAACATCGTCTCGCTGGTCATCCAGCGTCTGCGCAACCACCAGGAGATACGGGTGGCAGACGACCAGTGGCGCACACCGACTTATGTGGGCGACGTGGTGCAGGGCATTGAGAAGCTTGTCGCACAGCCGGTATGCGGCATCTATCACCTCTGTGGCGGAGAATGTATGAGCGTGGCCGACATGGCACTGCGCACGGCCGACACACTGGGTCTGGACCGTTCGCTCATCCTTCCGGTACACACGGCAGCGATGCAGGAAAAGACTCCCCGCCCCCGGTTCAGCGGACTGAGCATCGAAAAGGCCCGGCGGGAACTGGGCTACCGGCCGCACACCTTCGAAGAGGGTATCAGAAGTATGCAACAGGACGATTCCTCGCGGCAGAAATAGAAGGGTTCCCGGAAAATCCGTATCTTTACGCCAAAATCATTTGCAAATGGGAAAGAAAGAATACATGCAGGCCAACAAGGACTGGCTGGCCGAAAAGGCGAAGGAAGAGGGAGTACAGGCGCTCCCCAAGGGAATCTATTACAAGGTACTGGCTTCGGGAGCGAACGACGGCAAGCATCCCACGCCGCGGAGCATCGTCACCGCACACTACACGGGATGGACCATCAACGGGAAGAAGTTTGACAGCAGCCGCGGAGGTGCTCCTGCCGCTTTCCGCCTGAGCGACCTCATTGAGGGATGGATCATCGCGATGCAGCAGATGTGCGTGGGCGACAAATGGGAGATTTACCTCCCGGCAGAGATGGGCTACGGCAAGTTCTCACAGCCCGGCATCCCCGGAGGCTCCACCCTGATTTTTGAAATTGAATTGTTGGGAATAGCGTAAGGGCATCCTTTCTACAGCTTTTCCAGAAAGGCACTCGGCACATAAGCCGTCGCCATCGAAAACAAACCATCGACCACCACGGCCACCCGCTGCTGTCCACGGTAGCGGGCTACACGGCCTGTCACCCCCTCAAAGGCCCCGTACACAACCCGTACCAGCTGGCCTTCCCGGAATTTACTCACGTCGTCGGGTACAAAGAGGATGTCTTCATTCTCGGAATCACAGATAATCTTGAGGCTTTCAATCTGGGCGTCGGGTATCACAAGAGGACTTGTCACCGTTCGTGTGCCTACATGGGAATGCCCGCAATAGAAACGGAGGAAAGAAAGGTCGGCGTTCTCTCCCAGCAGATGCCTTATCTCAGCCTCCAGCCCATAGACAAACAGGAGGTTGGGGATGCGCGATTCTTCCACGCTCCTCTTCTTCCCGTCCACCAGTTTCATCCGCTTGATTGTCGGATAAAAGGCCGTTCTTCCCTGGCAGACCATGTAGTCGTATGCCTTTTTCTCCCGCCCGTAAGTGGCACGAAGCGCATACCAGTGAGGCTGGGGCCGGAACCGTTTGAGGGTCTTCAGTCCGGACGTATCTCCCATCTGCTTTTCACCGGAAGATGCATTTACGGTTCCTCCGTATTCATTCTTGTCATTCATTTTTCCCTTCGTCTAACGTTTTTCCGTCCCCCGGAAAGGGGTATCGGCTGTGACGAATTTATAAAAATGACACTGGATTTCCGGACCGGAAAATCCCGGTTTACGCCTGCGCGGTCGGTTAGGACGCTTATCTGGTCAAAAAAGACAGGCAGTCCGTCTGATTTTTCCGGAGGATAAAGTGGGCCGGGCGCTTTTCTCTCCGCCATGAAGCAGGAATGGTTCATGGAGGCAATTGGTTTTCCCAAGAATAAATCGTAAATTTGCCAGAGAATAAACGGAGGAAAGACGATGAAAGAAGAAGTGATTGAACTGGATTCAGTGGAAAAATACAACCGGCTCTTCGGGCTGGAGACCCTGCACCCGATGGTCAGCGTGATCGACTTGTCGAAAGCTACGCGGTGGCCGCAGGAGTTTAAAGTCAACTATGGGGTGTATGCCCTGTTCCTGAAAGAAATCTGTTGCGGAGACATCACCTACGGACGCCAGCCCTACGACTACCAAGAGGGGACGATTGTCTGTTTCGCCCCGGGCCAGGTGGCCTCTTTCCGCATGAAGGAAGGCACACTGCCCCAATGCCACGGACTGCTGTTTCATCCGGATTTCATCCGAGGCACACAGTTGGGAAGGGACATCAAGCATTACTCCTTTTTCTCCTACGAAACCCGCGAGGCCCTGCACGTGTCGGAGGACGAGCGGCGCACGGTGATGGACTGCCTGCAAAAGATTGACACGGAACTGCGACGCCCCGCCGACAAGCACAGCCGCCGCCTGATTACGGCCAACATCGGACTGCTGCTGGACTACTGCATGCGCTTCTACGAACGGCAGTTCACCACGCGCGAGGCTTCCAACAAAGACATTATCGTACGCTTTGAACAGTTGCTCGACGAGTATTTCGACAGCCCAGCACCGCAGGAAGAGGGACTGCCTACGGTGAAATACTTTGCGGAGAAGGTTTTCCTCTCACCCAACTATTTCGGCGACATGATCAGCCGGCAGACGGGACGGACGGCCTCGGAATACATTCAGGGAAAGGTGATTGAAAGGGCGAAGGAAATGCTGCTTTCCACCACCAAGCCCATGAGCGAGATTGCCTACAGCCTGGGGTTCCAGTATCCGCAGCACATGAGCCGGATGTTCAAGCGGCTGGTGGGACACACCCCGAACGAATACCGGAGCCTGTGCGGGTAAACTCATCCGCACAATATTCCTCTGATTGATTTATCACACCCCGGTCCCGGCCTCTGGCTGGGACTTGTTGTTTCCGCCCTGCCCGCTCTCGGCATACTTAGAAGGGGAAACGCCGAACATGTCCGTGAAATGCTTGCGGAAGGTAGGCAGGTCGTTGAAGCCTACGCGCTCGGCCACTTCCGTCACCGAGAGACTGGTTTCCATCAGCAGCAAGGCGGCCTTGGTCATGCGGATGTGGCGAATCAGTTCCACAGCCGAAAGGTCGGTATGCTGCTTCAGCTTGCGGTAGAGGGTGGCCAGGCTCATGTGAAGTTCCCCAGACAGCACCTTGACATTGAAATCGGGATTGCTGACATTCGCCTCGATGCAAGCCCACACCTTCTGCATAAATTCGCTTTCCGTGCTTTCCGCTTTCTCCGTCGAAGCTGAAGCGGCAGACGACGCATGCAGCAACGTACGGGTGTAAATCTGTTTCAGACGGCGGCGCATGTCGAGCAGACAGGCTATCTTGGCCAGCAGCACTTCCGGATTGAACGGCTTGCGCAGGTAGTCGTCGGCTCCCCGTCGGGAGGCTTCCACGCTGTCCCTGTCCTCGGCCTTGGCGGTGAGCATCAGGACGGGGATGTGGGCCGTTTCCTTCCGCTTGCGCAGTTCGGCACAGCAGGTGAACCCGTCCATCACGGGCATCATCACATCCGACAGCACCAGGTCGGGCACCTGCTCCACGGCGGTCTTCAAACCTTCTTCTCCGTTTTCGGCTTCCAGCACCCGATACTGCTTCCGTAACAATTCACACAGGTAGTGACGCATGTCGGTATTGTCTTCTATTACGAGCACCGTCTGGCGGGCGGCGGTCTGCTTCTCCCCCTCTTCCTCGGTCGTTTCCGAATCTACCGGGAGAATCAGTTCCGGCGAAACGGGAGTCGTTTCATGAGATGCGGCAGTAGCTTCTTCCCATGTACAGTCGTCTTCACTGAAATGCGATTTTCCTTCGGGCAGGTACACACAGAACAGACTGCCCTTGCCCGGCTCGCTGTCTACGGTGACCCGTCCGTGATGCATCTCCACGATGTGTTTCACGATTTTCAGGCCAACCCCCACATGCGTAGAAACAGCGGGCGCTTCCTTTCCGGTCACGAAGGGGTCGAAGATATGCTGCAATAAATCGGCATCAATACCTTTTCCGGTATCGCTCACCGACAGACAGCAGAAATGTTTCCCGTCTATTTCTTTCCGTTCCACTTTCAGACGGATTTTCCCTCCTTCCGGCGTGTATTTGAACGCATTCGATATCAGGTTCTGCACCACCGACGAAAGTTTCTCCCGGTCGGCCCATACCGGCACACAGTCCGGCGCCAGTTCCCAGGCATAATCTATCTTCCGTTCGGCAGCCAGCAACTGGAACCCCTGCGCCACATCCACCAGCAAGGCTTCCACATCCACCTGCGACAGACGGAGCTTCACCATCCCGGCCTCTGCCTTCTGGATGTAAAGCAGGCAGTCGGTCAGGGTATGCAATCCTTCGGCGTACTTGAACATCATGGACAGCTTGGCATAGAAAGGATGCGAAGTGGGTGTCTTGTGCAGGAGCTCACGCAAAGGAGCCAATATCAGAGTAAGCGGGGTACGCAGCTCATGAGCCGCCATCGTGAAGAAATCTTCCCGCTCCTTGCGAAGCTCGATTTCCTTGTTGCGCTCCATGTTCACCGTAAAAAGTTCGTGCTCCAGCCGCAGTTCGTACTGCACGCGCTTTTCTTTCAGCCGCACGCGGTGGATATAGACCAACAATATTCCCATCAGCCCGAGAGTGGCCAGCAGACGGAACCACCAGGTCTCGCTCCAGTGCGGATCGACTACGATGGCCAGACTGCTCACCTCACCCTCGCTCTGGTCTTGAAAGACCGTCTTCACCTGAAACGTATATTCTCCCGCAGGCAGACGGTCGTAAGAGATTTTGTCTCCCTCATCGGCCATAATCCATTCCTCCTGATACGGGTACAGACGATAGAGGTATTTCTGAAGCTTGTGCAAGTAAAGCAGGTTGGAGAACGAAAGCGAGAAGTTCCGGTTGGCATGGTTCAGGTGTATCCCCTTCGTATAGAGCAAGGAGCGCGACAAGATCACCTGCCCGTTCACATGCTCGCCAATCTGCACCGACGTATGGTTGACTTCCAGGTCGGTGAACACCACCCTTCCCTTTTCGATGGGATAATGAAAGCGGAGCCGAGAGGGACGGAAATAAGTCAGCGTGCTATGGTTGCCCCAGAACAGGAAATCCTTTCCGAAGAACACAGAACGGTTGCTGCCCGAGATATAGAAATTGTAGAACGATTGCAAATGACGGCTCAAGCGGGAGATACCGGAATTGGAGCCCACCCACAAGGAATGGTCGCCGTCTTCGGCCAAAGCGGTCACGAAATTGCTGCACAAGCCCTCCTCGGTGGTGTAACGACATACAATGCGGTCTGCTTCTGGTGAGCATACGCCGAGTCCGTTGCCGGCATACCCCACCCACAATTTCCGGTCGCTTCCCCATAGGAGTGCCCGCACTTCCACGTCCGTCACCGGCATGCCTGCTTCTTTTTCATAACCAGTATGCGAGCGCATCACCCGGTTTCCTTCCATCGTGAGGCGCAACAGGCCGCGAGCTGTACCTAGCCACAGCGTACGGGCATTACTGATTGCCAATACACGTACCAACACCCGGTCGGGAATCTGCGGATTGTTCCATTCCACCTTGAGCGATGTACCCCGACGAAGGTCTACCCGATAGAGCCCGTTATTCGTACCGGCCCAGGCCTCACTCTCCGACAAAGGTAGAAGGGTCCATATTGCAGGCAATTTTTCCCTATCCAGAACCAGGGTCTGCCAGCTGCCGCCTGCCTCATACCGAAGCACCCTTCCATCCTGAGAGCCAAACCAAAGTCCACCATGCACATCCGCCGCACTGCAAAGCACGGTGTGTACGGCTGCCACATCGGGAGTTGCCGACTGAAAGTCCAAAGGAGCAGACACATCAAAAGGCTGCGTGCTGCGCATCAACCCCTTGTGGTAAGTAGCCAACCAGAGATGCCCCTTTTTGTCCAGCTGAATGCCACATATCTCATTGGAATGTACCTGTGAGTATTGCTGGTAGAAAAGCTGGCGCAAGTCGGAATACAGCACACCTCCTCCTTCCGTTCCAATCCACAGCAACCCTTCCGGGTCGTAATAACCAGTCACCATGCGCGTTTCGATGTACTGGTTACCGCTGTTTTCGAAAGAATGAAAAGCCTGCATTTTCAGCTCCCGTTCCGGAGTCAGTGTGAGCAAGGTATAACCGTTCCACGTCAAGGCCAGGTAGTGGGAATCTCCCAACGGCAAGAGCTGATACACATCGTTGTGTGAGAGTTGTTCGTTACGATTCTCTGGACTGTAACGCCAGTGGTGCATTTTACGGGTGGTCAGGTCATAGCCATACAGTCCGTCACCAAGAGTGGTTATCCAAAGGAAATTATCGCCTTGCAACGCCGAAGTAACCAGCACATCCCGCTGCATCGGGCGGACACAAAGCGTTTCCATCCGTTTCTGACTCCGGTCGTATCGGTAAACCGTGCCTTTCTGACCTATGCAATAAAGATTCTTCCCGTCTTCTCCCAGACAGAGCATCGCAAATTCCTGCTCCGATGTGACTTTTACTGTCGATTGCAGATGGACGAAGGCCGTATCTTCCCGAAAGGAAACCGTAGCCAGATTCATCTCCGAAAGCATGTTCCCTGCCACTCCCCAGCAATGTCCGTCGGAGGTCGCCACAAAACGAGTAAAGTCCACTATTCGGTCCCGGTCCACATCCCACACCGAAAGAAACCTTTCCAATTGCTTATCGAACAAAAACAACGTTCGCTCTGAACGGACCAACAAATAATCTTTATTCAGTGAAACCACTTTTCCCACCGTGCGATGGGGAGCCTCTGTGATGCGAAAGGTCTTGAAATCCTGCCCGTCGTAGCGGCTCAATCCGCTGCTGGTACCAAACCAGATAAAACCCTCCGTATCCTTTTCAATGGAATGGATGTCATTGTCGGCAATTCCGTCGTTCATGTTCAGCACCTGAAAATCTTTTTCCAGCAACCTCTGTGCCCTGGACGGTAACGCCAACCCCAAAAGAAAGAGAAGTATGAGCGTGTAATTTTTCATTCTTTAGATTTAGCCTAGTAAACAAATGCAAAGAAAACAAAAATCCGCTACAAAATGCCTTCTGAAAGTGAAAAAAACAGATTTTACCCCTAAAAAAGCGGTGATAAGAAGAATACCCCCCATTAATGCGACGTTTACCCACCGTGACTGAAACATTAAATTCATACCTTTGCAAAAGGTGAAGACACCCAATTTGTTTAACCATCTAATTAATAACTTAATCTAAAAAGGAACCTTATGAAGACACAATTCATCACTCTGCTCATCGCAGTGCTGGCAGGTTTGCTACCGCTACACGCGCAACAGATGAGCATCTCCGGAATTGTCACAGACAAGAAGCTGAATGAACCCATCATCGGGGCGTCAGTAGTAATTAAAGGTACGACCAACGGCGGTATCACCGACCTGGACGGAAACTTCCAGCTCAACAACGTGGCTGCCGGAAGTACGCTGGTCGTATCGTACATCGGTTATCAGACTCTGGAAATCCCGGTACAGAAAGGCAAGACCTCTTATCAGGTAGCCCTGTCGGAAGACACCCAGACACTCGACGAAGTGGTAGTGGTAGGTTTCGGTACACAGAAGAAAGTGAACCTGACCGGTGCCGTAGCTTCGGTGGACAACAAGAAACTGGAATCCCGTCCGGTCACCTCCGTAGGTCAGGCCCTGCAAGGTGTAGTTCCGGGCTTGAACGTCAGCATCCCGGATGCCGGCGGTAAGCTGGATGCCAATCCTTCTTTCAATATCCGTGGTACAGGTAACCTGGGAACAGGTTCCAGCGCTTCTCCCCTCGTGCTGATTGACGGTGTGGCAGGCGACCTGAACCAGTTGAACCCGCAAGACATCGACAACATCTCGGTATTGATGGATGCGGCTTCTGCTGCCATCTACGGTTCACGTGCTCCGTTCGGCGTTATCCTGGTTACTACCAAGAAAGGTAAGCAGGGTAAGACCAGCATTTCGTACTCCAACAACCTGCGCTGGTCTCGTCCGACCAACATCCCTGACATGCTGGATGCCTATACTTTTGCACAGTACTTCAACCGTGCCATCGACAACACGGGTTCCGGTGAAGCACACTTTTTCTCGGACATCACCATGGAACGTATCCAGCAGTACATGCGCGGTGAGATTACTACCACTGCCGACCCGTCTCTTTCACAGAACGGTAACTGCTTCGCCTTCAACCAGAACTCCAACGACAACCAGAACTGGCCTCGCAACTTCATCGACAAGACGGCTTTCGGACAAGAGCACAACGTAAGCCTGTCGGGAGGTAATGAAAAAATACAATATTATGTATCGGGTGCCTTCCTGAGCCAGGACGGACAGATGAACTACGCCAACGACAACAAAAAGCGTTACAATGCCAGTGCCCGCATCAGTGCGGAAATCACCAAATGGATGCGTCTGGAATTCAACAGCCGTTTCATCCGCGAAGACATCGGCATGCCGACCTTCCTGAAACTGTATGGCGACCGTTTCTTTGCAGAAACTACCAAGCTGCACCCCAACATGCCGCTTTACGACAACAACGGTCATTACACTCGTAACCCGAAACTGATGCAGCTGACCTCGGGCGGACGCTCCAATACACAGGACGACACTTACTTCACACAGGGTAGCCTGATTCTGACTCCGATGAAGGGACTGACCATTCACGGTGACCTGGCTCTGCGTACAGGCAGCTACGAACACCTTTACAATGTGGCCAGAGTGTATCTCTATGACAAAGAAAACAATCCGATTCCCGAACAATGGCTGGGTGGTGACGCCGACCTGGCAGCCGGAAAGACTTGGGCTTACAGCGAACAGCAGCGTGAAACGATGATTACCACTTCACTCTATGCCGACTACAGCCTCAATTTCCTGGAAAAGCACAACCTGAAAGTGATGCTCGGTATGAACAGCGAAAGCTACCGCTACAACAATGTATGGGCCAAACGTTCTGACGTGATGAACGACAACAATCCGGATGTCAATACTTCTACCGGTACGCAGAGCAACGGCGCATACCGCGGTGAATGGTCATCATTAGGTTATTTTGGACGTTTGAACTACGACTTCGACGGACGTTACCTGTTTGAATTCAACATCCGCCGCGACGGTTCTTCCCGTTTCCGCGCAGACAGCCGCTGGGCTACCTTCCCTTCTGTTTCCGTAGGTTGGAACATCGCTCGCGAATCCTTCTGGGAACCGTTGAGCAAATGGGTCAACACCTTGAAACCCCGCTTCTCTTATGGTAGCCTTGGTAACCAGAACACCAACTCCTACTATCCTACTTATGCCATTCAGGCAGTCACAGTGGGCAGCCCGGATGCAGGCGGACGCTGGTTGCTGGATGCGGCCAACAAGTCGAACATTGCAAGCGCTCCAGGACTGGTAAGCTCCCTGCTGACTTGGGAACGTGTTTACAGCTACAACTACGGTGTGGACTTCGGCGCTTTCAACAACCGTTTGAGCGGTTACTTCAACTACTTTATCCGTGATACCAAAGACATGGTAGGACCGGCACAGGAAATCTCTCCGATTGTGGGTGCTTCGGCTCCGCAACGCAACAATACGTCTTTGCGCACCAAAGGTTGGGAACTCCAGCTGAACTGGCAGGACCGCATCGGTGAATTCAACTACAATGTAGCCTTCAACCTTTCTGATTCACGTACTAAAATTACGGAATACCCCAACGCCAGCAAGTCACTCTCCACTTATTACACCGGACAGTATCTGGGCGAAATCTGGGGATATGAATCAGTAGGCATGGCCAAGACAGACGAAGAAATGGCCGCACACTTGGAGAAGGTAGACCAGAACACCATTCCGGGTGTCAGCCTGGCTGCTTCAGGATGGAAGGCCGGTGACATGATGTATGCCGACCTGGACGGTGACGGAAAAATCACCAACGGCGAGAATACAGTAGACAACCCGGGCGACCGTAAGATTATTGGTAACTCGACTCCGCGTTTCCGCTTCGGTTTGAACATCGGTGCAGAATGGAAAGGCTTCGACCTGAGCATCTTCTTCCAGGGTGTGGCCAAACGTGACTATCTGTTGAGCGGTATGATTTTCTGGGGTGTAGACGGCGACGCATGGTCTTCTACCGGTTACAAGGAACACTGGGACTTCTTCCGTCCGGAAGGCGACCCGTTGGGAGCAAACACCAACGCCTACTATCCGCGTCCTCTTTGGAAATCTAACCAGAACCGCCAGAGCCAGTCGCAGTTCGTACAGAACGCTTCTTACATCCGTCTGAAGAACCTGCAAATCGGTTATACCCTGCCGAAAGCATGGGTTCACAAAATCGGACTGGAACGCGTCAGAGTATTCTTCTCAGGCGACAACTTGTGGACAGGTACTTCCATCAACAAGAACTTCGATCCGGAAGCATTGTATCAGAACGGTATGACTTATCCGTTGAGCCGTACCCTCTCTTGTGGCGTAAACGTAACTTTGTAAACTAACAAAAACAATCGATAATTATGAAACTGAAATATATATTCTTATTTTCAGCTACCTTGCTGATGGGAACCTCTTGCGCCGACTTTTTGGACAAAGAGCCTATCTCAGACAATGTAGACGGCAACTTCTTCACTGCCGAGAATCAGCTGGAACCTTATTGCAACAACATGTACGGTCTGCTGCCCGACCACGGGACGGGTACAGGAACCTTTGGATACTTCACCACGGACAATAACAGCGACGACATGACGACAATCGACCAGGTGGATAACTTCCTTCCTCAGCGCGTCCAGGTGCCGGCTACTGGCAGCTACGGCAGCTTCAGCACCATCCGTAACTGCAACCTCTTTCTGGCACGCACGGAAGAAAACCTGAAAAACGGGACGCTGAGCTCCGGCGCCAACGTGAACCATTACATCGGCGAAATGTACTTCTTCCGGGCTTACACCTACTTCAGCCTCCTGAAAGCATACGGAGACTTCCCTATCCTGACCGAAGTGCTGACCGACGGTGACTATGCTGCCAATGTGGAAGCCAACAAACGCAAGCCGCGCAACGAAGTGGCCCGCTTCATCCTGAGCGACCTGGATCAGGCCATCGACCTGATGTATCCCAAGTCAAACAGCTTCACTGCTCACCGTCTGAACCGCGAATGTGCCTTGCTGTTCAAGTCACGCGTGGCTTTGTACGAAGCTACCTGGGAAAAATACCATGCAGGTACGGCACGCGTTCCGGGCGGACCGGGATGGCCGGGTGATGCCGCTTCTTTCCATACCGATTTGAACAAGGAAATAGAATTCTTCCTGGACGAAGCTATCCAGTCGGCCAAAGAAGTGGGCGAAGGCTCCTCATTGACAACCGACTATGCCAGCCTCTACAACCAGACCGACCTGTCCGGACAGCGTGGCGAAGTGTTGTTGTGGCGTATGTATAGCGAAGATGCCAAGGTGCAGAACCAGGTGATGGGAGCTACCCACGGCTATGGTGCCATCGAAGTGGGCGACAAGACCTATATTTTCTCACACGGCGACAACACGGGTTTCACCCGCTCACTGGTAGACAGCTATCTGATGACCAACGGTCTGCCTATTTATGCAAGTGAGGGCGCTTATCAGGGCGACAAGAATCTGAAAAGCACCATGGAAAACCGCGACTTGCGTCTGGTGACTTCCGTGGCAAAACCCGGCGACAAAATCATGACCCTCAATGGGAAAGACATCATGTACCAGTACCCCGGACTGATTGCAGCCAGTGGCATCCGCGTGACCAGCACTGGCTACATTCCTCGCAAAGGATGGGCCGACAACAACGTAACTTACAACAGTGCCTATCCGTTGGCATTGCCGATTTTCCGTGCGGCAGAAGCTTACCTGAATTATATCGAAGCTTACTACCTGCGCTACAATACACTGGAAGATGCTACTCTCAAGAAATACTGGACAGCACTGCGTACCCGTGCAGGCGTCGATCCTGATTTCCAGAAGACCATCAACGCTACCGACCTGAGCAAGGAAATCGACCTGGCCCGCTATTCCGGAAAAGAACTGGTGGACAAAACTCTCTACAACATCCGTCGCGAACGCCGCAGCGAACTCATTGCGGAAGGTATGCGTAAGGACGATCTGTATCGCTGGCGTTCACTCGACATGATGCAGAACTACTGGGTAGAAGGAATGAATTACTGGGATGAATTCCACACCGACTTCGAAGCTGCCTGCACCGCCTGCAAGCTGAACTATACAGCTCCTAACGATGCTTCCGTCAGCAAATACCTGCGCCCGCAGGCAATGAACGAATTGGTCAAGAAGTACAACGGCTACTGCTTTGAAGAAGCCAACTACCTCTCTCCGCTGTCATACGATGTATTCCGTATGTCTACTCCCGAAGAAGGTGGCGATGTTTCTACTTCCGTAGTTTACCAGAATCCGGGATGGCCTGTAAAAGCAGGTAGCTATGCCAACCAGTAATGATAGAATTCTTTTAAATCTATTATAGAAATTGGTGTGCCAAGGATGAGGTGTTTTTCCTATCTTTGGCACACTTTTTCGTTTGAACGACATTCATTTGCCACCCTCCGGGGATATTTATTGATTATGAAACTGACACACCTACTCTACACTTCCACCGCACTGGCCGCT
>ERZ779669.793-NODE-793-length-17320-cov-21.878656_pt1 | contig 17320 bp, 17 predicted proteins | sample MGYA00511372_ERZ779669 | MGnify/ENA primary metagenome ERZ779669 (study PRJEB29588, sample SAMEA1967891) | human gut metagenome | biome: human gut; feature: human-associated habitat; material: faeces | place: Denmark | collected 2008/2010 ... | reverse complement strand
AACACTTTGAAAAATACGCTTATTTCTGCTTGGCGTGCCCAGTTGTATATGGATATATACAAAGCAGGTATATATGAGTAAATAGATATAATTAAAATCATAGATTATAATGAATATCAATGATATACAAACATATGTCCTAAGTGGATATTATATTTGTTTTTCGTTAATCGGCATATATTTTCGTCTTTATGTTACCTTTTTGTTAGTCGTTTCTTGGTATTTTGGATGGGTTTTGTTACCTTTGCACAAGCAGTAATAAATTACCAAGAAGGAAGTCATGGCACGTACAAAGAAATCAGAGTCTGTACCCGTCCGAATCCGCTTCAAGGAATTGGAGAATGGGAACAAGTCCATCTATCTCGACATATATTATGGGCGGAAAAGACGGTATGAGTTCTTGAAACTGTACCTTATTCCAGAAACTTCCGCAGAGGCGAGAGCGCAGAATGAACATACGCTCAAAGCGGCCAATGCCATCAAGTCACAACGCATCATCGACATCACGAACAAAAAGCCACCGCTTGTTTTGTCCGAGAAAGGCAAGATGCGTTTAATAGACTGGATGGATATATATATGGAACAAAGGAAGCAAAATGGAAAACGCGGATTGGAGCCAAGCGTTCATTCCACTGTGGTCCAACTCCGGAAATATGACCCGAAAGCACGGTTGTGTGATGTGGACAAGGAATTCCTGGACGGTTTCGTGGAATACATGACAAAGGTTGCCAAAACCAAACGCACCAAGAAACCATTTGCCAAGAAGACCATTAAGACTTATGTAGGTTATATCATCTCGGCTCTGAACCTCGCCGTTGACGAGGGCATATTGTCCGTCAATCCGGGATTGGCCATTGACAGGAATGCCATACAAGGGGAACAGAAAAAGCGGGAATACCTGACCATAGATGAGGTAAGGTTGTTGATGGACACACCTTGCCGTGAAGACGTGAAAGTCCCATTCCTGTTCTCCTGCTTTTGCGGTCTGCGGCTTGGCGACATGCGTTCTTTGCAGTGGAAAAATGTAATAGAGGAAACCGGGAAAGTTCATCTTGAAGTGCGCCAGCGGAAGACGGGCAACATGCTTTATCTGCCACTCAGCACCCAGGCGCAAGGTTACCTTCCGCAACAACGGGGCGATGCGGAAGAACATGTGTTTTCCATTCCAAACACAACGACCTTGGATGTCGTATTAAAGAGGTGGGCTAAAGCTGCCGGTGTAAAGAAAAATCTCTGCTACCACATGAGCAGGCACACGTTCGCAACCATGGAGTTGACGTTAGGCGCAGACTTATACACCACCAGCCAGCTGTTGGGACACAGGGACGTGGAAACCACACAGGTGTACGCAAAAATTATCGATGCGAAAAAGGAAGCTGCCGTACTGATGATAGATAAACTTTTCGAATGAAAAACAATTGACCGGAGTAAAAGCCATGGCAAGACCTAAGAAACAAGTAAAGGCCAAAGAGCCTGTCCGTTTACGATTCAACAAGTTGAAAAACGGGAATACTTCCATATACCTGGACATCTACCATGATGGAAGAAGAAGTTACCAGTTCCTCAAACTGTATCTGGTGCCCGAAACCGATTATGCCTCCAAAATCCAAAATGCCAATACGCTTGCCACGGCGAATGCGATAAAGGCGGAAAAGATTTTGGAGCTGACCAACAAAGTGGCAGGCATTACCGACCGTTCTTACAAGGCCAGGATGCTGCTTACCGACTGGATGAAAGTGTACCATGACTATGTGATGAAGCGGGGCGGCACCAAGTCTGCGTCAAGATGGATTAACTGTTGCATAGCTGAATTGGAAGAATACAATGGCAAGGTGACGCTTGCCGAGGTGGATAGGGAATATTTGCTCGGCTTCATGGAACGGCTGCTTACAAGGAAAGCTTACACACGGGATCATGGGAAACTTGCCAAAGAAACGGTTTTTTTACACCTGGATTATATTCGTGCGGCACTCAATTATGCCGTTAAAGAAAATCTGCTGCAGAAATCTCCATACAAGGGGATAAAGCGCAGCATGGTTGCCGGTAAAGAGACCAAACGTGAGTATCTTACCGTGGATGAGATAAAGCGTCTCATTAAAACCCCGTGCCGAAGACCGGACATGAAAGCGGCTTTCCTGTTTTCCTGTTTCTGCGGTTTGCGTATCATGGACATCAAGTTGCTCTGTTGGAAAAATATCATCAGGAACAACGGGAAATGGCAGGTGGAGATCGCCCAATACAAAACAGGTGTGTTGCTGTACCTGCCATTGAACATGAACGCAAGGAAATGGTTGCCGGAACAAGGAGATGCCTCGCCTGACGACCCGGTGTTCCCCACGTTGAGCATTTGGTACAAACACGTGCTCAGCGATTGGGCGAAAGACGCCGGAATTGACAAGAGATTTTCATTCCATGTCGCCAGGCACACTTTCGCGACCCTTGCCCTGACTGCCGGGGTTGACATCTACACCACCAGCCAGTTGCTTGGCCATACGACCATCCGGCACACACAGCGTTACGCGAGAATCATCAACAGCAAGAAGAACGATGCGGTTTCCTTGTTGGACAGCGCGTTCGTCCAGTAATAATTTATCCACTAAATTTTAGCAGTATGATTAGAAAGCGTAAAAAGAAGCCTGCTTTTAAAAAAAGGACAGGCAAACCGTGCCAACCAGCATTGGGCCGGTTGTGAATCGCAAAGAGACCTGACTGCCCTGCTTAGGGAAGTAATGACCATGTACAAGTCCGAGGTGGTAAGCGGCAAGAAACTGTACAAGCTGTTCGCCATGGATTTTATGAACAGCCATCACCACACCGACCGGCTGGATGCGGCGGGATTGAACGAACACCGGAAGAATCTCGGCATCCTGCGGGGCATCCTGTTCACACGGAAAGACCTCCTTGTACAGTTCTCGGAAACGGGAAAGCCCGATGACGGCCTCATGAAGGACTTGTTGCACTTGTATTACACGACGGAGGCGCCTCCTCCTGGGCGTGAAACGGGTGCAGCCATGACTTCCGCCACCCATCCAAACCATTCATTGTCATTAGGCTGCTGCCTTGACGATGTCCAACTGAGCCTCATTGCCGATTGTGCCAATGAGGCTCGCGTATTTGTGGAAACCGTTGACACAACCACTTTCCGTTCTCTTTTGGAAGGCAAACTGACTGTCCCGCTGACATCGCGTAACAACCGGATGCTCGCCTACCTTTTCGACCAGTTGTGCCGGCACGGGTTTATTCTTCCGCGCTGGCAGAACCTGCTGGAACAGGCCGGAAGCATACTCGGTCCAAAGGGGAACAAACCCTTGAGGCATGAACAGTTCTCGAACGCGCTGACCCATGCGAGAAATACGCCGAACAGCATGCAGAAGAAAATCCGGGAATGCGTCCAACAAGTGCAAAAACAGCTTTCAAATGAGGGAACAGCCAGCAAATGACACGGGAAAAGAGCAATAGTTGGAGCAACAGTTCCGAACTGTAACTGTTGAACAGGCATCCGTCCGGGGACAAGCGACTAATTTCGCCCTCTGAAACAAAAATCGTTTCGGAGGGTGAACCCCTTCATTGTCCAACTTAAAAATGCAAGAATGATGGAACAACAAAGAACTGCAACGAATGAACAGCCGGAACGGGTGGAGTGCCCGTCCTGCCTGTTGAGACTGAGCCTGCTGCAGGCACAGGTGGAAAAAGTGGAAAAGCTGCTGTACTGTATCAAGGACACGCTCAACTTCAAAGAAGCCTGCCGTTACACAGGGCTTTCGGACAGCCAGCTTTACAAACTGACGAAAGCGGGAAAGGTGCCGCACTACAAACCCAGCGGCAAGCTCCTGTTTTTCAGCAAACGGGAATTGGACGGATGGCTTTGCCGCAACCATGAATGCGGTGAATCACCCTGCCGGGAGGAAGTATCGGAAGTGGAACTTAAGGGAATGGACGTATGACAGAAGCTGGATTCTTGGAAACATTGGAGCGGGTGGAAGCCGTCCACTCCATATTGAAACGGATGGAGGACATTGACAGCGTATTGGACAAGATAACGGTCATAGAGGAGTTCATCAGCCGTTTCGGCACCTTGGAAGCATTGATTGCCAGGTTTGAGGAAGTGGAACAGCAGCTTTACATCTTGAAAGAAGTGTTCAACGTGGAAGAAGCCGCCAAATACCTGAACATATCCACCGGACATCTGTACCGCCTCACGTCCACCCATGAGATACCGTTCTCGAAGCCCAACGGCAAGCATATCTTCTTCGAGCGGAAAGCGTTGGACGACTGGAAACGCCGGAATCCGGTACTGTCCAACCGGGAGATTGAACGGCAGGCGGCTCTTGCAGGAATCAGCACGGGGAGTAGCAACCCACTAATGAAGAAAGGGAAGAAACTATGAACGCACATGGAATCATACCGGTGTCGGAAGACATCGACAGGCAAGTTTACGAGCAGATATTGAGCTTCATCCGGCTGCGGGTCACGGAGACCTACGCCTACCCTCCCGAAATCGTGCAGGTGGACGGCATCACCATCGCCACGCTCGGCAATTTCAGCGCATCCGTGGGCAAGCCCAAGAGCAAGAAGACTTTCAACTGCGCCGCCATCGTGGCATCGGCCTTGTCCGGCAGGAACATCCTGCACTACAAGGCGCACCTGCCCGAAGGAAAACACAAGGTGCTTTATGTGGACACCGAGCAGAGCAAGTGCCATTGCCACAAGGTATTGGAGCGCATCCTCAAACTGGCCGGGATGCCCACAGACCGGGAAACGGACCGCCTGGTGTTCTTCATGCTGCGTGAGTACAGCCCCAAGCAGCGGCGACAGATTATCAACCATGCGCTTGCTGCCGACCCGGAGATAGGCTTTGTCGTGATAGACGGCATCCGTGACCTGATGTACGACATCAACAGCCCCGGCGAGTCGGTGGACTTGATAAACGACCTGATGCGCTGGTCGAGCATGCACGACCTGCACATCCACACCGTGCTGCACTTGAACAAAGGCGATGACAATACGCGCGGGCATATCGGCACGGAACTGAACAACAAGGCGGAAACCATCCTGCAAGTGACCAAGAGCCAGTTTGACGGCAACATCAGCGAGGTCAAGGCGATGCACATCCGGGAAAGGGAGTTCCAGCCGTTCGCTTTCCGCATCAACCGCGAGGCTTTGCCGGAACTGGTGGAGGACTACGCCTTCACACAGGAACGCAAACCTACGACCGAGGCCATCACGGACGCCCAGCACGCAAAGGCGTTGGAAATCGCCTTTGAAAATGGTCCCATCGTAGGATACGGACTTCTCATCAAGTCGTTGCGGCAAGGGTATGCGGAAATCGGTTTCAAACGCGGTCGGAACATCTGTATTGAACTGAACAAGTACCTGATGGGAAGAGGTGTAATCGTCAAGAAAGACAAGGCTTATGCCTACTTGCCGGAAGCATTGGACAACCAGGAAGATTCCGCCACCCAAGAGGTTTAGTTTAACGGGAGGGTATATATAGGACAAACCTGGAGAACTTCCAACCCGACATAACTAATACGGGAGAGTTGAAGCAAACAGGTTTAGTTTAACACCGGCGTATATATTTGACAAACGGGGCAAACCTGCATCCCTTTGACTGCGATTAAAAACAGGCAAGGGAAAGAGGTTTAGTTTACACTGGGCGTATATATATGATAAACTTGGTTATATCCACTCCAATATTCATTAAACATAGAAAAACAGAAGGATATGAACATATTACAAATCAAACAAATAGCCATCGTGGACTTCCTGCTGGCCATCGGAATCCGACCTGCCAAGGAAACCGCCGTGTCCGCATGGTATCATGCACCTTACCGTGAGGACGAGAATCCGTCTTTCAAAGTGAACAAGAACCGCAATATATGGTATGACTTCGCTACGGCCAAGAGCGGAGACATCATCGACCTTGCGGTATTGGTATATCGGACCCCGAACATACCCCAAGTATTGAAGATGATTGAACGGGCAGCACCTGCCGCACCTTTTAAGGTGCGTACATTCATGCCGCATCCGCAACCGTCCGCAACCGATGCCAAGCAACCGCAAGCGGCCGCATTCCAAAACCTACGGGTGCAAGCGTTGGCATCCATACCTTTGCTCTCCTACCTCTCCAAGCGCGGCATTGACCTCGACACCGCAAGGCAAGAATGCAAGGAGGTGCATTACACCTGCCGGGGAAAGAGCTACTATGCCATTGCGTTCCCCAACGAGGCGGGCGGTCATGAGATACGCAATCCTTATTATAAAGGGTGTATTGCCCCGAAAGGCGTGTCGGAGTTTTCACAAGGACAAACAGACTCCGTTTGCCTGTTCGAAGGATTCATGGATTATCTGTCATTCCTGACCTTGCGGAAGCGGGAACGGTTGTCCGTACCCTGTTATGGCGCAGACCTGTTGGTATTGAACTCGGTGAACAACCTGCCCAAGGCATTGCCACGGCTGAAAGCCTGCAAGCACATCTACTGCTATCTCGACAACGACGATGCCGGACGGCGCGTGGTGGACATGCTTCGGGAACTCAAGGGCGATGCCGTGCATGACATGATGGGAGCTTATCCGCTCTACAAAGACCTCAATGACATCCTTGTCGGGAAGAAAAAGATGCCGTAGTTGTCGGTGAGAAAGAAAAAATAGCATAACATGCCAGTAGCAGAAGGGATATGGTACTCTTTTTCTTTGTCCGTTGAAATCTTTTTCATATATTTGCAGTCGGAAAAATTCGCAATTATTCCGACTTAAAATAAGATGATTTTAATATGCAAGATACAGTAGAACAAAAGATTAGAGCAAAGATAACATACGCAAAGTATGGCGAAGTGTTTTTTGTATCTTCGTTTCCCCGGTTCAACGTGGAATACGTGACCAAACTTCTTGCCCAATTTGAGAAAGAGGGTTTGATTACCCGGCTCGCAAAAGGAATATATGTGAAAGCCCGAAAGACGCGGTTTGGAGTGGTATATCCTCCCATCTTTGAAATTGCCAGGGAGATTGCCAAAAGGGATAAAGCCCGGATAATCTCTACTGGAGACACGGCAGCCAATAAATTGGGTTTTTCTACCCAAGTCCCGATGAACGCTTGTTTCCTGACATCCGGGTCATCCAGAAAATTGGCGTTGGGAGGCAGGACGATAACCTTGAAACATGCTTCCCCGAAGAATTTCGCCTATAGGGGGAAACTGATGCCCGAATTGGTGCAAGCCCTTCGCAGCATCGGGGAAAACAATATCACAGAAGCGGATGAGAAAAGGGTATCACAGCTATTGCACGAGACCCCGGAGGAGGAAACCATCGAACATGACCTGCTATTGGCTCCTGTTTGGGTGAGACAAATCATCAGACGGAACATCAACAAACAAGTAGAAAAGCAATAAACCAAGCGACAATGAGCAAATGGATAGATTTCTCAATAGATGAGCGCAAGGCCATGATACAAGGCGTGGCAAATGCCATGCACATAGATGAGCCTGCCGCAGAAAAAGACTGGTGGGTGACGGCGGTGTTGTATGCCCTGTTCGGGACGGAAGTTTCCGAATACCTCCTTTTCAAAGGAGGAACAAGCCTGAGTAAGGGGTGGAATTTGATTAACCGGTTCAGTGAAGATATCGACCTGGCTCTTGGGAGAGAATTCTTCCTTAACGAAAAAAAACTCTCATGCGCCAACTGTACCAGCAATACGCAAATCCATAAGCTGCGAGAGAAAGCGCAGGACTACCTTTTGGGGGAGTTTAAGGAGGATTTGAAAAAGCAACTGGCTTCAATGGGCTTGGATGTGACAGTGATTGCGGAGAACGAGTTGCCGGATGAGAACGGCAAACCAATCAAAGTCCCTCACGACAAAGACCCTTCCGTGTTTTATGTCCAATATAAATCACTGTATGAAAGTGGTGAAAGTGCTTATGCACAGCCATCCGTAAAGATAGAAATCAGTGTGCTTTCAATGGATGAGCCATTTGAAATGAGACGGATTTCTTCATTGGTGGAACAAGTGTATAAAGGGGAAGATGTGGATTCCGATATAGTCCAAACCATAAAAACGGTCAGCCCGGCAAGGACTTTTCTTGAAAAAGCGTTCCTGCTGTGCGAAGAATATCAGAAACCCTTTCCGAGAACATACCGGATGTCCCGCTATTTCTATGATTTGGAAAAGCTGTCGCACACCAAATATGCTGAAATGGCATTAGGGGACCCCAATCTGTATTATGAAATCGTGAAGCATAGGAAGAAGTTCTATCATGTCGGGGCTGTTGACTATGACAAGGAACTGCCTCCGTCCATAACAATAGTCCCAAGGGAAGATTTGATTGAAAAGTTTGCCGATGACTACAAACGAATGCAAGGCAGCTTCATCTATGGGGATTCCCTCAGCTTTGAGGAACTGCTCAAATTCCTTGAAGTGTTGCAAGAGAAATTCCGAAGCGTTCCTCCACCTATGTCATCAAATGACAGCTATAAATGACAACTGGATTACACTATTTATAAAAGGTAAGGCAAGCCTTTGGCTTGTCAGTCATCTCTAAGAAGGACAACCGCCCTATCACATCGGGGAACGGCTGTCCTTTCTTGTTTTCAGTCCTTATGCCGGTCTGCGCCATCTGACTTTCCAGCCGTAAACATCTGCAACGTAGGGATAGAGCGAGCGTGTGAGCTTGCGGAAACCTTTCTCGTCAATTTCAAGGTTGTAAATCTTGTCGGCTATCCGTTCGGCATCTTCCCGGTTTTTCGCTACCCGGTAAAGCGCATAGTTCGTGCCATCGTGGTGAGCCATACGTCCACGTATGTTGTAACCATCGCCGTACCATTCGTTGTCATCGCATGAGCTGTGCAAGATGTCGGCAACATTGCTGCCCAAAATCTGATACCCTTGTCTGCGTCCTCGCCACAAGCCTAAGTCGCCAAAGGCAATTATCACGCCGTCCACCTGCACATTGAGGTTCATACGCTCATCATCAAGCCAACGGTACACTTCCTCGCCCCATTCTTCATCGCTCACCGTGTAACCGTCATCTTCCAAATACTCACGCTGGCAGTCTTGGCAATACTCGCGTGCCTCGTCGTCCATAAAGCTGTCGTTTGACCAAATAATCTGTTTCATCATTTTGAGAATTTATTGTTAGACTTCTTGTTTCTTCCCTGCCATCGGGCTTTTACCCGTCCACAGGGACTTGTTTTTACGTGCAAGAGCCAAGGCGGAAAGGCGGGAACGAATGCAAGGAGGAAGCAGGCCGTCCACCCGGAACTGCGCCTTGCAGCTTCCCGACCGCCTTACCTTCGCACAGGAAAAACAACGGCCGTGGACAGCCAGTGCGTTTCGTTGCCCGGAGAAGATATACTTCGATGGTCAGGCAAGTACAACAGAACAGCCGAAGCAGGTATAACTGCCTTTAGCAAGGTTGTCAAAGTATGATTGACAGTATGATTTCTCCGTCCGAAGAAAAATCAAGTTAAAGCAGCACAGTATTTCCGTCAGAGGTTTCACAAGACAGCTTTTCCATTATTCTTTTGCAGGCAAAACGAGATTGTAAACCCATAAACCAGACAAAGCAATGAGTCCATTTATGATATTCGCCTTGGTGCTGACGATAGCCTACGCCATCTATTATGCGGTGGTCATTGCCAAAGATTTGCAAGGCAAAAAAGGACACACCAACTCTACCGAGGAGGTGCTCGACTTGGAAGGCATGGAAGAAGAGGAATCTGTGCAAGTCAGCGAATCAGGCGACAGCTTCCATGTGGGCGGTTTGGAAGATAAACCGGCAGACCCGACAAAAAGTGAGGAAGAAGATGCTGCCGGGCAGCCGTCCGAGGAGCCACGGAGTGCAGCCGAAGAAAAAGCGGACTGCATCCAGTCTGCCTTGTATGAGGCCGACATAGCGAGCGAGAACGGCGTGACCGCTCCCGAACTCCATGAGTTGTTGGAGGGCAAACGGGAGACCCTGTTCAAAATCCCCATGAAGATTACAAGGAATGAGTTGTAGGATGCGCAGGTGGACAAGCTTTTTGTTTGGCGTGTGTGCGGCCTTACCCGTCTCGGCTAAATGCGGCGGTGTGGATTACAGCTGGGGTGCTGACGCATTGGCTCTTATGCATGATTACGTGGTGACCATGATGCTGTATGTGCTCTACCTGCTCTACGCCATTGCCGCCATCGTCGCCATCTATGCCAGCCTGCAAATCTACATCAAAATGAATACGAGGGAGGAAGGCATCACGAGGGAGATAATAATGGTAGTCGGTGCTTGCCTGTTCATCATCGGCGCATCCATCGTGTTCCCGGCGTTCTTCGGCTACCGGGTATGACAGGAAGAAACGAGACAATTCACATAGTGTTTAATTTTTAAGGTAAAAAGAATGTTTAAAGGAAAAATCAGAAAGTGGATGAAGGGACTTTGCCCTTCCGGGAGATTGAAAATGCTCTCTCTCATGCTGCTAGCAGGCACCACAGCAGCACTCGCCCAGAATGCCGCCGGCGACTATACGGCGGGCACCACCGCCCTCGGCACGGTGACGACCGAAATCGCCAAGTACGTGCCTTACGTGGTGAAGCTGTGTTACGCCATCGCCGGTGTCGTGGCCATCGTGGGAGCCATCAGCGTGTACATCAAGATGAACAACGAGGAGCAGGACGTCAAGAAGTCCATCATGATGATCGTGGGAGCTTGTATTTTCCTTGTGGCTGCGGCACAGGCACTCCCGTTGTTCTTCGGCATCACCAGCTAAGCCATGCCCGGAATGCACGGTGACACCCGTCCTTTGGAATACCCCATGTTCAAGGGGCTGCAACGGCCTCTTGAATTCATGGGGATTCAGGGAAGGTACATCTACTGGGCGGCAGGGGCCACCGGTGGTGCCATTGTCGGCTTCATAGTGGCTTACTGCCTCTCCGGTTTCTTTGCCGGGCTGATAGTCTTGGTGGCCGCACTTGGCTGCGGCGCGGCACTCATCCTGCTCAAACAGCGCAAGGGGCTTCACAGCAAGAAGAACGACAAAGGTGTGTTTGTCTATGCCCGCTCCAAAGGACTGTAAACGCCCATGCCAAGATTAAAGCGGCCTTGATGCGGGATATGATATTACTCCATAAAAACAGCAAATACGGAAATGATTAAATAACCATACAAAACAACGAACGGATGCAAGTCTTTCTAATGATATGTATCGGGCTGCTGCTCGCCTCCTGCAGCGGAGAGAGGCAACCCAAGCCCACGGTTGCCGCCATCGAATCGGGCGAGAAAACACGCATGGAGTGGCAAAAAGCCCGCAAACCAATTAAAGTCTGCATTGAGGGTATGGAGGCAACAACCCCTGCATGGCCCCACCTTGGCGTATATATGGACGTAAGCACTGCCATACCCGAAGAAAGGCAGGCATTAGCAGGAGCGATGTTCACCCGGAAGGGAGACGTGTATGTGTCGGCAAACCGTCATGCACTCACTTCCGACACGACGGCGACCGTCAGCGTTTGCTATCCTTTCCGAAAAGGACTAGGGACAAACGATACTCTCCGCCTGATCGCCCCGTTCGATGAGAACCTTTATGGAGTGGAAACCCGCCGCATCATCGGGACTACCATCCAACCGACATTCAGGCTGCAAAGTTCCATGGCATTGCTACGCATCGTCTGTGAGGGCGATGACCTGCGTGACCGGTTGGACGGCATCACCCTCATCGGGGATGACATCTATACTGAAGGTGGCTATCAGCCTTACACAGGCAGATGGCTTGATAAAAAAGCCAACGGCAGCCTACAAGCAGGAAGTACGGACTGCCTGCTGAACAACGGCAGGAAGCATGACCTTTACCTGATTCCGACCGAAACCGCCTGCTCCGTTACTATCATCATCCGCATCAACGGCAAAGACCATGTGTTGCGTACCATGTTGCCACCCTTAACGGCAGGAAGCATGACGCACCTCTCCATCCGCAAAGGCAACGAGGGCGTGGCCATCAACGGCAGTTGGGAGGAGCCGGAGCGTAGCCTGGCGTATAAATTCCGGATGATGCCGGTTGATTCCGTGCAAACGGGGCATTACCTGCAAAGGGACGGGACGATACAGGCGAAGCGTGACACTCTTTCCATGGCCGTGGTCATGGAAACGGACGGCAAGCACGGCAAGGCGGTTGCCTTATCTGATTGTCCGGGATCGTTCGTATTCTCCGGAAACGGCGTTTCAAGCGGCAGGCGATTCCCGACCATTGACGGGAAACGAAAAGAAGGCATTATCAATCCGACCACCGGCATCGGCGAGGATGACAAGGTCATCTACAAGCCAGGAATGCCCTATTCGAGCGATTGCGCCTTGGGCTATACTGATGGGGCAACCCTCACGCAAGGACTGGTGGAAGCCGATGGACAAACCAAGCGAAATTCTCCTTTGGGCAGGCGAACCATGCTGCAAGAGACGGCACGGCATCCCGGCGGTTATGTGCCCTCACTCGGTGAATTGGCCAAGCTCTATTACCTGCTGGAATGTGCCAAGCCCTCCACGCTGAAAGGCCTGATACCCCCCTTGCAAGGCGAATACCTCACTTGCTCCGAAAGCGGCAAGGAGACCTTCTATCTGATGGACTTCTCCCACGGCATCGTGACCGGAAGGTTATCTAAGCGGTATACCCAGGCGAAACTACGACTTTTCTACCTATTCTAAAATGAAGAAGACCCCATGACACTATACGTACTATTGACATTCACGGCACTTTTGGCGGGCATGGCCATCTCCGTCCGGGCATTCGGCACGGGCTGCAAGCGCAAACGTATGTTTCGGGAAATCTATTTCTCCATTGAGGACGTAGACGGCATCGGCATTCTCTACACCAAGACCGGGGAATATTCCGCCATCTTGCGCATCGAAAATCCGGTGCAGAAGTTCTCCGCTGACATCGACAGCTACTATGAATATACCCGTTTATTCACCGCACTTGCCCAGACACTCGGCGAGGGCTATGCCCTGCACAAGCAGGACATCTTCACGAGGCAGGGCTTCGAGGAAACAGGTAATGGCAGGCACGAGTTCCTGAGCGAATCCTATTTCCGCTACTTCAAGGGCAGGCAGTACACCGACAACCGCACCTACCTGACCGTGACGCAGGAGAACCGCAAAGGCAACCTGTTCTCCTACGATGACAAGCGGTGGAAGGACTTCCTGGTGAAAATACGCAAGGTGAAAGACCAGTTGCGCGACGCGGGTATCCGAGCTTCGTTTCTTGGCAAGGCAGAGGCAAACGCCTACGTGGACCATTACTTCACGATGGACTTCTTGGGCAAGCCCGTGGCGATGGACAGTTTCAAGGCAGGCGAGGAATGCGTGGAGATGGGCGGCAGGAAATGCAAGGTGTTTTCTATCGTCGATGTGGACAGCGCAGGATTGCCCTCGCTGGTACGCCCGTTCACCAACATCGAGGTAAACAACACCGAGATGCCCGTGGACTTGGTGTCGATGATAGACAGCATACCCGACGCACGGACGGTGGTTTACAACCAGATGATCTTCATGCCCGGCCAGAAGAAGGAGCTTGCCGCACTGGAAAAGAAGAAGAACCGCCATGCCAGCATCCCCAACCCCTCGAACCTGATGGCCGTGGATGACATCAAGCGGGTGCAGGACGTGGTGGCAAGGGAAAGCAAGCAGCTTGTCTATATGCATTACAACCTCATGGTGTGCTGCGACAAAGGCACCGACCTGCAGAAGCCCACCAACTACTTGGAGAACAGCTTCGGCAGGCTCGGCATCCACATCAGCAAGCGGGCGTACAACCAGCTGGAACTGTTCGTGGCTTCGTTTCCCGGCAACTGTTACGGCATGAGTCCGGACTACGACCGCTTCCTCACCCTCGGCGATGCAGCCGCCTGCCTGATGTACAAGGAACGCATCCAGCACAGCGAGGACACCCCGCTGAAGATATACTACACAGACCGACAAGGCGTGCCCGTGGCCATCGACATTACTGGCAAGGAAGGGCGCAATAAGCTGACAGACAACTCCAACTTCTTTTGTCTGGGGCCAAGCGGAAGCGGCAAGTCGTTCCACATGAACAGCGTGGTGCGCCAGTTACACGAACAAAACACGGACGTGGTGATGGTCGATACGGGTAACTCATACGAGGGACTGTGCGAATACCTGAACGGCAAGTACATCAGTTATACGGAGGAGAAGCCTATCACCATGAACCCTTTCCGCATCAATCGCCAAGAACTGAATGTGGAGAAGACCGGTTTCCTGAAAAACCTTGTGCTACTGATATGGAAAGGCTCCCAGGGCACGGTCAGCAAGACGGAGGACAGGCTCATCGACCAAGTAATCACCGAATACTATGACGTTTATTTCAACGGTTTTGACGGATTCACCCCTCCCCAGCGGGAAGACCTGCGCAAGAGCCTGCTGGTGGACGACCGCAACAACTCTCGTGATGGCAGGGAAACGGAAGAGGAACGGCTGGCCCGCATCGAAAGGGAGATCGACGAGATAGAACGCCGCCGTAAGGAGCTGAAGGTGGAGGGCCTTTCGTTCAACACGTTCTATGAATACTCCGTGCAGCGCATTCCCGACATCTGCCACGAGAACAACCTTGCGGGTATCGACCTCTCCACCTACCGCTACATGATGAAGGACTTTTACCGAGGCGGCAACCACGACAAAACGCTAAATGAGGAAATGGACGGCACCCTGTTCGATGAAACTTTCATCGTCTTCGAAATCGATGCTATAAAAGATGACCCGTTGCTTTTCCCCATCGTGACGCTGATTATCATGGACGTATTTCTGCAGAAGATGCGCCTGAAAAAGAACCGCAAAGTCTTGGTGATTGAGGAAGCGTGGAAAGCCATCGCCTCTCCGCTGATGGCCGAGTACATCAAGTTCATGTACAAGACCGCCCGCAAGTTCTGGGCAAGCGTTGGCGTGGTGACGCAGGAGATACAGGACATCATCGGGTCGGAAATCGTGAAGGAGGCCATCATCAACAACTCCGATGTGGTGATGCTGCTCGACCAAAGCAAGTTCCGGGAGCGGTTCGACGGCATTAAGGCGATACTCGGCCTGACCGATGTGGAGTGCAAGAAGATATTCACCATCAACCGCTTGGAAAACAAGGAGGGTCGCTCGTTCTTCCGGGAGGTGTTCATACGTCGTGGCACGGCCAGCGAGGTGTACGGCGTGGAAGAACCGAGGGAATGCTACATGACCTACACTACGGAGCGGGCTGAAAAGGATGCCCTGAAACTTTACAAGCGGGAATTGGGATGCAGCCATCAGGAGGCCATTGAAGCCTATTGCCGTGATTGGCAACTTTCGTGCATCGACAAGTCCTTGGCGTTCGCCCAGGAGGTGAACAAGGCAGGCCGTGTGCTGCATCTGGAACGGAACCGTCGGAAAACCATTCAGTAATCACACAATAATCATCTACAAATAATCGACATTATGGAAGCAGAAAAATTCATCCACGACTTTTGGAAGGCCAACGAGATCAGCAACTTCTCGAAAGAGGCCACCGTGTTGTTCTTCTACCTCATTTATGTGTGGGAGAACGAGAAGAAACCTGACGTGTTCTATGTGCATCCTGCCAGCCTGCTGTGCAAAGTAAGGGGATTCAGCGTAAAGGGAGTGTTGACTGCCAGTGAGGAATTGCAGGAACGCGGCTACATCACCTACAAAGCCCCTGACCAGCAATGGTGTTCCGGGGAGTATTCGCTTTGCCTTGACCGGGACATGAAAACAGGGAAGAATGAAAATCCGGGCAACAACCCGAACAATACAAACATCAAGCCCTGATAATCTATGAAAAGACTTCTTGTCCTATTGGTATGCGCCTGTATTTCCGTCCTTTCGGCGGAAGCACAGTACGTGCGTGTCAATTACGACAAGAAGACCGTGGCGGCAATGGCGGCGGCCTATGCCACGGAAACGGCCACGGAAGCCTATTATACCGAGCAGGTGAAGGACATACTCGACAAGTACAGTGCTGCGGAAGTGGCTGCGGCGGGTATCTTCCTGTCAAAATACCTCGACCGTAAGGCATTGACGGAACTGGGCATCTGGAGCAACGGTACGGAGAACTACTATTACCGCCGCATCTATAACCTCGTAAGTGCGAAAATCATGTCGAAGATCTGGACGGTGGCAGGCCAGATGCTCCATTCACCGCAGACAGCCTTGTACTGGGGCAGTTACCTGATGAAAGTCTGCGCCGAGGTAAAGGCCCTCTGTATGCAATTTGAATCGGTGGTGACGAACGGCACATTGTCGTTCCGGGACGTAGTGTTCCTGGAAATCGCCCCGCAGTTTGCCCCATTGTTCAAACTGTCGGAAAGCGGCGGCATCGACTGGGATGCCTTCTTCGACGATCTGGGCAATATCCGGCACAATTTCACCAAGGAAAACCTGAAAACGGACATTGACAACCTGTATAACATGGGGGTGGGACTGGCTCAGGCCGGGGCGGACAATTTTTCGGATGCCATTCTGGGCGGGAGCAGTTTTCATGACCTGCTGAACGGGAAGATAAGCGACATTGCACGAGTGGCCGGGAATGCTTACGACCTGTACGGACAAATGGAACATTCCGTGGGCAATACGCTGCTCTCGATGGTCGGAGGACCGGAGGGAGTGGCCAACCTGTTCCAGACCGGCAACTACAACCTGACTTCGTGGATAAGCGACTACCTGAAAGAAGCGGCCGGGCAATACTACACCCAACGGTGGTACATTTACCGCAGGGATGCCGGCACGGAAACCCTGTGCGACTACACGCCGCCCACGGACGACAACAGCATAATTTACGGCGGAGAGTGGACGCGCTTCAACACTTCCGATGCCGGATTCTATCCTAACAACGCACAGACCGAGCAGATACTCAGCAATTCGGAACGGTATGCCGGCTGGTCGAGGGCGCAGGTGGAGCAGATGAACCGGGCGAATGACGGCTATACCTACGGCATCAGCTATTATCGCTCCGCTTACAACATCAACCGGGGCAGCAAACTGATACAGAAGGCATACGCTTACAGCATAAAAGTAACCAGAAGCTGGAACCACGAGGAAGTGGTGTATGAAGACGTGTTCGATTCCTACAAGATGGATTTGAATACCTTCAAGGCGCAACTTAACGCCCGATTGTCGGAGTTCAACGACAACGAGGAGGGCCATGTGTATGTTATCGGCTACGATGCCAAGCACTATTACCAGGCCACGGACGAAGCTAGGCTACAAGGTTGCGAGAGCGTGATCGTCAGCGTGACCTGCCATGACGGGGTGACATTGGGCAGCGGAAGCACCCAATACAAGTGCCGCACCTGCGGCGGTAGTCTGAACAG
>ERZ779669.787-NODE-787-length-17440-cov-8.403279_pt1 | contig 17440 bp, 18 predicted proteins | sample MGYA00511372_ERZ779669 | MGnify/ENA primary metagenome ERZ779669 (study PRJEB29588, sample SAMEA1967891) | human gut metagenome | biome: human gut; feature: human-associated habitat; material: faeces | place: Denmark | collected 2008/2010 ... | reverse complement strand
GCGACCGAAATTGATTAACAAGACAATAAAATAGAACGATTATGACGGAAAACAGGAACTCGAAAATGAACCTCGAACAGGAGCGCAGGATTGCGGAACTCCAAGAACGGGTGAACCGACTGGAAAACCTTTGCTATGCGGCCAAGGAGGTATTGAATCTGGAGGAAGCGGCAACCTTTCTCGGCATAGCAAAGAGCACCCTTTACAAGATGACACATGAGAACTACTTGCCTTATTTCAAGCCTTCGGGTAAGCTCATCTTCTTTGAGAAGAAAGCCTTGCTTGATTGGGTGCGCGGCGCAAAGTCGAAGTCCATTGAAGAAATCAAGGAGGAAGCAGCCGCCAAGATTCAGGAAATGAACGAAAAACAGTAGAGCATTATCATTCACACTTAATTCAAAGTAAAATGGAAGAAAATAAAAATTTGGAACAGGCCGGAGTAGCTTCGGCTATTTCCGGGAAGAAGAGCGAAAGTAAGAAACGTGAAGCCAGCGGAAAGGACGTGCAGGCCATCCGCTCGTTTTTGGAAAGCCTGAGCGTTTACGAGGCGGACGCATTGCGCGTGAGCATTGCCATCGCTGACGGCAAGTCTACCGCATCAAACATTTCAGCGGATGACCGCCTTGCGCTCAACCGCTATCTCAACAGCGGAAAGGACAACGAGCGTATGACTGCGGACAATGCGCAGGAACATCGGCTGAACCGTGCGTTTCAGTTATTGGAGCGTGTGGCCGAGTTTTGCGACAAGCGGCAGTTAGTCACGGTCAACAGGTCGTTGCTATCCATCGCCGTAGATGCAGCTGACATCAGCCGTGCCATTTCCTCACTTGACAAGCGTCCTGCACCGGGGCAACCGTTTCCAAACAGCACTGGAACCAATGGTGCAGGAAAGTAATTGCATGTAGATGGAAAATGCAAGTGGCCAATGGAAAATCAGACAAGGCTATGGATGCATCCCGTTCCCTTTCTTCCCTTATTTCGGGTTGGAACACATTTAGGAACGGTCGCAGTTAATCAGCAAGACAGTTTTCTACTTATGCATTACGCAAAAGGATGAAGCCGTGCAGGGGAACAACGAAATACCTAACAGACAATTCCGTACAAACACTTGTGCGGCTTCATTTCACTCTGACTACAAGCGTCACATTTAACTCACACTTATAACAACAAGATTTTATGGACAAGGAAAAATACAGTTTCTTGTGCCCGACAAGGATTGAAACATTTGCGTTCATATTCTCCGTAAGTGCGCTTCAATGGCTGCACGGAACAACGACCGATGATGACGGCAGGGAAATCGGCAACTTCACATTGTTCGTCGACCTCTTGGCAAGAATGGCTATTGCGGAAGGCACTGCCAAAGGTTTCCACCGACCGCTCACGCTTTCAGTCGGTCAGGCCCAGTATTCCGAAGAACAGCTATCAACCCAATGGAATATGGGCAGGAAGCGCATCCGCCGCCTGTTGGACGGACTGGCAAGGCTGGAACTCATAGATACCTGCCGTTCAAGGGTCGCATCCGTGATGACCTTTCCGTGCCTCCTGCAATGGATGGCAAAGAATGGCAGCGTGGTTTCCAACCCGTTCATCCACAAACAAAGGGAAAGGATAGAACCGCTTTGAATGGCAACAAACGGGCTGACAGGCAGATTTTCTGCTTTCACGTTGTTCCCCAATCTGCAAGCCGTCCGGCAGTGGTTTGTTAATCCAATGGCTAACGTAAGGGAGGAATGGCGTGGAGCGTCAGCGTTGAGTTGCGAGATATGCCGGGGTATTACCACCTTCGGACAGTAACACCCCAGCACTCTCGCAACACCCTTTCAGGCTGTTGTCCTTGCCGCTCGCAGGCTCGCACCATCCCTTTTGTAGATACCGTTTTACAACCATTTTAAGAACTTTCGTGTATGATACAAGAAAATGATACTTCAAAACTGCAATCCAAGCAGGAGAAGCCCGTTATAAGGCGTGACAAGGTGGTGGTCACCAAGGTCACGGAACAGGAGTTTGCCCAAATCAAGAGTTCCGCCGGACAATGCGGCATGACACGCAGCGACTTCATCCGTGCGAGGGCACTCGGTTATAAGCCACGGCAGCGGCTCTCCGATACGGAACTGGACGGATTGCGGCAGCTTGCGGCTTGCAGGACGGATATGGTGAACTTCGCCAACGCCCTACACGGACTGACCGACAACGAGAAGATAAAACTTTTCCGGCACCAGCCGACCATGCTTGACTGGTACGAGAAAGTGGCGTATGTCACAGACCGTGTCACTGACTTCTTGCAGTCCGCACAGACGGCCAACAGCTATCCGGCAGGAACAACAGACGAAGAAGCAAAGGAGGACGGTGTATGATAGCCAAGGCAAAGGCCGTAGCCCACGGCATAAGGGCGATGCTGTACGTGTCGGGCGAATCGAGGAACAAGAAGCATCCCGAAAGGATTACCCATATCTGTGACAACTTCATGCCGCAGGGTATGGATGCATCGGGTATTTGGACGGAAATGAAGTTTGCCACAATGAACCATCCGAACATCAGGAACAATGCTATACGAATAGAGATAAGCCCGGCGATGGAGCATACCGAAAACTTCACTTTAGACGATTGGCAGGAACTGTGGAGAGACTTCGCCGCCGCTTTCGACATACAGGAAATCCGCGACAAGGACGGCAAGGTAGTTTCAGCGCAGACGAACATATCGGGCAGCAAGTCCTCCATATGGCTACATGAGGAATCCAAGAGCGGCATACCGCACCTTCATGCCATCGTCAGCCGGGTGGACGAGAAAGGGAACATCAACAACGACCACGCCATACACCTCCGCGCACAACGGGCGGCGGAAATGATAGCCCGGCAAAGGGGATGGACTACGGCACAGCACATTCACGAGACCAACATCCCCAAAGTCAGTGCAGACTGCATGGATGTCTTGCGAGAGCTTGACAAGTGGTCATGGGACGGCTATCAAGAAAGACTTGCCGCCAAAGGCTACGACTTGTATCTGCGCAAGGACAAGAAAGATGTTATTCGTGGTTATGTGCTTCTTAAAGGCAACACGAAGTTCAAGGCATCGGAACTTGGAAAGGGGCGCAATCTGACCGCATCCCGTATCAGGCAGACATGGGAGAAACTGCATCAAGACAAGGTGCAACAAATCCGCACTACTACCAGACAGCCTGTTGTACCGACACCGAAGCCGTCCGTTCCCAATGGTACAATGCAAAAGCCGCAGCCAGTTATAAGGCCGAACAATCCGATATTCGAGGATTACACCACATATAAGCCGAACCGCCAACCTACGGAGTTTGAACATGACGGCAAAACCTACAAGCGTTATCTTCCGGACAAGGTACTTGACTTCTTCAATGATGAGTTCGACTACCGGGAACTGGCTAACTGGCAAGCCTTACAAAACCTTGCGATGGCTTACTTCACCCTTATAACCTCACCTTACGAGGTGACATCGGGCGGAGGTGGCGGCGGTTCACAGTCAGACTTGAAATGGGGACGCGACCCGAAAGAGGACGAGATTGATTTTGCCCGAAGATGTGCGCTGGCCGCTTCAAGCAGGAACGGCAGACATCCCAAAGGCGGAATAAAACGAAAATGACAAACAACCTAAAAAACAGCAATGCAATGAAACAATCCGATACGGCTGCTCTGCGTGAGCGGCTTGCCAATTATACACCCGAAGATGAATTGGAACAGGACAAACAGGAACTTGACGGACTGCTTCGGGAAGTCAACTGCCAACTGATTGAGCTTCGCAAATTACTCAAAGAAATCAATGCGCTCAAGGAAGAACTGCACGGCATACACGGCAGTTTGAAGCATACCGTCCAACGTGAACGGACTGCCTTTAATGCCTTGGTTGCGGCAAAGGACAGTGCGGACAATATCGTGGACGGCATCAACCGTGCCATTGTCAAGGCGGAACAGCACACCGTCATCCATGCCAAAATCGGCACCGATGAACTGGCGAAAGTACATCAATGCACAGCCAAACACATCAAGGCCGAAGAAGAGCTGTTGGAGAAGCACAGCATCAAAATGGCCAAACACCTCCAAAGCAATGAAGGCATTTGGCTTTCCAACCGTTGGCTAATACTCGTTGTGATAGTTTTGGCTATCAGTTATCTCGCCGTAATCTTATGGGCTATATTCAGAAGATGAATACAACTTCTACTTTCCCAATGATTTGAACATTTTGGAAATGCAACGTTTCTTTTGTTCCATGTTAGGATGGACGTAAAGGTTGAGCGTGGTTGAAATGTTGGAGTGACCCAACAATACGCTGACAGTTTTATAGTCGCATCCGGCTTCAATGCAACGGGTGGCAAAGCTATGACGTAAGCCGTGATATTTCAGTTTGGGGATGTCGAGCTTCACCATCAAACCATTGTAATAGTTGCGATATGTGCGTGGCTCTGTTGGACGTTCATCGTTGGTAAGCACATAGAAATCTTCATTGACTACCTTTTTCAACGGTTTAATCATAGCCAACAATTCCTTGCTCATAGGAATTTCGCGGCAGGAGTTTTTGGTTTTAGGCGTGTTGATGATAAGTTCTGTATGCTTTTTCTCTCCCTCAATGATATAGATGCGCTCAATGGTGCGACTTACTGTTATTGTGCCGTCCGTTACATTGATGTCGCTCCACTTCAATGCGCAAATTTCTCCGATGCGCAGCCCGGTACTAAGACTGATATAGATGCCAAGCCCGGTAAAAGTGAAGTGACTTTGGATGTAGTTCAGAATCTTTCGGTGATTGGCAACAGACAGCACTTCCAGTTCCTTGTTGGTGGAGGTCGTGGGGTACTTTATATCCCATTCATAATAGGTCATCCACTCATTTTTGACCCCAAATTTCATTACCATTTTAAGGACTATCAGAATGTCCTTGACTGTTTTAACGCTCAAACCACGTTCCAACTTTTGCAAGACGAAAGCCTGCACCTCCTGTTCGTGAAGCGAATCACCATCTCCGAAATAAGGAAGAACGTGGTTCTCCAAGATTAACACATAAGCCGCCATCGTGGACTGCTTCACATAAGGGCGCTTGTATTCTTTCCAAGCCGCCGCAATTTCTCTAACTGTTTTATGAATCATGATTTCTAAATAATTGGTTCTTATAATTAGAGAAATATAGTGTGCGATGTTCCGGCTTTGCGATTCCCGGAGTTTACGGAGGAGTGGAAGGAGCATTATTTAGCTGAATATTTGGATTTTAAGAACGGATTAAACCCCAGTGCTAATAAATTTGGTAGTGGTATAAAGTTCATATCTGTTATGGATATTCTGAATAACGACTTTATTACTTATGATTGCATCAGAACTTCTGTGGAAATAACACCAGAGGAACAAGTGGCATTTGCTGTTGAAAAGGGTGATATGCTGTTTCAACGAAGTTCTGAAACATTGGAGGATGTCGGTAGAGCAAATGTCTATATGGATGACCGATCAGCAGTATTTGGTGGTTTCGTAATACGAGGGAAAAAGAAAGCTGAATACAATCCTTTGTTCTTTCGGTATCTGTTAGCAAGTCCCTATGCCCGGAAAAAGGTTATTCCGATGGGTGCAGGTGCGCAACATTTTAATATCGGGCAGGATGGGTTGAGTAAAGTTAGACTACATTTTCCCGTACTACAGGAGCAACATAAAATAGCTACTTTATTACGATTGATAGATGATCGTATTTCTACTCAGAACAAAATCATTGAGAAATATGAATCCTTAATTCAGGCGATTATTTATAAGGCAAAGATGGATGGAATAAGCAAGGGTACGTGGCGAAGAATAGACCTATGTAAGGTTTTGCAAGAGCGGAATGAGAAGAATGTTGATGGAAGAACCATTTGTTCTGTTTCTGTCAGCCAAGGGGTTGTGAATCAAATTGAATATCTTGGACGCTCTTTTGCGGCGAAACAGACGAGCCATTATAATGTTGTCAAATATGGTGATATTGTTTACACGAAAAGTCCAACGGGTGATTTCCCGTATGGTATAATAAAGCGTAGCGACATTAGAGAAGATGTAGCTGTTTCACCTTTGTATGGAGTTTATATTCCTGCAAGTGATAGTATAGGCGTAATTTTGCATTTTTATTTTATGCGACCAAGCAATGCTTTCAACTATCTTCATCCGCTCATACAAAAAGGTGCAAAGAACACTATAAACATAACCAATGGAAGATTTTTGAAAAATTCCGTTCCTCTTCCTATTTCAAAAAGTGAGGCAAACACTATAGCTGGAATCTTGAAAACTATCCAAGCAAAGATTGAGATAGAGAAGAATTTATTGCTATCATACACCAATGAGAAAGAGTATCTGTTACGTCAGATGTTCATATAAACAACTGGCGTAGCAGATAACACTTTTGATTACAAAGCAATCTCATTATCAGTTTTTCAACAATTAGCTTGTCCGAATAGGCTTTGAGGATTGAGTATATTTTACGCTGTTTTTCTATCACAGGGAAAGAAAATCTTTTCTTCATAAAGTCACTTTTCTGCAAATTGAAGCGTGTACTACCTTGTGCCAATGGGTAAACAGCTTTTCTAAATGATTGTGACGAAACATAATAAGCCAAAAATGGAGGATATATCTTAGCATCATTAGTTATATGAATACCAAAGCAAAAACTATTCAGATATAAAGGATAAGTTTCTCCTAAATATACAGCACCCATTCCAACTTCCTCCGGCGTTTCAGAAGATAACGTAAGAAGAATATCTCCATAACGGACAACAGACTGTTGCTCTGCTTTATTGATTTTGACAAAACCGACATCTTTTGAATCAATGATTTGATTCTGATAGACATTCATGTATGTTATGAACGGATAGCCTTCACCAAAATCTTCTGCGCTTTTTCCTGATAACCCCGAATATGATTGTCCAAAGTCGCTAAAAGACAGTATGACTTGTTGTGTTTCTCGTTCAATCAAAGTATCGCACATCGCCTGAATTAAGGATTGTAAAACACAAATGAATTATGGAAGTTTCTTAATTCCTAAATAATATATTATGCGTTTCCACCATTTAATGTTGGGATATGATTTCTTTGAAAAAAATTCTTCGTGACACCATCTATTAGATAGATATAATAGAGACATCAAGATGCTGATAATATATGCGACTAAGGATATTATTGATGGAAAATTCCTTCCGTTCTCAATCAAATATGTACATTCTTTTTTTGCGCAAATAAAGGCTATGGAAATAAAAATGACTGGAAATAAGAGAACGTATATTCTATGGGTAAGAGATTTCAGCCAAGGATATGATTTAAGATAATTAACCCCTTCTCGTTCTATTTTATACCCATCTATTGACAATATTTCCTCTATACCATGAATATAATTGTACATTTTTTCAATGGTAAGGCAAACTTGATAATACTGTATTATCAACCAAAGGTAAATATAAGACAGAGCAACGCCAATGTATTTGATATCTATATTTATGTTACCGATATATTGTGATATTATAATATTGATATTTCTATTTACATCCTCAATATCAACAACTTTTAAACACAAAACCGATACCATTGCCAATAAAGCAATGGTATAGCGGTCTCGTTTGTGTATGTAGTTCTTTTGTTGCTCAAAACTATCTTTATAATGATCGTAATAGTTCTCTTCTGATTTCATTTATTATTTTTGTGCTGCAATATTGAGCGCATTGATGATTTTTTGTTGGCTAAATTCTGATACCCACTCTGCACCATGCCCGCAAGCTTCCTCTGGGGCCTCTGTGTATTCTGGTAATTTCACCACGATTAATTTATTGCCATTATCTACGCTACGGGCAACTTCAAAGTTTTGCCAATTCTTATAACCTATTTTCAAATAGTCTTTGTGCGTTTTGTTTGCATCCTTTCCCGCTAAAACTACTGTATATGCTGCAGCATTTATTTTTTTCGTCAAACAACTCTTTATAACCGAAATATCATTCGATTGTATTTCATCCGGAGACTGGTCGTTAAATGTGAAATCGAAGTTTGGATTTGCATCCCATGCCTCCATAAGATATTTGTAATGTTTATCTCTGTCATAGTCAAAACATACATATACTTTCTTTTTTGCCATATCTTAAAAATTTAATATTAAACATTTACAAAAGAACAATAGATATGCCAAAGAATAAAAGGAGGGAACAATATGTCAGAAAAAGAGTAATAGCCGTCATTTTGTCATACTTTGTGTCAAATTAAGGACGGAAACATACTAATTAAGGGGATTATCGAAACTGTTATTTCTTCGCAAAAGCCTAATACACTTATAAAAAGTTGCCTTTCCTGCAATTCATCCACATTGCAAGAAAGCCAAGTTGCAGAAACTGGAACTTTCCCTGTTTATGGTGCAACGGGTATAAGCGGTTATACAGAAGCACCTGATGTAAACGGTGAATCTATTTTGATAATCAAAGATGGTTCAGGTGTTGGTACGGTTAAGCATGAGACTGGAGAATACAGCTACATCGGAACTCTCAACAGTCTAACAGCAAAAGATGGCTATTGCTTAAAGTTCATATACTTTGCCTTGCAAAAATTTTGTTTTGAGTCATATAAAACAGGAATGGCAATACCACACATCTATTTTAAAGATTATGGTAAAGCTAAAATCTATTGCCCTCCTTATAAGTTGCAAATTACAATATCGCAGCAACTCACTTACATTGAGAACAAGATTGATATTGAGAAACATTTGTTGTTCTACCTCCTACAACAGAAACATTATCTACTATCGCAAATGTTTATATGAACATCTGTGAAAGTAGGTATTGCCTTTGCGACTGGCAGCTGCGTAGAAAGATTTTCTCTACACCAAGTTTGGAGTAGAATGCCGTTACCATTTTCACCAAAGAATGTTGTTCTCTTATGGATATAACAGGGATTACGATTTCACATAGACTTTCATACGATAGACACAAACGGACACTTCCCTCCAAACGTTTCTTAACTTCAAATGAGAACATGACTGTTTTGAAAAACAATTCAAGATATTCAGGCAAAATATCTTTCGATGTGCGGAAACAAATATACATTGGACTTACAATTCCGCACTCTTTGTCTTTAAGCCGTGCAATAGAACCGACATTTATTCGTGCTGGGTTAAATGCAAAATCATTGATACTTACTATTTTGTAATTGCTTGTATCATCACTCGCAATAATCCTATCTTCAAACTGTTCTGACTGTTCAACAAAACCATGTTTATTGCTTACGGACAGCACGGGTAAGTTCTTGCCAATTTTATTACGTTGCGAAATCTGTGTGATATAACATCCAAGTGTGTTAGATGTTGCAGCATGACTAAAGGCCAATTCAACAATCCCCTTAATTAAGGTTTCTAACTTCTCAATGATTTTGTTCTGTGTTGAAATACGGTCATCTATTAACTGTAATAAAGTTGCAATTTTAATTTGCTCATCTTGCGCTGGTTTATATATTGGCATATCAAAAAACACGTCATCTTTAATGCTTACTCGGTCAAATCTAACCCCAGAATCACCATGAGAATATACATATGAATGCCAAGCAGAACTCTTAAAACGATAATAAAGGAATTTAGGGAATATGTTATGTACAGAAAAACAAAGGTATAAGGGTGATATTATTCCTGCATCTTCCCCCTCATAGATATTAACAGGACCAAATGGAGCTGCGGTTGATTTTCTTGGATTGTAAACAAAGTCACCATTGCATATAACATAATACCCATCAGTATTTTCCGTATTTGCAATTTCTCTATCGAAGTAATTACCTTGCGGAACAAGACCTAAGTTTGCTGAATTACACAGAACATTCTTAACTATATTTCCTTTATTTTTCTTCGTAATCTTAGTGGCGAAATCACTCAATCTTAATTTCTTCCATTCACCACTAAACTCCGGGAATCGCAAAGCCGGAACATTAAGGACTTTCTTATCTTTATTATCTGCCATAGTCATCATTCTTTAATTTTGTTGATAAGTTCGGTTGCCGTGATGTCACGCATCAAAGTGAAGCCAAACCACTTTTTACCTAAATCTTTGATGGATGCTCCGATGTGATACACTTCATCGTCAATGAGCAAGAAGCGGTCGTGCGCTTTGTTGAATTGCTTTATCTCAATGAGTGGATATTGGGCATTGTGTCGGTCAACATCCAACTGGAACTGGCTGCTAATACGTTGTGTGTAGATGGTTGCCGTCACTCCGTTTTCCCTTTTGTCTAGCAACGTAAGCACGGTGTCATCCACATAGTTGTCAATAAGCACGATTGAACGTTTGGCTTTTCGCATCAAATCAGACACGAAACGGTAAGCGTCAAACACTTGCCCGTCATAGAATATTCCCTGTACAGGTGGAATGTTTGCATCCAACCGCTTAAAAACCTCGTCGATGCGTTTGTCCGTCACCTCTTGATGCTGCTTCATTTCAAGCTGATGATATTCTATTGTTTCAAGCCGTTGGAATAATTGAGAATTAGTGATGATGAAACGGCGCATGGACACAAAGGCACGCATAATGCGAATGTTCACTTCTACCGCAGTTTGTGATTTCAAGACAGAACTAAGCATGGCGATACCTTGTTCAGTGAAAGCATAAGGCAATCTTCTGTCGCCGCCCCAACTTGAGGTCGCATTTTGCGACTTCAAGATTTCTACTTCCTCCTTATTCAGTTGAAACATGAAGTCATCAGGAAACCGCTCTATATTGCGTTTCACCTGCTCATTAAGACGCTTTGTTTCTACGCCATAGAGCAGAGCTAAATCCCTGTCAATAATGACTTGCTGGCCTCTGATTACACGAATCATTGGTTGTATGTCAATAGCTTTTGGCAACTGGTCGCAATTCGCGACCGGTTCATTCGCCTTGCCCTCTATCTTTTCCATTTCTTTAGTCATGCCTATACAGCTTGATGTCACAAATTGCGACTTCAAATGTTACAATCAAAATTATATAATTCCCAACTCTTTCAAATACACATCAATCTCCTTATCCAATTCGGCACGTTTGGCTTCCAGCTCCTTGATTTCAGACATTACCGCTTTGATGTCAATCGGTTCTTCTTCCTCAAAGGTGTCAACGTAACGAGGAATATTCAAGTTATAGTCATTATCGGCTATCTCTTGCAGCGTGGCAAGGTGACTGTACTTTTCTATTTCCTTACGGTCGCGGTAGGTTTCGACTATCTTTTGAATATGTTGCGGACGGAGCTTGTTTTGGGTCTTGACCTTTTCAAACTCCTTGCTTGCGTCAATAAACAAGATGTTATCATCCTCCTTACGGCATTTCTTCATCACAAGGATGCAGGTAGGTATGCTTGTACCATAGAAAATGTTGGCTGGCAAACCGATGATGGCATCAATGTAATTTTTCTTTTCGATAAGGAAACGGCGGATTACGCCCTCGGCATTACCACGGAACAAAACGCCATGAGGTGCAACGCAAGCCATTGTGCCGCCCTCATTCAAGTGGTATATCATGTGGAGGATGAAAGCGTAATCGGCGGTTTTCTTCGGTGCAAGTCGTCCAGCCTTGCTGAAACGGTCATCGTTGTTGAACTTATCGGCTGCACTCCATTCTGCGGAGAACGGAGGATTAGCCACTACCGCATCGAATTGCTTATCACCAAAGGCATCCCATTCCAACGTATCACCGTTCTCTATCTTGAAATTGCTGAACTTAATGCCATGCAACAGCATATTCATTCGGGCAAGGTTGTAAGTTGTCGGGTTCTTTTCCTGCCCATAAATATCCACGGCATGACCCACCTTTGCCGCACGAAGAAGCAACGAGCCGCTACCGCAAGTCGGGTCGTACACATTCCGAAGCCGCGCATGACCAATAGATACGATTTCTGCCAATATCTGACTGACTTCCTGTGGCGTGTAGAACTCCCCGGCTTTCTTTCCGGCTCCAGCGGCAAACTGGCCAATCATATACTCGTAGGCATCGCCAAGAATGTCTATTTCTTCCGATGCCTCCACACCAAACTTTATATCGTCCAAAGCCAACAATACATTACTGACGAGGGTATTTTTGTCATCAGCCGTCTTGCCTAATTTCGGTGAAGCGAGGTCAATATCAGAGAACAGACCTCCAAAATCTTCCTCACTGTCATGTCCCAATGTGCTATCCTCGATGCGCTTCAACGAGCGTTCAAGAATGGGCAATATATTCTCTTTCTTCTTTATTCGGTCTATTACCGATGAAAAAAGGTAAGTCGGTTCGATAAAGTAGCCGACACCCTCCAAGCATTGCTTCTTCAGTTCCTCTTGCAGTTCGGCGGCATCCTCGCCCTCCATAGTCCACAATTCTTTGAATGACACTTCATCATCCACCAAAGCATTGTTGGCGTATGCCTCTATCTTCTCCGAAAGGTATTTGTAGAAGATGAAGCCCAAAGTGAAATACATGAAATCACTGGCCGACATATTACCGCGCAACTTATTGGCCACTTCCCAAAGTTGGTCACGGAGTTTCTGTTGTAATTCTTCGCTCATATTTATTTTAGTATCTCTTTAACTACTTGTTTTATTCTTATGCACATGTCACAAAGCCATGCACAGCCTCTATTCCAATTATCTTTGTCATTCATATCTCCCATAGAATGAAGGACTAAGAAACGACTTGACTTTTTGTTATCATTCAAACGCCATTCGATTTCATTTTGGTCTGATATACCTAAAATCTTGGTGACAAGTTCTTCATTAGCCTTGAATTTTGCAATAATTTCTTTGTCTTCGTGAACATACAATCCTGCAGATAGACTGTTATTTTTAGTATTCAATGTCATGCAAAGATGATATGCGGATGACCCCATCCCAAGGTCATACCAATGTTGAGCTTGCGGCTTTCGTAATTTGAAATTCTTCATAAAAGCAGAATATTTGGGAGCTTCATTGTTGAATTGTTCCCAAAAAGCGAGTTGCAGACTTTCAGTTTCCGAAAGTCCAGCAGTCTTTTTCATAGCCTTTGCCCAATTATTGGGGCGTTCTACGATATTGAACTTAGGAGCTGGTTCAGAATCGTTGATTTTCCATAATTCAATCTCTATTAGGAAAAACTCAAATTTGTCATCTGTATGTTGATTCAGCCATTCTATGGCTTGTTTATGCTCGTCACGTGCTTTCTTGACAATCCAAATAATCACCTCCGCATCTTTACCCGAAGCATACGTAATAATCTTACCCAAATGGTCGTGATTAGTTTCTTCCAGTTGGTTCTCTATGATAATTCGCCGCCCTGTCCCTTCCTCTGTAGCGTACAGGTCAACACTAAAATCGCCTACATTGGATTCCTGTTCTTCGACAACTATATCTATGCCCACCGCTTCACTAAGAATCTCTAAATTTTCTTCTTTGGCCAGCCAAGGAGTGAAATCCTTAGCTTCGTGCTTCCAAACAGAGCGGAGGTCTGTTACTTGTTCTAATTTGCCTAACTTCATTGTTGAGATTTTATTGATTACAACCGTTTCATTTTCTTACAACCATACAGCTCTATATCTTTGTTCTCCGTACAATGAGAGCATATTACATCTGGCACAATATGGGATGGTGCATTTATGGGTTGACGTGCCCACATGGATTCACCATCTATTTTCCACCACTCGTTAATTACATATACATTTTGGCTTGAATAATAGAAATTTGTTGCATTAAGTAGATTCTGCTCTCCAAGCTCTTCAGCCAAATATGCTGTAATAGTCTTTTCTACTAACATTATTTGGCTTCTTGTAGGATGTTTGATGTTGGATATACGACCTACATAAATTGAGTTCAAACGCTCTTTTATCTCGGCGATATGGTGCCCTTTATCACAAAGTCTTTTATATACGTTCCGTGTGGATTCCCCGCAATAATAGACTTCACGTGACTTTGCGTATTTTAATTTGCCATGTAGTAAATATAAAGAACACTTGAATGATTGTTCTTTTTCCCATAATCTTTCTTCCTCTGAAGTAGTAAATGGGCCATACCACTTTACAAGAAAAACATTTTCGTCCATAATTTAATCCCAACTAAAAGTTCTGATAATACTGCGCAACCTATCCATTATCCTTGTCAAAGCCTTTCGTGTCTTAATCAGTCCGAGGTGCTTCTCTTTGAGAGCCTTTTGTATGATTTCCGGCTGCTCTTTTTGCAGGTAGTCATATTCTTTCAAGTAATGGTCGAGTACATCAGAAGAAAGTCCCTCGTCCTGTGCCAAAGAGTTCACGGCCTTTTCGCGCTCGGTCGTGATATAGTTATTCAATCGTTCTTCCAGTTCACTTGTACCGTCCGCCTTTTGCCGCTGCATCATGAAGTTCTCCTTATCATCATCCACATTCTTTTGGATGAAGCCGTCAATGAGTTTCGCCTTGTTACGCATTTCGGCATCCTTTATCATCGTGTCAATGATGTTCTTGCGCCGCTCTGCATAGTCATTGCTATACGGGTCAAGGTTGGCAATCAGTTCAAGGATATAAGCTACATTGATAATGTCGCTGTGCAGGAGTTCAAGGCAGAAATCCACATCCTCCAACCTTTCATCACCCGGCGTTTCATCATTCCACGGCTTGGTGGGTGAAACAGTGTCAACTAAGATAAACGTATCGTGAATATCAAGGTACTTGCTTCGGAAGTCCATGAACTGCTGTTCGGTCATGCCGAGGTCGTCCGCATCATCGCTGTAATCCTCGTATATCTGAATTTCTGCATGTTTACGAATAATGTCGCGGAAAGCCAGCACAAAGTCTTTCTTGTCCTTTTCACTCTGCAATAGGTCTATGCTGCTTGGCTCCGGGTATTTCTGCAAAAAGTCAGTTGCCAACTGCTGGTATTCCTTTTTTACTTCCTCAAACGGAGGACGTACTATTTCTTCGGGATTGTTGGAGTTGCTGAAAAGCCTGATGGCCGTATCAACATTGCTTTTCAAATCACGGAAGCATATAATTTTACCGAAACGCTTTTTCTCATTCAGCACACGATTAGTACGGCTGAATGCTTGCAGTAATCCGTGATACTCCAAGTTCTTATCCACATAGAGCGTATTGAGCTTTTTGCTGTCAAAGCCCGTAAGGAACATACCCACGACAAGGCAGAGGTCAAGCGGTTTCATATCCGCCCGTTTCTTTTTCATGCGTAGGTTGATGTCATCGTAGTAGGCGCGGAAATTCTCGGTCGTGAACGCTGTGCCGAACATTTCATTGTAGTCATCCATGATGGCTTGCAGTTCGTCCGCCTCGCCTGTGCTTTCGCTGACATACTGCCCCGTATTCATTCCCGTCTGTTCATCGTCCTGGCTGCTGTTGGCAGCGTATGTAAATACTGCGCCGATACGGATTTTCGGCTTCAACGACTTGAATATCTTGTAATAGCGGATAAGCATCGGTACGGATTGCACGGCAAACAGAGCATCAAACTCACCGTCAAAGGTTGACTTATTGAAATTATTAAGGATGAATTTGGCTATCTCCTCCATGCGGTTGGCATTGCCCTTTTCCACTTCTTCGCTTCCGTGATAATACTCCACAAGAAAGCCCAGCACGTTTTCATCGGCTATGGCATCCTTGATAAGGTATTGGTGCAGGCAGTTGCCGAATATCTCTTTGGTAGTATGCCCGTTAATGGCATTCTCCGTGAAAATGGGCGTACCCGTGAAGCCGAACACTTGGGCGTTGTCAAAGAACTTCATGATGCGCTTGTGACTTTCTCCGAAGTGGCTTCTGTGGCACTCATCGAATATCATCACGATACGGGAGTGGCGTATGGCTTCAATCTTGTTGCTGTACCACGTCTTGCTGACTGCGGCGTTGAGTTTCTGAATGGTAGTGATGATTATCTTGGAATTGCTGTGCAACCGTTTCACCAACTCGTCCGTATTGTCCGTGCCGTCCACCGCACCCGGCTCAAAGGCTTCATATTCCGATTGGGTTTGGGTGTCGAGGTCGTGGCGGTCAACCACGAACATCACCTTATCCACATCATCCAGTTCGGAAACAAGCTGTGCCGCCTTGAATGAAGTCAATGTCTTTCCGGCTCCTGTTGTATGCCATATATAGCCGTTGTCGTTGGAGTTCTTCACCTTATCCAATATCTTCTCTACAGCATAGAACTGGTACGGACGAAGCACCATCAAGCATTTGTCGCCCTCATGCAGCACGATGTATTTGCCTATGATTTTGCCGAGCGTACATTTCTCCAAGAATGCAGCAGCAAACTTATCCATTTCATTGAACGGCACATTGGCTGCGTCCGTCCAGTTGAACGTGAACTTATAGCCTCCGTTTGGATTGTTGGCGAAATAGCGTGTATTGACACCGTTGGAAATCACGAACAGTTGAATGTAATCAAACAGACCGTGATAAGAAGTTTTGTGATAGCGTTGGATTTGGTCGTATGCTACTCTCAACTCTACACCCCGGCGTTTCAATTCAATCTGTACCAAAGGCAGGCCGTTTATAAGAATGGTCACATCGTAGCGGCATTTCTTTCGGCCTTCCACCGTGATTTGGTTGGAAACCTGAAATTCGTTCTGGCACCACTGTTGACGGTTAAGGAACTCCACCCAGATGCGTTTGCCGTCTGCCGTGTCAAGCGGATAAAGGTCGCGGAGCTTCTTCGCCTTTTCAAAGCGGATGCCTCCCTCAAGGTAGATGAGTATCTTGTCAAATTCCTCATCTGTAAATTCGGTACGACCATGCTCTGCCAATCGCTTACGGTTATGTATCTCCAACTGCCGCTTGAAATTGGCTTGAAGATTCTCTTCCTCGGCAATCTGGACATATTCATAATCCATTTGCTGGAGCGTGGCGATAAGTCCGGCTTCCAATGCCGCTTCACTTTGTATAGACATATTCCTGTTCTGCCTTTTATGCGTTACTCATTATCGTTCAGACTTCTGATAATCTCAATGCCCAATGCGTTTTCTATCTTGCAAATGGTTTCCAACGACATATTCTTTTTGCCTTTCAGCACTTTGGATATGTATTGCTGGGTGCAGTTCATCTTTTCGGCAAGCATCTGTTGCGTCAAGCCGAGTTCCGTCATCCGTTTTGACATGGCGGCGGCAATCAACTGCGAGTATTCCGCCCAATCCTTTTTATCCTGTTTCACATCAGTTTCCTGCCTTACGGCTTCCATAGCCATACGAGGCATTTTATCTGTCGTTGTATTCATTGAAAGATTACCTTATCTTGTCTGGATGCAAAGGTAATACAATTATTCGAGAAAGCACAACCAACGAGTTGTGTTTTTTGAAAAAATGTTTCTACCACTGCAAATTTGAACTTTATAGGGGGTCGATAAATCATCGACCCCCTAAACAACAATTCAAATACAGGAGGATGCCATTTCAACAACCCCCAGTTTGACTATCATTCAACTTAGAACACGCCATTGGTAAGGCTCATAGCTTCTACCTTTTTCTCCATATTCACCTTTGCGTAAACCTGCGTGGATGCGATG
>ERZ779669.782-NODE-782-length-17479-cov-4.120868_pt1 | contig 17479 bp, 18 predicted proteins | sample MGYA00511372_ERZ779669 | MGnify/ENA primary metagenome ERZ779669 (study PRJEB29588, sample SAMEA1967891) | human gut metagenome | biome: human gut; feature: human-associated habitat; material: faeces | place: Denmark | collected 2008/2010 ... | reverse complement strand
CTTCTTCGATGAAGCCATATAACTATAACGTTTATGCAAAATACGACAGAAAATTCGCTGTATTAGTTTTAATTTTTAAGGTCTGGCGTGTCTACACTGCAAATATATAAATAAAAATATTTTTTGCAAACTTTTTATGCTAATTCGTTATAGTTTTATGCTGAAATAAAATTTATGTATATCTTATGCTTTAAGGATTATGTGAACTTCTAAAATTAGATGAATAAGTGTAGTTCGGAATGAGTCTTATTTTGCAATATTGTTTTTGGGCGATTTTACACGTTTTTTTAATTGGGAAGAGAGAATTCTTATTGCAGTAGTTGTCTTTCCGGAGATATACTATATGAGGTAATGATAGATATTTACAGTGTTTGGTCTCAATATTTATCATAGTTGGTAATTTTGCGAGGTTGTAAACTTCCCCTTTTTAGGACAGTGGAAAAGCCACACAACTTTGATTCTTTTGGTCACATAAAATCTGCTCTCCTATTTATAATATGATTGACCCTTTAAAAGTTCTGGTGATGGGGCAATTTTATTTTACCCTTTTAATTTTGTCTGTTTTCTTAGACTTTAACTTACGCATATTTTCACCATACGGCTTTATGGTATGAGTCGTGTAGATAATACGGTTAAAAATAGCATCGGCTATTGTTGGATCACCAACCATGTCATACCTGTTTGAGGAAGGGTGGAAAATCTATAGCGGTGTGTCCCTGTACGTCAAATAGGATTGACCCTTCCGGCCATTTTGTCATTGTCCACTTTTGCCAAAATAAGAATAACCCCTGTCAGGCTTTTGGTTTGACAGGGAATTTTTTCGTATTTTTGTTTTCGTCCTGGCCGACGGTTTGAACAGTTAATACAATGGCAAAATTAAAAAATGTCCTTCGTTGTTATGTAATGGGGTAGGAATAATAGGCATAAACAGCGCTTTCGCCTTTCCTGCACATGGTGTGTAAGTATGTTCGCGCCTATCAGGAGAGCGGTCTTCCTATTGAGAAAGTGTTGGAAATGTCTGATGAACATTTATGGTATGTTTATCGGTGGCAAGTCGCGTATTAAGGAACCTTCCCACCGCCGTATCGAGCTGGATGCTTTCCTTCCGAAATACGCCTTCCGGCTGAAACGAAAAAGGGTGGCAGTACGCAAACTCTTTGAGGAATACAGGTGTGATCATCCGGATGGTTATCGCCATGCGAATTTCGATATCCTGTTGTGACGGTATATGCTTTAGACCAAGGCCGTAGACCATGTGGAACATTACACCGGTGACCAGATGCCCATTGAGTTTGCCGGCGACAGGCTTGAGATTACGGACGAGCTCATAGGAGAAATCAGGTAAAGGGAGATGTTTGTCGTCATTTTGCCGTGCAGCCACTATACATATTGCGAGGTCGTCCGTTTCCTGCCTTGGGAAGACCTTATCACTGCCTGTGAGAAAGCGTTGCATTTTTTCGGCAGCTCTCCCATAGTCATAGTGCCTGATAACCTGAAGTTTGCTGTCTTTCGTAGTGACCGTAACGAATCGGTCATTAACGAAGATTTCAAAGCTTTTGGCGAATATTATGGCACGTGCCGTATACCCGGCACGTGCATGTCACTTCAAGGAAAAGGCTCTTGTGGAGAATGCAGTTAAACTGACATACTGTTCCGTCTATACCGACATTGAAGGATTGATGTTCCATAATCTGAATTCGTTGAACCTTACCATTCGTGTTTCATTGGAGAAGTTTAATACCGGGTGTATGGCATCGCGCAAGCATTCCCGTCGTGAGCTCTTCGAACAGATGGGAGCCCACTACCTGCATCCGCTTCCTGCTATGTGCTATCAGATGAAGGACCGCAGGACAGTGACGGTAATGCGTAACAGTTATGTCACACTCTTCAAATATCATTACAGTGTGACGAAAGAATATATCGGTAAACGTGTGGATATTGTTTATGACGCAGATATGCTGGAAATCTTCCACGGGCTCAGACACGTGACCACCAATCGCCGTTACGATACGCCTTACGGCTATACACCGAAGGCTTCGCACCATCTGTCCAGCTGGCATGGAAGTTACGAGAAAGATCAGGGAGAGATTTTCCAGCGGGCTGCCTCCATTGACAACATCGTGCTTGTGTACCTGAAGGAAGTCGTAGCCCAAAAGGTATCTTCCGATAGTATTCCGCAGTTGCTGCTGTATTCTCTTCCTTGGGGAAAGTACAGGCAGGAACGGCTTGTGGCAGTATGAGCATGTGCCTCGCAGGCTTATCTTTACGGATATCAGGAAGTACTCGACATTCTGGAAAGGGGGGCGATGCGGACTTACTGTCCTCTGCTGCGGGCTGCGGCATGGAGGGGGGGATTATCGGCATTACTGCGGCACAAGAATATCCGCGGACGTGAATACTTTTCGAAAACAATTACTCCCAATAACTTAAAGACAGATAGCAATGAAAACAAATGAAAAGACGCTCCCCCATCTTCGCGGAAAAAGACCGTAACGCCGTATCTCTCGAATTTATGAACCGGATGAAGCTTTACGGTATGGCCGCAGCCTTCACCGAAAGTCTTTCGTCAACTTTTGCCGAAGCCGCCACATCTGACAGCTTCCTCAACTGGTTGTTTTCCTGTGAATTGTACTACTGTTCGGAAGCTGTCATTCAAAGGCTAATACAACTGGCCTCCTTCCGTTACAAATTTTATCCGAAAATACTATCGGCTGGGGGCGACTACAGCCAGATGGAGCGGCTGGCTTCCTTGGAGTTCGTTCGACAGGCGCAGAACCTGTTCGTCACAGGATCCTCGGGAACTAGGAAAAGCGTACTGACTACCGCATTGGGATACCAAGCATGCAAATCCGTAATACGAACTTTCTATGTAAGCGCCTCGAAACTCCTGGAATTCCTGAAGATGGCAAAGGCAAAAGGCACAATCGAAACAGAACTTAGAAAATAGAGCGATGCCCGCTACTCATTTTGGACGACCTGTCGCTTGTACCGCTTGACGTCAAGGAGTGCTCAATCCTCTGGACATCATAGAAGACAGGCATGGAAGGAAATCCATTATTGTCACTTCACAGGTTTCCGTCTCCAATCGGTATGACATCATTGGAGATCCTACAGTAGCCGATGTAATATTTGACTGTATAGTACACTCGGCACACTAGATTGAACTGGATGGTGAAAGTGTGCGGAAAATCAAGGTCGGGAAAAACAAATAATCAACTAACCAAAATAAAAAATAATCCCCGCCGACCAGGACTAATACGGGGTATATAGCATTTTTTTCGAAAGGGTCAATCCTGTTTGGCACACGGGGCACATCGCTGTGGATTTGCCAATACTAGAAGAAGCTATCCACTCACGGCTGAACTTTATAAAGTTAATGGTCTGCTGCTTCTGATGTTCTCCATTTAAGTAATCTATTATTTCGTCAATAGTGTAGCGGTTTAACTCGATTTGTAGTTTGGCACATTTCTCTTGATAACTGCGAATAAGAGAATCTATTTCTTTTTTAATAGGTGAACTTTACTTGATTTTCAGTCCTTTAGTCAAATCTTTACTTGTGGAAACAGACTTGTTGCCAGCCGTCTCATTTTTCTGTCAAGTGTGAATCTTAACTTTACATTGTAAGTACCATCAGACCGTAGTCCGTTTTCTTAATTTCAGCATTGATTGTCAGCGTATTACGATTATGTTTAGCGGTAAACAAACGGTAAACAAATGCTGCAAATGAAGAGTAATTCTATTGATTTGAATTGAACATAACTCATGAGAAATAAAAAAAGAAAAGCATTAACTGCTTGATTTCTTGCAATTAACGCTTCTTTTTCAGTGGACCAGCCTGGGCTTGAACCAGGGACCTCCAGATTATGAGTCTGTTTTATATGATACATCAAGATAGTACGTTATATTATATATAGTCTGATTATCAGCTATTTATCATCAAACATATTTTTATTGATACTTATAGAATATCCTTAACTGAAATAGTTTGTTTACGCATTGTTTACGCAAATTTAGAAAGAATGATATAAATTTTTATTACGTATTTTGATTTGTTTAGGAAAATATATTGCAAAACTCATTGTCCTTTCGTATATTTGTATATTTTATTAGGTAGTAGTCTATATTTTATTTTATCATTTATAGTAATATGAACATTCTAAATGCAAACGAATGGGCTGCAATATCTGGTTTATTGCCAATACATCTGACCGCTGAAGGTAATATGGATAGATTCATCATGTTAGATGGTGGATTTTACGATTTTTGTCTTGATCTTACAAAAGAAGAGAGAGCTCTATCAAATTATTCATCAGACGCTTGGTCGTCAAATGCAAAGAATTATGTTTATATAGATGATAATAAGGTAAAAGTATATAATTGGTTAAAAGATGAACCAGAATCAATACCTTTAAAGATTGTAAAAGAGAAATTTGTCCAGTTTGTTAACATTTTAAACAAAAATAGTTATAGAACCTCTGATGATGTGATGCCCTTTGTTTTGAGCTTATTTAGACAAATGCGTAATCAGACTCATGAGAAAAAAGAGCCACTTGAGGCTCTTAATTTATTATACAAACTTCTTATATCTCTACAAGAAGATAATATAAATTCTACAGTTTGTGAGAAGTGGGGTATATTGGACATTGATGAGCCACAAGGCTTTGATACATTAATTGAATATATAAGAAAAGGGTGTCGTAATATACAACCAAATTTAGATTTAATTCTGAGACATAGTTCTGGAGTCTTATTTCAAGAAGCTCATCGCGAAGCTTTGAGTTTTGATACTCAATATAATCTATTTGGTGAGATGAGTTCCTCTATTGAACTTAAAAGCCCTACTTTATATTCAAGTATACATTATACTCCACAATACTTAGCTCGTAGTATTGTGGAAAAGTCAATTAATAAACTTAATTTAAATAAGCCTGTTTTGAGAATTTTAGATCCAGCATGTGGATCAGGTTCTTTTATAATAGAAATTTTGAAACAATTAAAAGAACGTGGTTTTTCAGGTAGTATTGAAGTTGATGCATTGGATTGCTCCTCTTGTGCTGTTAGTACGACTCGTTTTTTAATTGCTTATGAAAAACGAACACAGTGGAATGATAAATTATCTTTTAAAGTATATCAAGTAAGCGATTCTTTACAAGAAGAATGGCTGCCCAAATATGATATTATACTGATGAATCCTCCTTTTTTATCTATGGAGCAAATAAAGAATAAGGAAGAAAAGGAAACTGTTAATCAGATACTTTCACCTCTTAATATGAGAAAGAGGCCTAATCAAGCTGCAGCCTTTTTATATAAAGCTGTATGCGCTTTAAATGATGATGGAATTTTAGGTGTTGTTCTACCGTCTTCTATTCTTTTATTAGAACAATATGTTCCATTACGGAAAGCGATACGAGAAATGTCTGAGTTACATATTGTTGCCCGTTTAGGCAATTATGTTTTTGAAGATGCTTTGACAGATGTCAGTTTTGTTATTATAAAGAAAAAGGAAAGTAGCAGTTTTATTCCACAAACAATATGGTGTAGAAATAAAGCAGCAGTTGCATATGAAGCTTTGAAAGAATTGCGAAAAATGGAGTACTTAAATATTGTAAATTCCATAAAAAAGGATTATAATATATATACACCAAGTAAATTCCCTATAGTTCATGAGACATGGAAAACTGTACCATTAAGTGATGATTTATTTGTGCAGAAGGTACATGAATGGAAGTCTATTAAAAAGCTTTGCCCACTGCAAAATGTTTTTGATATCAAGCAAGGCATTTTAAAAGGTTGCAAAAGCGCTTTTGAAATTAGTCGACAGCAGTTTGAGAATTTGAATGATGATGAAAAAAAGCTTTATCGTCCATTAGCCTCTTCTGACACAATTATGCCTGGTCACATTATGGAGAAAGTTTTTATATGGTATCCATATGATAATGATGGATTGATGATAAATTCGGAGGATGATTTAAGCAAATATCCTATCTCTCTAAGATATTTATTACCATTTAAAGAGAAATTACTTACTAGAAAAGAAGATAAAAACTGGTGGGAATTAACACGTTCGAGAACTTGGCAATATATACCACAAAAATATTTAATATCCAAAAGATTTGGAAATGCTTCTTCATTTGCCATAAATGAAACAAACTATGTTGTAGAAGAAGGAAATGCTTTTATCTTCAATAAAAGCAAATACATAGAAGAGGATTATTATTTCTATCTTTCTGTTTTATCTAGTTCTACTTTTGAACGTTTGTTGTCAATTTATGCAAAACCTTTACTTTCTGGATATGATTTAGGGAAGATAAATATTAAGGATATTCCTGTACCTGATATAACAGATGAATTTAGAATCACACATGAATATAAGGAGTTGGTAAAATATGGACATATGTATGCGAGTGGTATAACATATGTAAAGCAAAATATAGATTCTATAGTTAGTTGGCTGTATCCTTATGAAGAAGAAAGAACAATCGTTATTTGATATTCTAAGAAATCGTATTAGTATTGAAACTACAAATACCATATATCTTAAACTAACAAATAATAGGCTTATTGAAAATCAAGGGACAAGAAGTGTGATCAATCGTATTGATGTGCCGCCAGTAGAAGTTAAAGTATCAAATTGGTTTGATGATATTTGGTTATACCTGAAAATAGAACTTAAAGAAGATAAAGAACAAGCTATAAAAGATATACCATTTATCAGTATATGCTTCTTTCAAGATGTGAATAATGAATTAAAGCCTTTATTTAGAGCAGAATGGGATAATTTCCATATAAATGAAAATGATAGTTATAACCATCCACAACCTCATTGGCATATAACAAATACTGATATAAATAACATTGGATTTGAAGAATTAAACAAAAAAGATGTTGAGGAAGAAGCTGGTGATTATGCTGAGTTGTTTAATGACACACAAAAGACCATTGATATTTATAGAATGCATTTTTCAATGTCTGGAGATTGGATCTCAAATGGTAATATGGTTACTAAATATATTGATAATAATCAAATCGTTAATTGGATTGGCTATTTATTACAACATGTTAAAAAAGAGATAGAATATGTGAAATAATAAATCATAACTAACTATATTTATATAATCCGTGAACCAACAAGTTCATCCAGTGGATCAATGCATAAAGAGAATGTTAGTCTGGAGACGTTCTATTCAAACTTTATGTGAGAGTTACTTCAGGGGTTGAGACCGATTAGCAGAAGCCCGGTTACCAGTCAGCGACAGAAGAGGACGAGATTGCACCGCTGCATATAACTACGTATTTGTTCTTGGTTAGACACTAAGAATATATGGTGGTTATATGCAGCGTTTTGTGTATGTATACCTCTCATCATAAAACGTCTGTATTCAGAGGTTATGTTTCATGCATAAATAATGAATATTATGACCAAACTAACAAAATCATTACTTGTTATCAAAGAACGGAATTGTACAGCATCATTAGTTCTTGACACCCGTACCAATCGTCGTAACGTTACAGAATATCCTTTGGCTTTGCGTTTTACCATAGATAGAAAGATATTCTATCATATTCTTAGTGGATCATATTCTGAAAAGAGATTCTCCGATATATGTAATGCGGCAAAGAGTATGTCTGACAACTATAGGGAACAGAAAATGTGGCGAGAGACTTATGTCGTAAAGTATAAACTACTACTTCAAAATTTAAATAAAGGGGGAAATTTAACTTTTGAAATGGTACGTTCAGCTGTAGCCAATGGAAACAATACAAACGTGACAGAAGAAAAGGCCTCAACTTCATTCTTTGAGATATGGGAAACAATCATCCATGAATTAAAAACCAATGATAATGGAACACGATTTACAACTTCAGAAAGTTATGAATGTGCTCTTAAATCATTTAGGAAAATTATGGGAAACGATTCTATTAAAGGATTCAATATAAGTGCAGCAGAAATACAGAAATGGAAAGATGGAATGCATAATGGAATAATAGGCAAAGACGGTAAACTTATCGGAAAAATCAGTGATACTACTGCAGGTATATATCTTCGTGCTTGTCGTGCAGTTTGGAACAGATGTATTCGTGAAGGGTATTTAACCGATATACAATATCCTTTCTCAAACAAAAAAGAAAAAGGACTTGTCAGCATACCTAAAAGTGCAAAACGCAGACAGAGTTATTTGAACATAGAACAAATGACAGAACTCTATAACCTATTCTTGTCGAAATCATATCCAAGCTATTGGAGTGATGAATACAAGGAAAGAGCACATTATTCGCTAGGGTTATTCCTAGTACAATATCTATGCAATGGTTTTAATTTGGCAGATGCAGCACGCCTTAAATATGATTCTTATTATTATCAGAATCAAGGCAAAGCCTTCCGTTTTAACCGTAAAAAAACTGCAGGTAGAAGTTTGGATGGCTCAGAAGTTATAATACCTATTATAGAACCATTACAAAACATTCTAAAAGAGATTGCAGCACCACCTTCACGTGATGGTTATGTATTCCCGAACATTCTAAAAGGAGTTGAGACAGAAGAAGAACGACGTAAATACACCTCACAGGAAAATTCTAATATAAAGGATAGAGTCATCAAAATATGCCATGAAGCTTTAAAATGGGATAAATCCATCTGCCCGTCTGGAACATGGTGCAGACATTCATTTGCAACAAATCTGCGTAATGCGGGGGTTGATATGGACTATATATCAGAGAGTATGGGACATACGGTAACAGACCATTCCATAACTCAAATTTATATTGAACACTACCCATTGGAAAAGCAGATAGAGAACAACTCCAAACTTCTGAATATTAAACCTAACATATCAGAGCGTGAACTTTTACTTGAAAAATTAGCCCGCTTATCAACAAAAGAATTAGCTAAGCTATTAGCATAATTTTTAATCACACTTTCAATATATAACAATATGTTCAATATCAATTTTATTCGATTACTCAATAATTTTTCATTGAAACGTGAAACAGCAGATATGGCAATACGCTCATGGAAGTCTGAAAACAAAGAAATATATCAGCAATTTAAGAGTAACATAGAGAAAATAAAGGATGGTGATGTTTCTATTCTCATGGAGATTTTCACACTTATGAAATCATGTACACCTCCAGAAGCTGAAACATTTTATATCTGGCTATATGAGATTCTAATTGGAAAAGGCAATATAAATGATATTATAAATAATAAAGTTCAATGGGCAGGAACCTATACTGAAAAGATAGCAAAGTGTTTTGCCAATAAAAAACTTTGGTTAGGTATTGATCTCAAATCAGGTGAAGTCAATATATACAAATCATCTGTTCCTGGTATGATAATGGTAAACTCAAAAACTCCAATTGAAATATGGGAAAAATTACCACAGCATATAAAAATACATTTAACAGACCAACTCAATAAACTATTAAGGAACTCCAAAGGCATTATGTTATTGGGTAAGTTAGAATACAAAATGATATACCAGGCTATAACATTCTTTGCAACTCTATTATTAATGTCCCATGCTGTATTTCTCACAGGATTCATTGCAAATCTATATGATAAAGTAATAGAAGAGCATAACTCACTTTCATACTGCATGTATTACTTTGTAGTTTTTGATCATGGATTAACAACAATAGCAAGACTTATCAATGAATATATCTCACATGAACATATTGATTCAGAAGATATATGTCTGGTTAATACTTGTATAGGATATCTTATAACAGCCAGTTTTGGGTTAAAAACAGAAACAAAAAACACATGGGAGAAAACGGCTGAACAATGCAGCCCTGAAATATGGAAAATTATTATGTATGGCTTAAAAAACATAAAGCCCAATAGAGGATATCAAAACAAGATATTGACTCTTGATGATATTCTTATAGGAAATACAGATTTGATAAAAAAAGATATAAAGAATTTTCTATCTGAGAATACAGAAAACATAAGTCTTGCTTACCTGTTATATTCCTTAACCAACGCAGGAAAAATAAATCCTAATACAAAATACATGACTTTTCACCGTGCAATTGAACAATTTACTAACAGGAAATACAGCCATGATGTACCACAAAAAAGATATGGCGAGATTAGGCATTTAACTATTAAAGAAATTCAATACGGTTCAAGCTACAATAAAGCAAGAAAGGTTATAGAAAAATGGACTTTCTTATTTACCAGATACGGATAATTGGAGCAATCCAGTTATCCGTTTTTTATAGTTATCCTTTAAATACTATTGAATTTTAGTTGGTTTTATTAATGTCAATATAAACCAACCGATAACCCTTTATTTACAACATATATTTGCTGTCGAAATCGATTTCATAGAGATTAAAAGAGATTCTTAAAACCTATAAAGTTAAACAATAAAATATAGACAGACTTATGGATAATCATTTTGACATCAACATTTTACTTCATAAACCTATTGCGATGATGACTGGAGAAGAACTTATATTTCTTATCAACAATGCCTGTGAAAGAATGAACGTAACAGTTTCCAATACCACAAAACAGAAACGTATTTTCTATGGTATAGAAGGTATAGCTAAAGTATTTGGATGCAGTGTCCCTACAGCAAACCGTATCAAAAAAAGTGGAGTAATAGATGAAGCCATTACACAAGTCGGAAGGAAAGTAGTTGTGGATGCAGATCTGGCATTAGAATTAGCGAAAAAAGCAGGCAATATCAGAATAAGACAAAACTAATTTATAATCTCTTATGGAAAACAAGCTTAAAGGTGTAATGCTATATCTGGACCATCGTGAAGCCATACATCATCTTACAGACGAAGAAGCCGGAAAAATATTCAAAGGTCTTTATGACTATATTTCTGATGGGACGTTACCTAATCTTTCCGGCTCTATGATGTCATTGTTCTGTATGTACCAGATTCAAATTAATCATAGCGCAGAACAATACACCAAAAGATGTGAAATAAATCAGAAAAATGCTCTCAAGCGTTATCAAAAAAGAGTCTCTCTTAAAAATAATGGTAAACAAGAAGATACCATACCTTGCGAGAATAAACAGACGGATACCAAAAACAACAATAATATGCAATCGCATACAGACGCATCCTTCTATAACAATAACTATAATAATAACACAAACAATAATGTAAATAACACTGATATAATTGAAGTATCGTCAAATGAGAATGATATTTCTTTTGAGGAAATATGGGAGTTATACGACAAAAAGATTGGAGATATAGCAATCTTATCACAGATGTGGAATAAATTATCTATCAATGATAAACAATCAGTATCCTATTATATCCCCTTATATAAGGCTGCACGCCCTAATCCGAAATATCGAAAGAATTTCTTCAATTTCATAACTTGTAGAACTTGGGAAACGGAGCCCATCAATAGTATTTATGAGCCTGCAACGAATAGACAAACCAGTGAAACTGTTTCTGAAAGAAAATCAACTGCAAGAAACGAAGCAGAAGGAGCTGTCCAAATCCTCCTTAATGCAGAGCAATGAAATGGTAACAAAAAGCATTTTAGCCATGTATCCTACAATAAAAGATTTTATGAAAGAATACAATCCAAACAGACAGACAATTATTGCTTCAGAACCTGAAAAATGTTTCTTTGGCAATTCACCGACATTGGCAATTCTCAATAATGTTTACGGTAATAATGCAGCTGCTGCATGGCTTGTTCCAGAATTATACGAAATAAGTATATTTTGCGGTCTCAAAGAATTACCCGACCAAGATCAATTAATAAAGACTGCAAAAATCATTTCATACCATTATCATTGGCTAAAAGTAGATGAATTACAACTATTCTTTTTTAGATTCTGTGCATCATGCTATAAGCAATTCTATAGCTATTATAATCCTCAAATAATACTACAAAGTCTGCAAGATTTCATACGCGAAAGAACAGCAGCTTACCAGCGAAAAGAAAATGAGGAACGATGGGAACAGTATGAAATAGCACAACGCAACGCGATTACCTACGAAGAATATGAACGAATAAAACCCTTTATGGGAATTGACAAATCCATATAGAAGTATACAACAAAACAACTTCCCTATTATACATCAATGAATGATTGATAAATTGGTGTTTGGGGAGCAAGTATAGGTTTTGTGTCCCACAAAACAGATAGCGAACATAATAATTATGCCAATCAATAAAACGACAACAATGAACAACAAGCCCCAAACACCATACACATCAGAAATATTACCAGAAACTTCAAAAGGTGGCAGACCATCCATACCGGAACATGAACGTAAGTCATATCCTGTAAAAGTTTATTTTGATAAAGGCTCTTATAAAAAGTTATGCCGGATAAGTAAAAGAGAGAATTTATCTCTATCATCCATAGTATATCAACTTGTAGTAAATGGTAAAATTACTTCAAGGTTAAGCACAGAGGAAATATCGTATATTAGAAAATTAGCAGGAATGGCAAACAATCTTAATCAACTTACCCATCTTTCACACATCTATGGGATATTCCGTACTGAAGAGGATCTAAATAGATTACTTAAACAAATAGATGAGATTATAGTAAAGATTAGCGAACACTAAAATCAGATAGTCAAAATATGATTGCAAAAATAAAATCAGGAAAAGGATTTGGCGGATTAGTAAATTATGCCAATGATATAAAAGACAAAAATACAAAGATACTATATGCTTATGGAGTAAGCACTACCTCAAATACTACTGTCATAGCAAGTTTTAAGTGCCAATCCCAAGGCTGCAAATCCGATAGATATGTCGGACATTTAATGTTGGCTTTCTCCCCTAAGGATACAGACAAGTTAAATGATAATCGTATGGTTGAAATAGCCCAAGAGTATATGAAACGTATGAATATCACAGATACACAATATGTAATATACCGACACTACGATAAAGCCCATCCACATCTTCATATTGTATATAACAGAGTAAACAATAAAAAGAAACTAATTAAAGGAGATCAGAATTTTAGAAAATCAGCACTTATAACAAAACAACTCACCAAAGAATACGGATTGTCTTTTGGAAGGAATAAACAGGCTGTAAAACGTGACAGACTCTATGGAAAAGATAAAGTAAAATACCATATTTATGATACAACAAGGTCTGTATTGCCGTCAGCAAAAAGTTTTGAGGACTTGAAACAAAAATTAGCCTTAAATGGCATAAAGCTCAATTTTACAAGAGGAAATGATGGCATTGAAAATGGAATTGTTTTTTCTGCATCTGATATCAGTTTTCCTGGCTGCAAGATAGACAAAACAATGACATATGAAGAATTGAACTCTTTTTTAGAGATGCAGTCAAAGAATACTAAACAAGATACAGGTAATGACATCATAGACATAGTTACAGAATTGGCATTACAACCACATATCTCACATAATATTGGTACCAGAGCCGGTGGTAATAACAATGATACCGGATGGGGAGAAGATGATAAAAATAGATATAAACCCAAAAGAAGAAGATAGTTATGGTAAAATATAATTCAAGTAAACTCAAGAATCTAAAGGATGAGCCAGATATTCCAGAAACTGATTCCCCAATTAATACAGATAAGTTGTGTGTAAATATAAAAGATATTTTCAGACAAGAATTAACAGATTATTTTAATAAACATAATGATAGTAAAGGCACAACGATTAACGGAATATCTTTTGAAGAATATATAGAACGTGTTTCAAATGCTTATGAGACTTCAGTAAAGACAAATAACAATTTACTTAAAGTTTATAGTGATTTCTTTAATCACTACGAAGCACTCTCAGGTAATATATTACAGGTAAATGAACAACTAAAATTAATTATTGGTTATTTGGAGAAACCTAAAGTAAGAAAAATACAATTTCCGAACTTTCCATCCAAGTTCAGTATCTTGTTTCAATATATATTTTATTATATCCCTCTGTTCTGTATAAAATGGCTATACTATTCTAAACCAGCCAGACAGTTTTCACTAATCGTAGCTGTATGCATTTGGTTTTTCTCACTATGTTTTACAGGATTTCTCCTATATGATAATGCCAAACTCAGTCTTGAAAATGAAAAGAATATGTTAATTCGTAAAACTCTGGGCACTGATAAAAAGAATAGGAAACAGATAATGTACATTGATTTGCTATATTCACATAAAGAGTATTATGAAGATGAGATATTGAGATTATTAGAAAAATCTATCAATGATAATTGAGGTATTTGCAAAAAAGTATGTGCAATGCTTTAACGACGCAATGAAATGAAGTGTTAAAACAAGAAAAGGGAAAAACAAAAGCTTATAGGTAAGACTTTGTTTCTCCCTTTTTCAATTAAACATACAATCTACAGAGATTTATAATAATTATCGCAATGTTTAAATATGGAAATATCAAAGACCTATTCTCTGATATATCTGACGAGCAATGTCTATACGAAGAAGTCTAATAGTAGTATAACCAATAAGATCAGGGGAACACAACCCTTCTATCATGGACTTGAAAGCATGTTTCTTCTCACTTGAAAAACATGATACCGTTTCGAATGCAGAAAAAGGGTTTACTTTATTTGCATCAGATCCTTCATTCCATATAAGATTTCCTGCCATCGGATTATTGCCCAAACCAATAGAATCTATTATGTAATCTATAGAAGGATCATCTTCTTCTGTAAGTGGAGCCTGCTTTGCAGAACCTATTAATTGATAGCCTAATTGTACAACTGCAAGTTTTTCGTTCATTGGTAATGATGATAAAATTCTGTTCATTTGTTTATTGTTTTATTTGTTTATAAATTGATGTCATTTTCTTCTTGAAAACATACCTTTAAATTTAAAGTTTCTGGTAATTTATATAATTCGGCATTAATAAATCGAACTGGAATTCCAAAAAACATATGATGCCGTTGCAATTCTCTAATCCAATCCTTAAATCCTGAGCCATAACATCGAAAAGCTTTTAAGTTATCTTCAGCGTCAGTAAGAATTGTTAGTTGTTTAATAAATGGGATTTCATTATGAACATAGAATGTTGTGGAACTCTTATTAAATTCATGTATGAAATATTTTTTTTGATCATTACAATGATTGGGCCCTTTGATTTTATCCATTTCTATATGAACATTTTGAAGAAAGTCTCTTAATTGATATTTCTGAGGGATAAAATTGGGGATTTGTATTCCAAAGAACGTATACGATTCAAGTTGATATGCCCAACTAAGACAATATAAATTCGTAAGTTTAATTTCATTACGTGCATTCTTTGTTTTATAATAAGAACTTACAATTTTTTTTAGTTTTACTTGAGTCTTGTTATAATTGGATTTAAAGTTGTTAAAAATCGGCTGAATTCTAGATTCTAATTTATTATTAATTTCATCAGCTATACTTTTCCCTAAAGAAATAACCTCATTGATAGAAGTATCAAATGCATCTCCATTATCAGGAAGGATAATACCCAAGCCCTGGTTCTGATACATCATTAACTGAGAAGCATAGTAATTGTAATTTTCCGCATATCTTCCAACAAGCTCATTGGGTGTATTTCTTTTTGCTTGTTCCAAATCATACATACATAGGTATTTTATAAGAATAGGATTAGTCATAAGTCGTTCTGAATAGTCCCATATAGAAGAAATGAAATGTGGAGACTTATATAGTCTTTCAATTAATCGAGATCTATTTGCATAGCATTCCATAATTCTTAATGAGTCTTTGCTGCTATGATATTTGATATAAATATTTAATAATAGAAAACTTAACTGGATTATAAAAGTGGAATCTTCCGTTAATGTATTAGTTAAATAGAAATAATCAATTATTTTTAAAGCACACATCACACCAGCCCAGCATTCACTTTCGTCCCTTAGTATATCATAACGATTTTCACAGATACTTTTCAATGTTTGTAAAAGCATGAACTCTGCATTATACATTTTGTTGATAGCTGTATACAGGCAATAATTCTTATAAGCACTATCATATTCCTTAAAAGTATCTAGTATTCTTATGATTTTATTTAAATCATATTCGAAAATTTGGAAAAAGGAAGCTTTGTATCCTCTATCATTTAACCTACAGACAACACGATTGCGGGAAAGTCTACAATCCTGAAGAGCAGACATAAATATATCGCTAGCTTTTCTCTCTCTTTGAAGGGTATTTGTTAATTTTGAAAATAATTGTATTTTAGGAATAAGTTTTTTAAATTTTTGGTTTGTAGAATAACGAAGTGAGATTGCTATTTGCCTATATAATTTGAGGGCATTTATCGTATTTTCGTCAGATATATTTAGGGTATTAAAAAGAAGCTCATCTCCTGAATAGTCATATTCAATTCCTATAACTCCTTCTAAACTATTATGCACAAGTTGCTTTGCTTTCAATCTAACTTCTGTCCATTCACCTTGTAATTGTACAAAAAGTGAAAGATTTCTTCGTAAAAGGTCTATAGAATCCACTCCTTATTATTTTAATAAAATGACAACTTAAGATTTCGAGATTGTAACGATACGGAAACATAATCAATGTCATCATTGTCGTCAAACCTCACTTCAAAAAGATAATCAGGATCTTCTCCGTTGTAAATATAAAGATGATTATATTTTTTTTTCAAATATGCCTTTTTAAGAGAAAGAGTAGGATTAATTTCTATGGTAATATTTTCTCGGTTATTCCAACATGATATTCTGATATTTCTATCAACTTGAGATTTAGACACTATACATTCATTAATATATCTCTCATGTCTAATAGAAATAAAATCAAAAAATTCTCTTTCTTCAGATAAAGAAGTACCATGTTTTTCTATAAAATAATTATCAAGAAAAACAGGCATTTCACTCCATCCTAAATTTAGACATACATTTTGGGTCAGCGATTCACTTGTTTTACTAGAGACTATTCCACTAAGATCATCCTTTAAAGAAAGGATAACTTGACGAACAAAAGAACTACAAATAGTCCAATTATACTGAAAAGAAAGCATTGGATGTTCACTAGTCCTGTAATCAAGAATTTTATTAGTGATAATATATTTACATATAACATTAATTATATCTGCAGCTATATCATCATTTGAAAGTACAGAAAATCTTCTCTCTAAATCTTTTATAGAATCTAATATTTGTTGTTTTAAATTAGTGTTGTCTTTCATATTTGAATTAATTTTTGGTTATGTTATATCTCATCCAAATTCAAAAAATATAGAAAGAAATATATATTTTTTCGCCTTAAAGGTAATTATAATATTTAAGTAATTCGAAATATATAGTATAAAAAGTCATATATTTACGAAAGAATATCGATAAGATAAAATCAAAATATCACATAATTCTAATGGCTTATTTAACAATACGAGAATTAGAATATATTATAGAGTCTTTTATTGTAATAATGTTCGATCAAGTACCAACTCAAACAGTTTGTTTACGCATTGTTTACGCAGAAATTAGGAATTGACGGATGAGCTCTTTGTCAGTTCACTTTTATTTTTCTTGATAAGCATT
>ERZ779669.779-NODE-779-length-17528-cov-2.895153_pt1 | contig 17528 bp, 15 predicted proteins | sample MGYA00511372_ERZ779669 | MGnify/ENA primary metagenome ERZ779669 (study PRJEB29588, sample SAMEA1967891) | human gut metagenome | biome: human gut; feature: human-associated habitat; material: faeces | place: Denmark | collected 2008/2010 ... | reverse complement strand
TCCGAAGCGAAGATTGTAAGTCTGATTATTGGAAGAGCTGTTCCAGTTGTCGCTACCAGACATGTATCCGGAAAAAATGTCTCCCACCAGGTTTTGTGCGCGTTGAAATGCGTTGGCACCTTCGTCACTGCAAGGGATGATGTCCAACTGCATGGCACTGATTGACCCTCCTGTACGTAGATTATCCATATCCAGCATATCGTCGGTTACCTTGTCTGGATTGGTATTCATTTCTTCAAAATCGTAGCAGCCTGCAAGTGCCAGCAACGAGCACAAGGCAACTGATTTATATAAATTGAATTTCATACTTCTATATTATTTTAAGATTAAAAACCTAAACTAACTGACAAACCAAAAGTACGTGTATAAGGCAATGCCGCATAGTCAATGGCTTGCGAGAACATTGTTGTATCATATCCACCTTCAGGACTGGTACCCGGAGTATGCTTCATCAGGTAGAACAAGTTACGGGCAACAAATGACACATTCAAAGAACTGAGCGGAGTCTTCTTCAACATCGAGCTCGGGAAATTATAACCGATAGACAACTCCTTCAATTTAATAAATGATGCATCATACAAGAAATCTTCGGCCAACAAGGCACCGTAATACTGACTGGCCGTAATCTTTGTTGTATTAGGCTGACCACTTTCCGTTACGCCGGGGAACACCATCAAGTAATTGTCTGCCTCGCCACGGTTTTCGGTACGTTTAGACAAACCGTTACCAGTTGCAACCATTTCAGAATAAGAAAGGATATCACCTCCAAACTTCATATCAAACATAGCTGACAATGTAACACCCTTGTATGTAAATGACGGAGAAACAGACATTGTCAGGTCAGGCTGAATGTTACCTATGGGATTGGCTACACATTCGGATTCACTAGTAGTGGTCATCGGTAACCCGTTAGCACCTATTACGATATTACCATTAGCATCGCGCTTATACAGCTCAGTAGCATAAATTTCACCCAGTTTTTCGCCGGCACGGGCACCTACATGAATCGGGAAGTTACCGTCTCCATTAAAAAACATATAGTTCACGTTGGCTTCGGGAGCAAGTTCTTTTACAGTAGACACGTTGTGAGCCAGGTTCACATTCAAATCAAACGTAAAGTCCTTAGTCTCAACAATAGTTGAATATAACATCAGCTCAACACCTTGATTGGAAATCAAACCGGCATTTACCCATTGTCCACCACTCCAGGGAGCAGCAGCAGGAACCTTCATAATCTGGTTTTTGGTCTGGCTATAATAATAGGTAAAGTCAAAACCTAAACGATTGTTGAAGAACTTCATGTCCAAACCGGCCTCATAAGAAGTAGCAATTTCCGGTTTCAACTTATCGTTCATCTTCACGTTATCTTTGGTAGGTGTCAGGATTCCGTTTTCAAACTTATAGGCATATGTATTGTAAAGCTGATAGGGCTCGGTATCCTTACCTACCTGAGCTGCAGACAGACGTAACTTCGCAAAAGTTACCCACGAAGGCAATGGTTTATCTATGGATTTCATAAAGTCGGAAATCACAAAGCTCAAGTTTGCAGACGGATAGAAGAAGGAGTTGTTCTGCTTGGGCAATGTAGACGACCAGTCGTTACGTGCTGTCAGGTCTAATGACAAGTATTCCTTCCATGCCATCTGAACTGAGCCGAATACTGAATTCATGGCACGCTCTTTACCGGTTTCGGCTGCTGTACGAAGCAAATTAGCCGCATTGAACATCCATTCGCCTTTGGTCAGCATATTGCCCACACCGGCACTTAATGATTCAAACTTCTGATACATAAAGTTAGAACCTACTGTAAAGCCCAAACGGAAATTATCAGTCAGCTGACGATCGCCCATCAAAATAAATTCGGCATTCGATTCGAAGAAGTTTTCTTCGCCACGGTCCATCTTATCATTAGTAATGGCACTTGGTACGGATTCATGATTGATACCATCGCCACCATTGGTATTCTGCACACGGGTACGGTAGTAATCGAATGCATACTTAGCCGAAAGATGTAACCAGTCGGTAAAATTAATTTTGGTACTATAATATCCGAAAGCACGCCAACGCTCATCGGAATTATGACGTTGGTTCAATACATAATACGGGTTACGGATTCCGGCTGTCGGACCATACCAGTTTACATGTACGGCATCGGCGGTAGAATATTGTTTCAAGTCGTCCAAACGCACATTGTGAGGAATACCCATCAACTGGTTAATGGCACCATAAGTACCATATTCAGGACGGTCGGTAGCCTTCGTACGTGACAATGAAATCTTTCCGTCTACCGACATCCATTTATTCAATTCAGTACCGGCATTCAGGTCGATATTGATACGATTCAATTTTTCATTGGGGAATACGCCTTTGCTATCCGATGCCCCAAACGAAGCGCGGAAATGTGAGGTTTCCGTACCGTTGCTGATAGATACATTGTGGTTCTGCGAGAAACCGGTATCAAAATAATCTTCCAGCTTATTGCCATATTTCGAATAAGCGTAGGTTTCTCCATTCCAAGCCTCAAACGGACTACCATCCAATACAGGTCCCCAGCTACCTGAGGTTTCTTTGGTATAGCTGGTACCACCATTCGCTCCAATCTGGCCTTGACCGTAGCGTTCTTGTTGTTCCAGCGTTTCGGCTACGTTGCTCCACGTAAAGTTACCGCTATAACGTATGCCAAAGCCTGTTTTCTTAGAACCCTTCTTAGTAGTAATCAAGATTACACCGTTACCGGCACGCGAACCGTAAAGAGCTGCCGCATTCGGTCCTTTCAATACAGAAATACTTTCGATATCATCAGGATTGATATCCAATGCAGCTCCACCACGGTCTACACCACCATAAAAGCTGGCATCCGAAGTATTGTTGTCGCTAAAAGGTACACCGTCCACAATCCATAAAGGCTGGTTGTTATCGCTCAATGAAGAGTTACCGCGAATGGTAATCTTGGTCGAACCGCCCAAACCAGTAGAAGAAGTATTCATCTGAAGACCGGCAACTTTACCTTGCAATGCACTCGTTACCGAGGGATCACCTGTTTTATTGAGTTCATCGCTCTTCAACTCTTGTACGGCATATCCCAACATTTTCTTTTCACGCTTAATACCCAAAGCCGTTACCACAACTTCCTGCAACAACTGGGTATCGTCTTTCAATACAATATCAATGGTTGTTTGTCCGGCTACATCCATTTCAACCGCTTCGTAACCAATGTAAGAAAAGCGCAACTTGGCGTCAGGGCTGGACACAGTCAATGTATAATTACCGTCAATGTCGGTAATGGCACCATTGGTGGTACCTACTTCGGCAATACTTACGCCAATCAAAGGTTCGCCCATCGCATCCTTCACATTACCAGTCACCGTGTGTGTTTCCTGTTGTGAAACCTTCACACCGTCCGAGTGATTAGATTTCCCCGAGAGATAGACAACTTCTTCCTCAATGCGATAGTTGATGTCTTTGCCTTCAAGAGCCATATTCAATACGGTTTCCAGCGATGCATTATGTGCATTTACCGACTCAACAGTCACATCGGCGAGCTTGTCATCATAAAAAAATTGGTATTGAGATTGAGCCTCAATTTGCTCAATCACCGTTTCCAACCGAGCATTTGATAAAGCAATGTTCAATTGGGCTGCCACTATCTGTGAAGATACCACAAACATGGCAAGCATCAGAAAAGCACGGAGCAACTTCCTACATTTGCATGAATACTTGTTTCTCATACTTGTCTTTTTTAAGATTAAACTATTTATAATTAAATTAACATGAATTCCAGCTTATGTATTATAAACAACCGTAACCTATAAAAACACTTAACTGGAACAAAACTTTTTTTTGCATTACTTAAGTCTATACCACACAGCACATGCTTATCTGCCAAGCAAGTGGGCCAAGTTTTCACGCAAACATTTTAATGCTTTATACATGTGGGCTTCCACCGTGCGCAAGGAAAGTCCCAATGTATCGGCAATCTCCTTATTCTTCATATCATGCAGATAGCTTAGTTTAAATACCGCCCTACACCTTTCGGGCAGTTTGTCTATTGCCTCGTGAAGTTCTTGTCTAAGTTCGTCATTTTCTATTCTTTGTACCACATCGTTACTATTTGGCTGATAATATTCAGTTCTCTTTTTCTGAATTTCAAGCATCGCCGCCTCATAGTCGTTCACAACTTCCCTGTGTTTCAACACATTCAGGGCACGTGTATACACTGCCCTGTACAGAAAAGCAGATATCTGCTCTCCCATTTCAATGGAATCTTTCCGCCACCAAAGCTCCACAAATACATCTTGTACTACATCTTCGGCCTCTTCATCGCCCACTATACGTGTAGCATAAAACAACAAGTTGGCATAGTATTTATGGAAAAGTGCTCTATATGTTAAGTCGAAATTTTCCTCCATGTCTTTTTAGTTACCGCCCATACCATACCGGCCCAGGTTTATCTCCCATAACAAATTCAAGAGTGCCTCCTGCCAGTATCTGTTCGTGCGTCACATAACTTTGATTATAGTTCCGTCCGTTAAGTTTTACAGCCTGTATATAGCGATTGGTTTTACTAACTTGCGGTACAAGGATAGTAAACGTCTTATTATTTGAAACATGAATTTCTGTTTTCGGGAAACGTGGCACACCGATTTCATAGACACCTCCCACCGGATTTACCGGATAAAATCCCATGGCACTGAATACATACCAAGCCGACATTTGCCCGCAATCCTCATTACCGCACAATCCATCCGGTGTATTTCGATAAAGCTCGTCCATGACCTCAGTTACGTATTCCTGGGTTTTCCAAGGCTTGTCTACTGCATTGAAAAGATAGATAACATGATGACTGGGTTCATTGCCATGTGCATATTGCCCTATCATGCCCGTACTGAAAATGGGTAGCTCATCATCGGCAGAAGGATTATAAGTGAACATACTATCCAGTTTCTGAGCGAAGCGTTCTTTCCCACCAACCAATCCGATAAGTCCTTCCACATCATGTTGTACAGACCAGAAATATTGCCAACCATTGCTTTCACAAATGTGTGGAATATAATCATCCGGAGAAAAGTCTGGCATGAACTCCCCCTTATCGTTACGCGGCTGCATGAACGAGGTCTGCGAATTGTATACGTTCCTGTAATTTTGAGAACGTTTGTAGAATTCATCGGCCACTTCCTTATCGCCCAATTTTTCAGCCATACGGGCTATACAATAATCATCATAAGCATATTCCAGAGTTTTGGATAATGACCAGTTATCAGCATTATATGGATCGTTCACATTATAAGGAACATAACCATGTTTCTTATATAAGCCTATACCCCGATAAGTATCCAGGTTGGCCGTATTTACACAGGCTTCGAGCGCTTTCCGTGCATCAAAATCGCCAATACCTTTTAAATAAGCATCTACAATGACAGGAACGGCATGATAACCTATCATCATATCGGTTTCACTCCCGTAGAAGTTCCATACCGGCAGTTCTGTTCGTAAAAAGCCAAGAACGATTTAACCATGTCGTTCGCCCGTTCAGGTTCCACCAAAGTATAAAGCGGATGAGCCGCACGATAGGTATCCCATAGTGAGAATGTACTATAATTTGTCCATCCGTCAGCTACATGCACTTGTTTATCAGGTCCATAATAAGCCCCGTCTACATCTCCATAAATGGTCGGAGCCAACATGGAGTGATAAAGGGCCGTATAAAACTTGATCCGTTCATCGGAATCATTGCACGAAATTTCAATCCGAGAAAGATGCTCATCCCAATTGCGACGGGCCTCTGCCAAGTATTTGTCAAAATTATCTTCAGGCACTTCGGCTTCCAGATTACGTGCCGCACCTTCCATACTGACACCCGAAAGAGCCGTACTCACCAAAATCTGTTCCCCGTCAAAAGTATGAAAATTAAACCGAGCTATAACCGATGTTCCCACACGTTTTCCGTCTTTCAACACAGCCGCCGTATCAATCTGGATAGACTCAAAAGGTCTGGAAAAACGGGTACGGAAATATACACGCTGGTCGCGCGCCCAACCGTCGGAAAAACGATACCCTTGAATTGTAACCGAATCAACCACTTCAACATGCGAATCGTTTGTAAAATCCCAATTCATAGCCTTACGAAGATTCAGAAAAATGGCGGCATCGGCTTCAGGAAAAGTATAACGCTGAATACCACAGCGTTCGGTAGCCGTAAGTTCCACATTAATATTATAGTCAGACAAACGCACCTGATAATAACCGGCACTGGCCGTTTCATCGGCATGCGTAAACATAGAATGAATACCTAATGGTGCTTCTGCCTCTTTATAGGGCAAGGTAACAGGCATAAACGAAATGTCGTACAAATCTCCGGCGCCAGTTCCCGACAAATGTGTATGGCTAAATCCTGCAATGGTACTGTCGGGATAAAAATATCCGGAAATACGATCCCACCCGGGCAGTCCGTTATCAGGGCTAAGTTGCACCATGCCAAAAGGAGCCTGAGCTCCCGGATAAGTATTTCCGGTAAAGTCTGTACCGATTAATGGATTTACCAAGTCTGCATATGATGTTTTTTTTACATCAGACGAAGATGAAGCACATGCTATCACAAGCAAAGTGATTACAAAGGAATAACAAAGATTTATTAATTTCATATCATTTAGGGTCAACGTATATAATAGAACAACTGAAAACAAAAAAATACCTATTCAACAGTGACTTTTTTTCTCTATTTCGTAAAAAAATATAAAAACGCCCTAAAATCAATGATTATCTCCTTAAATCATACACCAAATACAGCTTGAAAAAGCAACAGGTAAAGAATAAATTTACAACCTGTTAGAAGCATGCTTCCAACAGGTCAGAAAATTACTTCCAACAATTCAGAGACATTTCCTCCGAAAAAAGTCTATAAAATCCCTTCAGATACATTGAAAAAAGATGGCAGGTGACGAAAAAAAGTACAATCAACAAAAAAAATGTTTTCCTTTGCAACCTTACAATCCTCTACTTACGTCTAACAGACAAAGAAACCAATAAAAGAACAATAAGTATGATGAAACAAATTACTTTTGTATGCATGATTGCCATGATGCTTTGCACTACATTGGCAGAAGCCGGTAACCGTATCGTAACCGAACGGGATAGTTTAGGGAACAAGAAACGTGTCATTGAGCTGCAAGACACCGTAGTAAACGGTAAAACCATCAGCGACACCCTCAGCATCACAACCTATGAGGGAACTGGAACAAGCACGGACGAAGAAGATGTCCAAGAATATTCTTACGAAGGTAGCAAATGGCATTTTGTAGATGCCGTAAGTGCTGGCGTACTAGTACCCATTGTAGCCATTACAGCCTGCTTCGGTATGCCCGTGCTTTTGATTTTCCTCATCTTTTTCTTCCGCTACAAAAACCGGAAAGCCAAGTATCGTATGGCCGAACAGATTCTTGCCAGCGGACAACCGTTACCCGAAAACTTTTTTGCTACCGTTCAAGTCAAAGACACCCGTAGCAAAGGAATATCAAACACATTCCTAGGTATTGGGCTATTCATCTTCCTTTGGGCAATAATCGGAGAATTTTCGGCAGGATGTATTGGATTGCTCATCACCTGCATCGGTTTAGGACAAATCGTAATATACTACACCCAAGAAAAGAAAGAAGAAGATAAAAAAGGAATAAAAGAGACTAAAGAAATAGAACTGTAAAACGATGAGCCAACTCAATGACATATCGCTAGTGGCACAGGTCGTGGTGTTTCGCAACACCAAGGCCTTCGACCAGCTGGTCAGGAAATACCAATCGCCCGTCAGGCGCTTTTTCCTCCACCAGACCTGCGGTGATAGCGAACTGAGCGATGACCTGGCACAGGACACTTTCATCAAGGCCTATACCAACATAGCCTCTTTCAAGAATTTGTCCAGCTTTTCAACCTGGCTTTATCGTATTGCATATAATGTTTTTTATGACTATCTTCGCAGCCATAAGGAAACAGATGACTTGGATACCACGAAGGTAGATGCCCGTTGTTATACTCAACAACACGACATCGGACAACAAATGGACATCTATCGAGCCTTGTCCACACTAAAGGATATGGAACGTACTTGTATCACACTTTTCTATCTGGAAGACCAGAGTATCGAAAAAATTGCAGGTATTACCGGATGTCCTGCCGGAACCGTAAAAAGTCACCTATCGCGCGCCAAAGAAAAAATGGCCGCTTACTTAAAACAAAATGGTTATGATGGAAAACAATGACAAACTTCTGGAAGAATTCTTTGCCGACAACCGGCACGAAATAGCCGACAACGGATTCAGCCAACGTGTCATGCACCGCTTGCCCACCCGTAGCCGACAACTGGCACAGATATGGAGCATTTGCGGCTTTACGCTGGTAGTGGTGCTCTTTGTGGCACTCGATGGAATACATCTTTTGGGAAATGCCATCCTGCAACTACTAAACAACCTGTTGGAACACGGAATTGCTGAACTGGACATACGTTCCATGGCCATAGCAGGAGTGGTTCTGTTATTCTTCTTCTATAAGAAAATAGCTTCGATGGCTTAAAGTTATCCCGAACTGGATACAAAGTCAAGTTAATAAAGCAACAAGGAAAGTTCTTATAAACTTTTGTCAAGTTGCTTTGTTAACTTGTTCTGCTATTTGGAAACAAGCAGTAAATTAATAAAGGTTATTGATTAAATACAAGCTTTCAAAATATAAAATTTGAGATACTTCCTTTTCATCCTCACGCTTATTTGTGCATTCAGCTATAATCATGCACAAGTAACAAGCGATTCGCTGGTAATGAACTACCTGCGCGAGAAGGGCGCACCCGTCACCAAAAACAACAAAGTAAAACTATTGATGAACGGACACGACAAGTTTGTCGATCTATTCGCAGCCATCCGGCAAGCACGCCATCACATTCATTTGGAATATTTCAATTTCCGCAACGACTCCATAGCCAATGCACTTTTCGACCTCTTAGCACAAAAGGCAGCCGAAGGAGTGGAAGTACGCGCCTTGTTCGATGCTTTTGGAAATTGGTCAAACAATCGCCCGCTCAAGAAACACCATTTGGAAAGAATCCGCCAACAAGGCATTGAAATCGTTAAATTCGATCCGATCACTTTTCCCTGGTTTAATCATGCCGCCCACCGGGATCACCGCAAAATAGTTGTAATAGATGGGAAAACCGGTTATACCGGTGGTATGAACATAGCCGATTATTACATCTACGGTTTGCCTAAGATAGGACAATGGCATGACATACATATGCGCATTGAAGGTGATGCCGTACGTTACCTGCAAGGCATTTTTCTGACGATGTGGAACCGTGAAACAGGCCAACACATCGGCGGGCCTGAATATTTTCCAGACATTCCGCAATTTCCAGACAGTGTTTCCGAAGAAATTGCCATTGTAGACCGCACACCACGCGAAACTCCACGTTCCATCAGCCATGCTTATGCCGCCTCCATACGTGCAGCCGAAGACAAAATACAGATAGTCAATCCTTACTTCGTTCCCACAAAATCCATTCGGGAAGCATTAAAACACGCATTAAAGAAAGGTACGGAAGTAGAAATAATGATACCCGCCGTATCCGATGTTCCTTTTACTCCCGAAGCTGCCATGTATACCGTCCATAAATTAATGAAACGAGGAGCCAAGATCTATCTGTTCAACGGTGGCTTCCACCATTCCAAAGTAATGATGGTAGATAGTGTTTTCTGTACCGTTGGAACGGCCAATCTCAATAGCCGTAGCCTACGATACGACTACGAGACCAATGCCTTTATCTTTGACCCATCAACAACAAAACAACTGACCAACATGTTTGAAAGGGATAAGAAAAACAGCACTCTCCTTACCCCCGAGGTATGGAAAGAACGGTCGGCTTGGAAAAAATTTGTAGGCTGGGTAGCAAACCTGATGACACCTTTTTTATAATAACCAGGATTAAAAAAATAAACGATATAAGAAAGAACAATGAAACAATATTTAGACCTGCTCAACCGCATATTGACCGAAGGAGTCGAAAAGAATGACCGTACCGGTACAGGTACCATCAGCGTATTCGGACATCAAATGCGCTTCAATCTGGAAGAGGGCTTCCCATGCCTGACTACCAAAAAACTTCACCTGAAATCCATTATCCATGAATTGCTTTGGTTCCTGAAAGGAGATACCAACGTAAAATACCTGCAAGAAAACGGCGTACGCATCTGGAACGAATGGGCTGATGAGAATGGCGACCTGGGACATATATACGGTTATCAATGGCGTTCATGGCCCGACTATAAAGGAGGATTCATCGACCAAATAAGCGAGGCTGTAGACACCATTAAGCACAATCCCGACTCACGTCGCATCATTGTCAGCGCCTGGAACGTAGGTGACCTTGGCAATATGAATCTCCCCCCCTGCCATGCCTTTTTCCAATTTTATGTAGCCAACGGACGGCTGAGCCTGCAACTCTACCAACGTAGCGCAGATACCTTTCTAGGAGTACCTTTCAACATAGCTTCCTATGCCCTGCTACTACAAATGATGGCACAAGTTACAGGACTGAAGGCTGGAGATTTCATCCACACGCTGGGCGATGCGCATATTTATCTCAATCATTTGGAACAAGTCAAGCTACAACTTACACGTGACCCAAGGCCCTTACCCCAAATGAAACTGAATCCAGACATAAAAAATATTTTCGATTTTACCTATGACGATTTTGAACTGGTAAACTACAATCCACATCCACATATTGCTGGGAAAGTATCCGTATAACCCACAAGAAATCAGACTAATAATATCAAAAAATATGATCAGCATCATTGCCGCAACAGACCGCAACATGGGCATTGGTTACCAGAACAAGCTATTATTCTGGTTGCCTAACGACCTGAAACGCTTTAAAGCGCTAACTACCGGAAACACCATCATCATGGGCCGAAAAACCTTTGAATCATTGCCCAAAGGTGCATTACCCAATCGGAGGAACATCGTACTGACCAGTAATCAAAACTTGAACTTCCCCGGTGCTGAGAGCTTTCCGTCACTCGAAGAAGCGCTTAAAGCCTGTGCTCCAGAAGAGCACATATATATAATAGGAGGAGCCAGTGTCTATCGTCAGGCTTTTCCACTGGCCGATGAATTATGCCTCACGGAAATCGATGCAGAAGCCAATCTTGTAGACGCTTACTTTCCCGAAGTAGATCCTACCGTATGGGACGAAAAAAGCAGGGAGTCTCACCCTGCCGATGAGAAACATCCCTGCCCTTATGCATTTGTAAATTACTTACGACGATAAAAATTACTCTTCCTCAGCCTCATCCGGCATGATAGGCATCTGCCGTTTGATGGCCTCATGGAAAGATATCAAAGTCTCTGTCCGTGCCAATCCCAAAGGTTGCAACTTATCGTGGATAATGCTGAGCAAATGGTGATTGTTACGGGCATAGAGTTTGATAAACATATCATATTTGCCAGTAGTAAAGTGACATTCTACGATTTCAGGAATTGCCTCTAAGGCTTTTGTCACCTCATCAAAAGTGGCAGGATCCTTCAAATAGATGCCGATGTAGGCACACGTCTCATACCCTATTTTCTCAGGATCAATGATGTATTCCGACCCTTTCAGGATTCCCAGGTTCGTAAGCTTCTGAATACGCTGATGAATAGCTGCTCCCGAAACATTGCAAGCTCGCGCCACTTCCAGAAAAGGAATACGTGCATTGTCAGCTATCAGCTTCAGGATTTGTTCATCCAAACTATCCAATTGATGATGTCCCATATTATACTTCGATTAAAAAATAAACTTATATCGTTTGCATTTTCATACATTATTATGCAAAGTTAGCGATTTTCCTCCCAATAAAAATACAGTTTATTACTTTTCTTACTAAAAAAAGAATAAAAAAGCATGGTAAAGTGTACAGATGGGATTGATAAGACTTTTCTTTGCCGCACGACATTGTAGATACAAAGTAAAGACCGTATATTTGTGAAAAAATAAAACGACATATCATGATACAAAAAGCCTTCTCTACTCTCTTATGTCTGTTGGCCGCGCTTTCCATGCAGGCACAGGTCTTCAGTGATTATTTTGAAGACAAAACTTTACGGATAGACTATCTGTTTACCGGAAATGCCACGAAGCAAGAAGTCTGCCTGGACGCATTATCCGCTCTGCCTGTATGGGCAGGACGCAAACACCATTTGGCAGAACTACCCTTGCAAGGGAACGGACAAATTGTAATGAAAGATGCAACCAGCGGTACGGTTATTTACAAAACCTCTTTTTCTTCCTTGTTTCAGGAATGGCTGGAAACCGATGAAGCCCAACATACCACCAAGGGGTTTGAAAACACCTTTCTGGTACCCTATCCACTTAAACCGGTAGAAATAGAAATCACATTGCTGGATTCGCGCAGGAATGTACGTACCAGTATGAAACATACGGTTAATCCTGACGATATTCTGATACAGCAAAAGGGAACAGAACATATCACCCCCCACAAATATCTCCAGAAAAAAGGCAAACCGGAAGCTTGTATTGACGTTGCCATATTGGCCGAAGGCTATACAGCCGACGAAATGGATACATTTTATCAAGATGCCGAAATAGCCTGCGAAAGTCTGTTTTCGCACGAGCCCTTCAAAAGCATGCAAAAACGCTTCAACATCGTAGCGGTGGCAAGTCCGTCGCAAGATAGTGGCGTAAGCGTTCCCCGGCTAGGTGTGTGGAAGAACACAGCATTCAGCTCACATTTCAGCACATTCTATTCCGACCGCTACCTGACTACTTCTCGCCTGAAGTCGGTACACGAAGCACTGGCCGGAATCCCTTATGAGCACATCATCATTCTGGCCAATACGGAAGAATACGGCGGCGGCGGAATCTATAACTCGTACACACTTACCACGGCCCACCATTCTGACTTCCGTCCGGTGGTGGTACACGAATTCGGACATAGTTTTGGTGGCTTGGCCGACGAATATTTCTACGATGACGACGTAATGACAGATACTTACCCACTCCATGTAGAGCCTTGGGAACAAAACGTCAGCACCCGTGTAGATTTCGGCTCAAAATGGGAAGACATGTTGCCCGAAGGCACTCCAATTCCTACCCCCCTCGAAGATACGGGAATATATCCTGTGGGCGTGTACGAAGGAGCTGCATATTCGGCCAAAGGCATCTACCGCGCGTCTTACAACTGCCGCATGCGTACCAACGAATATCCCGAATTTTGCCCGGTATGCCAACGTGCACTTCAGAGACTTATTTCTTTTTATACCGAACCATAAAGTACAAACGACATGCTAAGATTACAACGAATAACGACATCCGACACGGAATTATACAATTACGTAGAAAAACTACTGGTAGCTTCGTTTCCCGACAACGAATACCGTCCCTTAAAACAATGGCGCGAATATACCGATGGCAAAAAGCATTTCTACAACAATGTAATTTTTAATGACAACACGCCTATCGGAGTCATTACTTATTGGGATTTTGGCACATTCTATTATGCCGAGCACTTTGCTATCGACCCCCAGCAACGCAATGGTGGATTTGGGAAAAAAGCCTTAAATCAATTGTGCCAGACATTAAAACGTCCCATTGTGCTTGAAGTAGAAATGCCCGACAACGAAATGGCCCAAAGACGTATCGGATTTTACCAACGTCAAGACTTTACATTATGGAGCTATCCATACAAGCAGCCTCCCTACAAACAAGGCGACGATTTTCTGCCCATGTACTTAATGGTTTATGGAGACCTGCAATGCGAAAAAGATGTTGAACTGGTAAAGGAGTGCATCTACCGGGAAGTATACGGTATAGAACAACCTGCCCACTAACAATATACCTTACCGATAAGAAAAAGCTATAAAAGGAACGCGGATAATGCCCGAACACAGAAGCCTTTCCTAGAAGGCAATCTGCGCGGTTCGCATTATCCGCGTTCCTTTTTATTATATAAACAATACAGGATGCGGGATGGACGGATTACTCTCCCTAAATCCCGCTTTCCCGATACAATCTCTACAATCAGATAGAAAGTTCACGCAATACGTTGACCAATTCTTTCTTGATAGGCTTGTCGTTCTTGATGGCTTTTGTGAAAGGCACATACACCACTTCGTCGTGCTCGATACCGATCATGACGTTGCGTTGTCCCTCCATAATGGCGTCGATAGCGGCAGCACCCAGACGGCTGGCCAAGATACGGTCGTGAGCCGTGGGGCTTCCTCCACGTTGTAGGTGTCCCAGAATTGTCACACGCACATCATATTGCGGATATTCGTTCTTCACGCGTTCGGCATAATGCATGGCGCCACCGGTCAGTTCGCTTTCGGCAACCAGCACAATGCTACTGTTCTTCGATTTACGGAATCCGTTTTTGATAAACTCTTCGAGCTGGTCGACTTCGGTACTGAACTCAGGAATAATAGCCGCTTCGGCTCCCGAAGCAATGGCACCGTTCAGGGCCAGGAATCCGGCGTCGCGTCCCATTACCTCCACAAAGAACAGACGTTCGTGAGACGTAGCGGTATCGCGTATCTTGTCGACAGCATCCAGAATGGTATTCAGTGCCGTGTCATATCCGATAGTGGTATCCGTACCGTAAAGGTCGTTATCGATAGTACCCGGCAAACCGATACAGGGAACGTCAAATTCCTGCGCAAAAATGCGCGCTCCGGTCAGCGAACCGTCTCCTCCGATGACAACCAAGGCATCGATGCCTTCCTTCTTCATGTTGTCGTAGGCCAGCTGACGTCCTTCGGGAGTTGTGAATTCCTTGCAACGGGCCGTCTTCAGGATGGTACCTCCCAGCTGGATAATGTTGCTTACGTTCTGGCTCTTGAATTCCTTGATTTCACCGGTTACCAAGCCTTTATATCCTCTATATATGCCTTTTACCTGAAGTCCGTTATAAATGGCCGCACGTGTCACCGCACGGATAGCGGCATTCATACCCGGAGCATCACCTCCGGAAGTTAAAATTCCGATACATTTAACTATTCCCATAACAATCTTCTTATTTAGTTTTTTGGTGTCAATTTTACCGTGCAAATATACGAAAAGCTTTCAAATCCTGTTCTTTATGGCTTCGTATATTTCTTCCATCAGCCATTTTGGAGTAGAGGTGGCGCCACATATACCAATAGAGCCCGCATCACTTAACAGAGAAAGGTCTATTTCTTCCACACTATCAATGAGATGCGAGTTTGGATTGACCTTCTGGCATTCGCTGAAAAGCATCTTTCCGTTGGAGCTTTTCTTACCACTCACAAAGAATATCAGGTCGTGCGAGGCGGCAAACTTGCGTATGTTGGGTATTCGGTTTGCCACCTGCCGGCAGATGGTATCGTAGTATTCGAAAGTGGCCTGCGGTGAGATATGTTCCTCAATGTAAGCAACAATCTCCTTGAATCCATCCAGCGACTTGGTGGTTTGCGAATAAAGGCGGATACTTTTTCCGAAATCCAGTTTCTGCACTTCCTCGGGCTTTTCTATCACAATGGCCTTGCCATCGGTCTGCCCCACCAGGCCCAGCACCTCGGCATGCCCGTTCTTACCATAGATAACAATCTGTTTGTCCTTGGTGTCTTCCTGGTCATACTCCTGCTTGATCCTTTTCTGAAGACGGAGCACAACCGGACACGTGGCATCGATTATTTCGATGTTGTTACGACGGGCCGTTTCATACGTCTCAGGGGGTTCGCCATGCGCACGGAGCAATACTTTGGCATCATGCAGGCGGTTGAACTCATCGTGATTAATGGTTACAAGCCCCATCTCCTTCAGACGTTCCACCTCACGGCTATTGTGCACAATATCACCCAGGCAATACAACTTTCCACCTTTGGCCAATTCTTCTTCGGCCTTGTGAATAGCCGTCACCACACCGAAACAAAATCCAGAGCCTTCGTCAATTTCTACTTTGGTCATACAATTCTTACTATAATAGATGTTAGATGGAATCATTCCTGACACTCCGGCTTCACGATAGAGGAGACTTCCGCAAACCGCATGTCATTTCCTCGGCGTGCTTCGGCCTTTCCCTCGGCGTGTCCCTGCCTTTTCCTCGGTGAGCAAAAGCCCAAACACCCCGCCGGCATACCTTAATTAATATACGACATACACTTATGTGTGCAGCGGAAAGACGTGAACGGGAAACACATACCTAGCCATCCGATTGTCAGGCCTCCCGACGTGCCAGCCTACTCTGCACAAACACGGCGGTATTGTTCGAGCAACCATTCCTTTTGCTCGGCTATCGTCAGATGGCTATTGTCAAGCAACAAGGCATCATCGGCCTTACGCAAGGGACTCACCTCACGGTTCTGGTCAATGTAATCGCGTTGCTTCACATTCTCCAAAATATCGTCAAAGCTGGCTGGCTGTCCCTTGGCCTTCAACTCCTCATAACGGCGCTGGGCACGAATTTCGGGAGAGGCGGTGACAAAAATCTTCAATTCGGCATCGGGAAACACGGTAGTACCTATGTCGCGACCGTCCATGACTATGCCTTTGGCGCGTCCCATTTCCTGTTGTTGGGCCACCATGGCCTGCCGTACAAATCCCAAAGCGGCAATGGGACTGACGCGCGACGACACCTCAAGACTCCGTATCTTGCTCTCCACGTTTTCGCCATTCAGCCAAGTGTCCGGACGGCCGGTCTGCTCATTCATCCGGAACGAAATCTGAATGCGGTCAATCTCCCGCTCCAGCCTTCCGGCATCTATCTGGTTTTGCCCGTCAAAAATGCCGTTTTCCATACTATATAAGGTAACCGCACGGTACATGGCTCCGCTATCAATGTAGATATAGCCAATCTCACGGGCCAGGTCTTTGGCCATGGTGCTTTTCCCACACGAAGAAAAGCCGTCGATTGCAATTGTAATTTTTTTCATCGGGGAAGAAAATTAGACGTATGTTTAGTGACTTTAACGCTCGAAAAAATCCCTGAGAACAGAGTTTTTAACATTGCGCTCATTTTTTCTTGCCAAAGATACGGTATTTTTAAAATATCTCGTTACATTTGTAGCACAAATCGCACGGAGGTTTCGGAATGATTAAAAAAAACGAAAATACGGCGTTTGGAGTATAAAAAAAGCAGTATGGCATGAACATTCGTAGGAAAAGTGCTATATTTGCCCCAAATGAGAAACACTAAAATTATATTATAAATTATGGAAATTAAGAAATCACCTAAGGCAGACCTGGAGAGTAAGAAGTCGACTTGGCTGCTTGTCGGTTATGTAATCGTGCTCGCTTTCATGTTTGTTGCGTTCGAGTGGACAAAGCGTGACATCAAGATTGACACGAGCCAGGCTATTACCGACCTTGTATTTGAAGAGGAAATCATTCCTATTACCGAAACTCCTGAACAACAGGCTCCACCACCACCTGAAGCTCCAAAGGTAGCAGAATTGCTGGAGATTGTGGATGATAAAGCTGATATTGAGGAAACAACAACTATTATCAATGAAGATAATCAAGCTCGTGTAGAAGTAAA
>ERZ779669.775-NODE-775-length-17595-cov-2.681471_pt1 | contig 17595 bp, 12 predicted proteins | sample MGYA00511372_ERZ779669 | MGnify/ENA primary metagenome ERZ779669 (study PRJEB29588, sample SAMEA1967891) | human gut metagenome | biome: human gut; feature: human-associated habitat; material: faeces | place: Denmark | collected 2008/2010 ... | reverse complement strand
TTTTTATAAATTATTTCGTATTTTGTCGAGTACTGTTTTTATATTTTTAATTTTAATTAATCCTCTTTCGGTATTAATTAATGTATTTTCGTTTAAACAAGCAACTCCACCACCAGAATATGTAAATGTAAATTGAGTAAAAACATGCCCTGTAGAACTTACTATAACAGATGCTTGATAAACCTTTGAATTTGAAATTGTAAATTCTACTAACGTTATTGTACCTGAAGCATTTAAATTTGATATTGTTTTTGTGGTTTTTTTAGTAAAAGTTACATTCTTTTCATTCTCATTAACCCACCAAGCCCATTTCGCTGCATCTAAATATTCCTGATCATTATTTAATATATTTTTTATAGTAAAATCTCCTGAATTTTGTGTTATTATATCTCCATTTGGAAATAAAACGAACCAATCTAAAGCAGCTGTAGTGCTTAAATTAAAAGTATTACCTTGATATACAGCATATGAAGTTGTCTCACCTTGACGATACATAATAGTGCTTGATGCTCCTCCAATAGATATACCTATATCAGTTCCCCATAATTTTTGTAAATATTCTTCAGCTTGATCTCTTGTATTAATGAAACATCTAATTTTTGATAGAGTAGTATGACCTTTTAGAGCTATATCATTTGTTATACTAGGCTTATGAACATTAATAGATTTCCATCCTTCTGCTGTCTTTACAAACATTTTTTTAGTATCATTTACTAATTTATATACAGGAGAAGATACTCTATCACTATATATAAAATTATAAATATCGGTTGTTGCAGCGTATGCTTTAATATAAACACAAGGTAGATCTTTTGGAATAATATCATTATTTTTAAACGTACTTAAATTTAAAATTCCAGAAGCATAATCACCATAACCGTCATTAGGTTTTAAAGCATTATAAAATGTATAATAAATTCCATTACTTAAATTTTCATCTTCACATATAGATAAACTTAGTTGATAAGCTCTATCAAATGTGCTATTACTTAGTTGCTTATCACCTAAAGAAAAATGTAAATCTTGAGATAAGTAACTTGGGGTTGATGAGGTATACTGACTCGGAGTGCTTAAAGCAGCTGAATGGGGAGGTGTTGCAACTCTTGTATAACACCAACATGCATATTGACCTTCAGGTAATATACCATAACTCCTAAACGGAGAATAATAATATCTATTTAAATGTAACCAGTTATTAGTAGTTCCATTTGAAGCACTATAATTAAATAAGAATTTCCAACATACAAATTGACCACTCGCAGGTGTTACATATTTAGACATATCAAAATTAATTGTAAAATCATCATATTGACTTGCAAAAGTAGAAGGAGATACATTTGTAGCAATTGTTTTTACTAATATCCAATCATCTCCTTGATCCCAAAATACATCTTTATCTTCAATACCAGCTCCTACATATAAGGCAAAACTGTTAATATTTGTCATTGAATATTGATTTATGTAATCTTGAAAAGCACTTTGCATATTCCACATATGAACACCTGTATTATAATTTCCAGGATCATATCCTTCAGTTGTTCCATTCATTCTTAATATAGCATCATTTACTATTGAAAAACTCATTAAATTGCCTCCTATAAAAATTAAATAGCGAATTATACTTCTATAAATCTAGTGGTAAATCACAAGTTATACTTGAAGGTTGAGTTGTCACGTAACTTTCATTTGAATCTGTAATGGCAACAACAGTTCCTGTTGGTAAAGAATCTGCAGATTCTTCATATTCATCAACTGTCATTGATACAAAATTTGTTACACTATTGTCATTACTTGGAATCCAATGTTTATTATTATTAATTTCAGAAGCTTTAATTGTATTTTTATTAGTTAATTTACTTGCATCTACAGTGGTTACTGGAATTGTAATATTAGCAGTTCCATTAAATGATGTAGCTGTACCAGTTACTCCTCCACTTATAGCTATTGTTCTTGCAGTAGTTAATTGATTAGCTTTTGTTGCAGTAGTAGCTGTTGTAGCATTACCAGCTAAATTACCTGTAAATGTTGTTGCATATACATTTAACCATTTAGTATTAGAACTTCCTAAATTCTGTACATTACTTGCACCTGGAATAAGTGTACCATCTTCTAAAAATCTCAATGATTTATCTAAATTATTAGTACCAGCTTCAATTGTCTTATTTGACATATATCCTAAAAGCATATATGTTTGATATACACTTAATGTAAATTTACCATTACTAGAATTTGCTTTTAATAATGTAGTATAAGAACCACCACTTGCAGTTGAATTAATTACTGCAACTCCTTGACTTCCAGCTAAATATGTACCTGTTGTTTTAGAACTACTAATAGTTCCTGTCATAGCACCTCCAGATAATGGTAAATAACTATGAGTATGAGAACTTGCTGCAGCTCCAATTTCAGATAATGACCAAGTTATATTTGCTGAACCATTTACAGATTTACCTGTATTACCTATAGTAATTGTTCTAGCTGTACCCCAATTTGCAGTTGTTATATTTGCACTACCATTAAATGATGTTCCATTTATAGTTCTTGCATTTGCAAGAGTTGTAGCAGTAGAAGCATTACCTGTTAAAGTAGCTTTTATAGTAGCAGGTAATTTTAAATTAACATTTGCAGAACCATTTACAGAAGTTGTAACAGCAGTTCCTGTTCCATCTGAATTTACAATTCCTATATTTCTTGCTGTACCCCAATTAGCTGTTGTAATATTAGCAGAACCATTAAAACTTGTTCCATTTATAGTTCTAGGTGTAGTAAGAGTATTTGCTTTTGTAGCTATACTTGCAGTACTAGCATTTCCAGATAAAGCTCCATAAAATATATCAGCATACATTGTATTAAATTTTAAGTCAGATGTACCAAGAGATAATGTACTATCAGTTGTTGGAGTTACGTTACCTGTTAGAGCTCCTCCTGAAAGTGGTAAATAATTTCCACTAGTTCCAGATGGAGTGATAATAGTAACATCATTATGTGCATCATCTGTAACAGTAGCATTATTAAATCGTAATTTACTTCTTTGTGTCATTGCAGTACCTGAAGAATTTAAAATAGTATGTCCTCCTGATCCTCCAGCATCTATTGTAATATCTTTAGTACCATCAAAAGCAACACCATTTATTTTTCTAGCTGTTTGTAATTTAGTAGCAGAACCAGCATTTCCTGATGTATCATTTACAATAGTTATAGCAGTACTAGTAACTTGTGTAAAACCAGGAGTAGGTTCTGCTTCACTACCAGCTGTCCATGTATTATATAGATTCCATATTCTAGTTGATCTACTACCTCTATCCCCTTCAGCAATTACATCAAAATGATAACCTCTATATCCAATAGCACACTTACACCACAATTCAACTTTTGCAGGACTGGTATTATTGTAAGCAAGTACAAAATCAGCATTAGTTATACTAGAACTTCTAACTAACCATTTTAATTCTCCTACATCAAATGCACCTGTACTAGAAGTTCTAACATGTGCTTTTAAAATACCCATCATATTAGAATTATCTGAATATGAACTATATACAAAAAATATAATATGCTTATCTACAAATGATGAATCTACTGTTATGTCAGCAAATTTATACCAAGGATTTCCTGAAGTAGAACTTGATTGACCAACACTACATCCTCTTCTCAATGTACTTAATTGTACATTTGCACTACCATCAAAATTTACAGCACTTGCAACTGTATCTCCTGTTATTGAAAAAGATCTAGGAGTAGTCAATTTAGCTGCACTACCTGTAATATTAATACCCCAATTACCAGTTGCTCCTGTACCATCTTTTTTTACAGTATATGAAGTGTAATTAGCACTATTTAATAAAGTTCCAGATGCTGCTGGTAAATAATTAGTATAATCAGAATCAGATGTAGTAGCCACTAATTGATTAAATCCTGTTCCTTGAGAGTATAATTTCATACTTCCATATTTATTACTAGCTGTATTAGCTTTAGCGTTGTTTCCAAGATTTAATATTTCATAACCCACTTGAGAAGTAGTACCTTCTAATATCTGCAATTCAGCATCTACATTATCTATTCTTAAATTAGCATTTCCAGTAGCATTAGCATCTGTAAAAACTAATCTATAAGCAGTTAATGAAGTAGGACTAGATTGAGTAACTTTAACTTGAGTACTAGTATTAGCATTACCTTGTAAATTACCTTCAAATACATTAGCTACAACATGACCATTATCTTTAATAACCATTAAATCTTGATATTCTTGTGAAGGATTATTTTTTTGTTGAAAATTATAAACATTAGTATTTGATGTAGCATCATCAGTAATTAAAATACGTTGAGATACATTCCCATCTGCTAATGAAATACTAATTTGATTATTATCATATTCTGATACAGTTAAAGCTGATGGTATTAAATTTTCATCACTATCTATTTTTAATATTCTGTTTTCTATATAATCTGGTGAGTTTATTTTACTTAAAAATTTTGCCATTTTTTTACTCCTTTATTTTAAATTACACCAAATCTTGCATATCATCTTTTACAAGAGATGATGCATCGAAGTAGAATGTTTGAGTACTTAAATTCTTATAAACAGCTATATTTGTTTCATTATGAACATAATCTACAATTAAATCAGTATCAACTTCAGATACAAATTCAATATCTACATCACCAGTTAAATAATCAACACTACCATTTCTAGTTAAAATATTATCTACATTATATATTGCTCCATTATTATTATCTCTTAATGTCCATTGTCCATCATTGACTCTAATCATTATAGAACCAGGCAATAATGGTGCATTAGCTAGTTTAAAAGTATAATGTAAATTATCAGCTGCTGTTGAATTATTTAATTTTGGTATTGTAACTGTATAATCTCCTGTCAATTGAGATTTAGAAATTGAATTACCCTCTTCATCTGTATATTCAATTGGATCTAAATCTACCATTAAAATTCTATTATCTACAGCAAGTATTGTTTCAATAACTTCTTTATAATTAATAATAGAATTAAAATTAACTTTATCTATAGCATATTTATATCTCAAATCATTATTTATATTAATCATTATTGTTTGTAATTCATCTCTAGTTAAAGGTTCTTTTGTTAAGAATTTTCCTTTAATTGTCCAATAATATTTATTAATTGAATGTAAATCAATATTTATTGTTAAAGGCAATATTTTATATTCTTGTAAATCAGACATAATCATTGTTTTATATGTATCATCTTCTACAGTTTCCCAATCTTCAGTTCTTAAAATATACAATTTAACTATAAATCCATCTAATAATTCGATATCTGATAATTGTTGAACACCTGCTTGACCTGCATTTTGATAATCTCCAGCTAAATAATTTTTTAAACATTGTAAATCTTCTGAAGTAATTAAACCATCTTGATTTATATCAGCTAATTTTCTTTGATAAGTTGTCAATGGATTACTTGTTGAATCAGCTAAATAATTTTCTAAAATAGTTACATCTTCTTCATTTATATAAGTATCTTTATTAATATCACCTACATAATAATTAACAGCCATTCCTGGATCATTTGTTAAATCAGTAGCTCTAACATTAGCAACTCCAGGTTCTCTTAAAACAGCCCTTTCAAAATCAGCAAGTGTTATTAAAGTATCTAAAGTATTTTGATATTTAACACTATTTTTTCTAGCTTCGTCAGGAGTTTCTGGATCATATCCTACTGTGCTATCATAATGTGTAAAATGTATAAAACTACTTACATTATATATTGTAGGACTTGCAGGAGAACCACCTCTACTCCAAACATTACCTGTTATATTCTTTAGAGTATTAGCATATATTTGTCCTGATTCACCAGCACTCTTAATATAAAATATTTTAAATTTAGATACATTGAAGTTAGTATAATAATCAATTAATTCAATATAAGCTGTATCATTAACATCTACACCAAATTCAAAAAATCTTCCTACATTAGTAGTTAAGTAAATATTATCTCTTAATTCCCATTGTTCATTTTGATCATCAATTAATATAATATGATCTTGATCAATATTTGAATCTTTTAAGTAAATTCTATTATTAACTATATCATCAGTAGTATAATTATAACCATATATAGAATGCCAAGGTTTTCCTGAATCTGGATATGGATTATTTGATGTTCGTACTGGAGTTACTGGGACACCCTGCACTAGTTCAATTAAAGTTTCTAATCCATTATTAGTTGTATTAGATGGTAATTCATATTGTTCAAAAGTTGTATAAGTAATTTCATCATTATCTGTAGTAAATGTACAAAATCTAGGCATTGTAGCACCATTAGAAAATGTATTAACAATATTTGCTTCTAATACAGCTGATTGATACCATCTCATTTTATATCCAATTAAACTATATATACTTGCAGCATTTTTTCTTTGAGTAACTGAACTTGGATAAACTTCTAATGATTGCATATCTTGATTATAAAATAACATATCTCCAATCATTGCCATTAATTTAACTAATACCATACCAGGATCATTCTCGTCTGTAGATTTCCATTTTTGAGTAATACCTGGTATTGAATTAATCAAATCATCTAAAATATTAATATAATCTTTATCTGTATAATCTATTTTTACTGCATTATAATCTGTTTTTTGTACTTGATTTATATCTGCCATTTTTTAACCTTCCTTAATAAAAAAATATTATTGATTTCTCAATAATATTTTACTTGATTTGATATTTAATTATTTTTATTGAAATATTTCATTTAAAAAATAAATTGAAAAAAATTTAAAAATATATTGCATTTTTTAAAATTTTTTTATATAATGTACATAAGCATAGAGAATAAATAAAACTATAACAGGTTTTATATGTTCTTTTGGATATTAAGAAGGTGCCAATTTCTTAATATCCTTTTTTTATTTAATATATAATAAACGCTATAACAAGCCCTAAAATATATTATAAATATAAATTAAAAGCTATCTAAATTAATATGATAGCTTTTTTGTTTTATATTCTATATGGATTATCATCAGCTGTTATTTCCATATTATATTCATTTATTTGACCTGTACTTTTTATAGTATATTGTATATAAATTTTTACAGTTGTTTTATCAGCTACAATAGTAATGTCACTAGGTTGCATATCAATTCTTGGTTCATAAGCTGATACAGCATTTATAATATCTTCTTTTAATAAAGCTTCCACAATAATACCTTGGTACATAAAAATTCTTTCTATTAACATACAACCATAAGCTGGATCTCCTAATAATTCTCCTGGTCGTGTTCTTAAAAGAATACCTAAACATTCATTTATTGATTTATTTCCAGAAGATAAATTTGTTTTATATGTTCCTCTGCTAATTATTTGAGGAAAACTATAAGTTGTTTGATTCATAATTTTTAACCTCCTACATAAGTTCCTACTCCTTGACCGTCACCAAAACCATTTATTCCAATATAAGGTAATGGATTTGTAGAACCATATTCTCCTGATCCTCCACCTTTTGGTCTTATTTCAAAATGCAAATGAGGACCTGTTGAATTACCTGAGTTATCTGAATAACCAATTACTTGACCTTTAGTAACTTTTTGACCTTTAGATACAGTAACTTTTTTCATATGTCCATATATAATAGTATTTCCATCATCAGCTGTTAATCTAACATATGTTCCATATCCTGAACCTGAAGGTCCTGCTGCATAAACAGTAGCATTTGTACAAGCAACTAATGTAGTTCCATTTGGACATCCAAAATCTACACCACTATGTTTAGCACCACTTGGATAATGACCATAACCAGCTGTAATAGAAAATTTACCAATAAATGGTATACAATATTGTCCTCCACCAGTTGCAGCTAAATCTGTCAAATTAGATGCATTAAATTTACCTTGTTTATCTAACTCTACAATATATGAATATGTTCTATCTCTTCTAGATTTATATGTATTGTAACTACCTAAGTTATTTTTACAATATGTAACAAATTCTTCAAATTGCTCCATTGTAGATTTTCCATTTTGAGATATTTTAGATGCATTTTGTTTTGTTTGTGTTACACCAGAACCATATTGATTCATAATATCTGCTAAGAATATAATAATTGCCGGATTTTGTATATTATAGGGATCTCCTTGTAAATTAGATATACTATTTTGAGTATCTGAAGAAGCATATTCTTTTTGAGCTTCTTTTCCTTCAGCAGATCCTAATAAATTTGAAATACTTGTATATAAAGCAGTTCCTGGTGTTGGATGAAAGTTAGAACCATATCTATTTCTTTGTTGAGAAGCACTACCTTTTCTAACACTTTCTTTTAAATCATTATATAATTGACAACTTTTATCTGTAAATTTATCTTCCCAAGCACCATCTTTTTTTGTTATTTCAAAACAACAATCATATGCTCTAGCATGATGCCATTGAATAAGTCCTATTGACCATCCACCATTATCATATGGATTTATTCTAGTAAAAGCACTATTTGGTATATTATCAGGCCAAGCATTTATATCCATTCCTATTTCATTTCTTAGTATAATAGGCATTGTTAAATTTAATAAATCTTGACCATTAGCTAAATAACCATCAGTTCCACTGTCTTGATTTGCAGGATTATATGCATCCATTCCTAATATTATATATTGATTAACATCATTATCTATAAAACTACCATATACAATATTACCTTCTTTTAAATCTCCTACTAAACTAATAGCCCATGGAAACTTATCAGTATCAGGATTTTCAGCTTTATTACTATCCTTAATATAAGTTTGATAAGCACTATTATATTCGTATTGTAATGCAGGTATATAAATTTGTACTCTATATCTAGATTCAGGATCCTGAGCTGTATCTGCATTTACTATAATAGCTCTATATATTTTAGTTTCATATTTATCTGTATTAACTACATTCATATTTAATATAATTCTCCTTTATTAATTATTTGTTGAAGTAGTAATAATATCTTCTTTTTCTTGAGGGGTAACAGTTTCTCCTATATTTCTTAATCTTATAACTTTAAATTCTGAATTATATATACCTTTAGTTGAAATATTATCAGTTACAGAAGTTATACCATATACACCTTGTGTTCTAGATGTAGATTCGGCAACTTTCGGTATTATATCTAATTCTGTCATAACTGGAACATCTCCAGGAATACCTACAGTAATTAAAGTAGAATAATACATTTCATATGCTTGTTCTGATAATTGATCTACATTATTATTATATCTATCTTGAGCTTCTTTTTTATCTTCATCACTAGCATCACTTACTAAAACATCATTTAATTTTTGTTTTTCATAATTCAAAGAAGCTTGTTTTATTAAATAGTAATATAAATTAACTTCAGGATTCCATTGTTGTACTATATTTTTTGATTTTAAATTCCAACTAAATTGAAAATCTAGTTTTAAATTATTTGTACCATCCATAGGATTAATATAATTTATATGTATGGTTTTTTTACCAGATACATCTGATATATAAATTACATATTTAGGTTTTTGCACATCTGTTAATTCACTATTTTGGTATTTTTCAGCATCTGATTTAGACATTTGACCTCTCATAACCATTTCACAATATTCAAAAGGATTTTTATTATTAACTGCATCTACATCAATTTCAGGTGCATCTCTTTCCATTTCTTCAGTAACATCTATCAAATATTTAACGTCTAAACCAGCTGTTTGTCTTCCATTTTCTATACCATATGGAGGATTATCAGAATCTCCAAAATAATAATATAATGTATCTTTTACAAGAGATATTAAATTTCTACTTTTTTGTGCTTCAAAATTTGCTAATAAATTACAATTTGGAGCTAAATATGATACACCTTCAAAAGTATATACTGTTATTCCTGAAGACCAATCAACAGAAGAATTTGCTTTTGATATTATTAATTCATATTTAGGTGAAATCATATTTTGATCTTCTGTATAATTATATCCATATTGTAAATAACCTCTAAATTTAGCTTGATTATCTTCATCTATATCATAAGAAATCATATCAGCAATTAATGAATCTAAAGCTTCTATTTTATCAGTTGTATTTTGACCATGATTAAAAGGGTCATAATTTATTTTTAAAGTAAAAGCGTTTGCAGTTCCTGAACCATTTTTCTGTAAAGACATTTCAGCTACTAAATTTTCTTTTATATTTGTAGATGAAGAATTAAATATTATAGGCTTATTATCTCCTATTTGAAAACAAATCCATACACTATATATAGGACCTTGTTTTTCAATCATATTACAAACTTTATTTAACATATTATTAAAATTAGTAACCATTTCTTGCTGATCTAAAGTTGCTGTTATATTGCTAAAATTTCTTGAAATATTAGCCATCGCTTAATACTCCTCCTTTATTATATAAAGATATTATTGTTGGAATACGTAAAGTAGTTCCAACAGGTATATCAAAAGGATCTATAATATTATTAGCTAATGCTATTACCCACCAAAATCTAGGAGTATTATAATATTGATTAGCTATAATATCTAATCTACCTTCTTCAGCAATACTAACAGTCATATATTGATCTTCATTTGATTCATCTACTATTTTTTGAAACCAAGTTTCATGATATATTTTTTTAGTTTCAGGATCTTGTATTCTTCTTAAATTTTTATATCTACAAGCATTATCATATTGTTTTGGTTTTAAAAATTCCATAGGAATAAATTTTTCTCTTGTTTCAGCTAAATATGTAGGTGAAACATTATAACGTCTAATTAATTCTACTTCATTCATTTATAAGACACCTCCTACACATCTAATACTTGTCCACCCAAAGTACCACCATTATTAGCAGCATTTGTTCTAGCATTAGATCTTTCTCTTGTTTCAGATCTACCCATAACATTACTATTTTCAGATCTACCTGGATATAAAGTATTATATGTATTTTGTGTACTAGCAGCTCCAGCTCCTTCAATTATATCTTTTGCAGATATAATTGTATCTGGATAACAATCCATATTTATAGTAACTGTATTCCAACCATAAAATGTATTTAAAATAGGTTTTTTCCAAGTAGTACTATAAGATACTACATATCCTTTTAAAATCATTTGACCAAATATAAAATAAGTTGTTGGTGGGATTAGTCCTTGTGAAGTATATTGAGGATAACAAGCAATTTGTAACATCTTATTTGCATTTGTATACCAAGTTCTTGTATCAAAAGGACCTTTAGCACTTTGACTTTGTAAACCAGCTGATTGTCTATTTAAAGCTCCTCCTGCTGCAATAAGCGTATTATAATCATGTGAAAAACTACCTGTTATTAAATCTCTATGTAAATCTAAATTAAAATTTACATTTTTTAAATCTGTTTGAGCATAAGCAGATAAAGGAGATGATCTTCCTAAAACTGTTTGAGTAGCCCATTGAGCTCCAATACTTTCAGTTACTTCATCTGGATATAATGGTAATTCGATTAAATATTCATAATCTCCTCCAACTCCCCATTGATTTGGCTTACCATATTTAACAATCATATAACATTCCCAAGTTTTAAATCCAGCTAGTCCATTTGTAGCTGAAGAACTAGCTTGATCTGTATTTGTCATAAATGGGATATGATAATCTTTTACATATGCCATTATTTACTTACCTCCGAAATTGTTTCATTATAATTATATTCACTTTCAAATAAAGCTTCTGTTTGAACATCATACCAACCTAACATAAATGATATTTGAAATTGTCTTAATGTTGTTGATTCTCCATTAACTTCTTTTTCAAGTAAAGTATAATCTTCTTCATTTATATATCCATCTTGATTTACATCAGCTCTTGTTCTAAAAGTAGCTGAATATTTAGAATCTAATTCATCTTTAAAAGTTTGTTCATCTTCAAGATCTACTTGTCCATTATTATTTCTGTCTAATTTTTCTATTTGTTCAGGAGTTAATTCAATTTTACCAGCTAAATAATCTACAATTAAATTATAATCAGTTGCATCATCTAAATAATCTCTCAGTAATTTTAAATCTACACTATTTAATTGATTATCTCTATTTAAATCTCCTAAAGTGAAATAAGCTTTACTTAATTGATAATCTTTCATAATCTTTTTCATATTATCACTATATACTCCTGGATAAAAGAAATCTTCATCATACATATGTTCTGGATAATATTCTTTCATTAGTTGCTGTAAATATGTTATATCTTGAGAATTTGAATATTTATGTATTGCCATATTTAATAAATAATTAAAGAATTTTTCATGTACAATCCAATCATCTGTTACAAAATCTATAAATGGAATATTAACATCTTGATCATAATGACCTTGAATTATTAATAAATTACTAACATTTGCAACTACATTTGCATTTCCAGGTTGATCATATGTAAATACAGTAGTACCTAAACTTGGATAAGTAGGATCTCCTTCAACAAATTTATATAAAATTTGAGCATCTTCTATATTAACTTGACCATCTTTATTGATATCCATAACAGCTAATTGTTTTGGAGTAGCTTCCCAATGTAATTGTTCTGAACCAGGACCTTCAGCTGTATATCTTGCAAGTAAAGTATAATCCTGCATATTAATTCTTCCATCAAAATTGATATCTCCAACTTCTAATATTAAAGATTTTTCATTGGCTGTAAATACATCATCATAATTAGATGGACATTGAATACAAAGCCAATTAGCATCATAACCATTACCTATATCAACACTAGAACAAGTATACTGGTAACCTTCCCCTGCTTTTAAATCAACTTCTACTACATTTTGTAATACAGATTCAGAACCAACAATATCTTGTTTTAATCTAACAAATGAACAACCAATAACTAAATGTACTGCTTGTGAACTGTTATGAGCTATTGTGACTTTTTCACCTGGTGTACATTTATATAAAGCTATTTTATATAAACCTGATGTATTATAATGAGGTACATCATCTCTACCTATTTCATCTCTAATTGCATAATTATAAATAAATGTACCATCAAATTGATTAACAAATACAAGCATATCTTCATTTGGAAAATAATTTTTCCTTGAACCTTGTTTGATGTCTAATCTTAATTTTCCATCTATTAAATAGTTATCCATTATTGTTACATCTGTAGAATCAATGACACCATCTAAATTTAAATCAGCTTTATTCATTATTTCTTGAGGGTATGTAGCATTACTATATACTATATTATAAAGAATAGTTCTATCTTGACTATCAACTTTATTATCTCCATTAATATCTTTTGTTAAATCTACCCATTCAGATACAGTATCTACTTCCCATCCAACAGATTCACAATAATCTTTTATAGCATCTAAATTATTAATTATGAAATTTGATTCTTCATCAGATATATTTTTAGATGTCCATTGTATTAAGTTATCTTTTAATTTCATATTAAATAAAGTATTCAATTCAGGAAATTTTTCAGTTATTTCTTTTTCAACAGAGAACATATCTTTTACATTTGGTAAGTTTAAATAATGTATTAAAGATTGTTGATCTGCTTTATCAAATTTACCTAAAATAGCTCCTGTTTGTGATAATTCATGATTTAAAAATCTTTTTAAATATTTAACATAAAAATTATCTGTTCCAAATTTTATATTCATTTATTATCTCCTTAATCATATAGTTATTTCGCACATAATTATAGAAATAACACATTTTTATATTTAATTAATATATTTATATGTACCTTTAATTAAACATATTAAATAATTCTAATAATATTTTACAAGATTTAAATTATGCTAAAAATAGAGAAGAATTTAAACCTTCTCTATTTTTTTATATAAATATCTAGTTATTAAATGTATTTAAATTTTTTAAATTTTTCATATTATTTAAAATACCATTTTCATCCCAAGAAGGTTTTAATGTACCTGTACTTATATTACTAATAGCTGTTATTACTTGATCTAGTTTAGCACATAAAGTATCTGTTTGACTTTGAATTATAGTATCAAATGATATACTTTGTTGACTTGTTTCTCTATATGTATCTGTTAGATTTCTTAATTCATTAGCTGTAGAAGCTGTAAGTACTGTTTCATCTTCATGCAATAAAGCTGGATAATTATCATATGGTACTCTATTTAAACCTGATCTTAAATAATTAGACCAATTAATACTATCTTGTTGCTCTTCTATAGATTTCCATGGTAAAGCATTAACTCCATCAACATCTTTATAATTTTTAATAAAATCTATATAAGGACCAAAAGTATCTTGTAAATTATTTTCATAATTATCAGGACCTTTCCATGAAGAGAAATATTGTTTTAAATCTTCTCTTGTTATACCACCTAATTGGGATTGAACATCTCCTGATAATAAACCAGCAGAATCTGCTAATGCTGCAAAGGTTGCTAACATCATTTCTTGAGTATCTTTAGAATTATTTTGCATATCCATACTTGTTCTCAAAGTATTTAAAGAGTGTAGTGTTTTATCATTAGCTGTTTTAGCTCCACCTAACTCATATCCCAAAGTATCCCAAACTTGACTAAATCCTTGACCCCAATCATGGAAAAATCCTCCAATTCCACCTGAATGTTCTGATCCAGTTGTAGCTATACCAGATAATTTACCTTTAGCTGCAGCTTGAGTATTCCATTGTTCATATTCTTCAGTACCTTCTTCAAATGGATTAGCGTCTAATAATTTTTGAGTTTCTTGAGTTACATTTTCATTATCTGATTCTTGTGTTGCATTCTTAATTGCTGTTGAAATTAATTCAGCTGCAGATAATCCTAGAGCAATACCTCCACCAACAGCTAAAATACCACCAGCAGCTCCGGCTACTTTACCTCCAATACCTGATAAAGCTCCAATACCTTTACCAATTACACTACCAACTAAAAATGTTCCTATACCTTTAATTGCAGTAACAATAACATCATACCAGTGACCCATAAATTCTTGTAATACAGCAAATTCATTAGAAATATTTTCCATTGTTAATTCTTGTAATTTTTGATTTGTTTGATTCATATCATTTGCTAGATCTTGAGCTGCTTTATTACCAATAGCTTCTGTTTGAGCTGCTGTTTGTCTTCCAGCTTCTTCTGCAGCATTTAAATCAGCATTTCTTTCATTCATTTCAGTTTTACCTTGTACATCTAAATAGGTATTAGTTACCCCAGCATATAATGAAGATAATCTACCTTCAGGTGTTAAATTTGATACAAAGTTAGCTGATTTATTATAAGCACTTGCTACATCAGCAGCATTTCTAAAATCTCCACCACTTTCAATCATATTAGCAGTAGCCATAACTAAATCTAAATTACCACTATTTAAAGCTGCCATTGGGTCATTATACATTGTAGCAGCACCGCTATATAATTTACCTATCAAAGCATCAGAATATCCTTGAGCTCTTAAATTTTCATATTCTCCTGTCATTTGAGCAAATTGTAAACCTAATTCTTGTTCAGCTAAAGCTCCCATTGGAGATAAACTATCTATCATATCTTGTAAATATTTATTTGCTACAATTGAACTACCACTAATATCTTGAGTTGTTAATCCTATACCTCTAACTTGTTTTATTAAATTAGGTTGTTGATCTGCAAATTGTTGAAAAGATACAGAAGAAGTATTTAAATAAGGTACTATAGTATTTGTAACTACAGTTTCAATAGCTTTAGCTGTTGCTTGTGCTCTATCTTCTTCTGAATCCATATCAATTTTAATACCTTGACTTGCTAAAGTATCCCACATTTTCATGACATCAGAAGAAGCTACATTATTGAATAAATCTCGTTCTTGTAACTCATCATTAATTCCACTTTGAGCAGCATAATATTGAGATCTTGTAGTTCTATTTCTAACTGAAATATTTGTAAACGTATCTTCATAAACTTGTTTTTGTTTATTAGCACCAGCAAAAAATAAAGAAGATAATTTATTAACACCAGCTAATAAGGTATCAGCAGCAACCTGTATAACACTAGCTCCTTTACTAAATCCTTGAGCAGATTTATTTAATAGTTGAGAAGCCTCATTTCCCATTTTACCATTTTTTATATTTAATTCAGCTGCTTTTTGAATACCAGCATCTGACATAATAGAACCTGTTGCTTTAATCCTATTTATTTCTGATTGTACAGCTTGATTATATACTTTATTTTGACGACTTGTTGTATATATACTACTAGCATTATTTAAAAATCCTTGTAAAGATCTTTGCTGATAAACTGATGTATCAGGTCTAGTATATCCTTGTTGTCTATTATATTGGTTTTTAATTGTATCACCTGTTAAAGCTCCATAGGTACTCTTTTTTAAATTATTTGATTTATCTAGTTCTTGATTTTCCTCTTGTCTTTTTTTGATTAAACCAGCTACTTCTTTTGCTTGATCTTCAGTTAATTTAATACCTAATCTTTGTAATTCATTTTGAATATCTGTTTTCTCATTAATTTGTTGCATTATAGCTTGAGAACCAGATAAAGAATTAGCAAAATGATCTTGCAAATAATTTAATCGTTCATATAATTTAATTGCTTTTTCTAAATTAGGTAAATCTATAGGACTCCATGATTTACCATAAGCTTCAACATTTTGTTTTTTTCTAGGCATTATTAATCTCCTTTTTCATAAATATCTATTAATATTTTACTTAAAAAATAAGTTTAAAAACTTTTATAAAAACCCGTTACATTTTTTAAAAAATATAGTATAATTAATATATAGAAAGTGAGGAGGTATAATTATGGAAGAATTTACTTTAATTTGTATGAAATTAAAATCAGGAAAAGAAGTTTATTTAGCAGAAGGACCTGGAAAATCTTTAAAATGGGTTATAGATAAAACAGAAGCAATATATTTTGAAACAGAAAAAGAAGCAGAAGAATGTGCTATTAATTATTTCAAAAAATTCAATGATTGGTATTTAGTAAATACTTTATAGAAAAATAGTTATAATAAATAAAGAAGGTGTTTAATATGAAATCAAGTATTATAAAACAAGATAAAGCATTAGAACTAATAAGACAAAAATATCCAACAGCTGAATATTGGTATAATGAAATAGAACAAACATATAACATAGCTTTTGAAGCTGAAGGCAAAGTATATTCCTATAGATGTTTTAATACTTTAGAATTTTTAAAAAGAATAAAAATATTAGATGAAAATACAATATATAAGAAAGATTATGATTCATATAAAAAAGACTATGATAAAACTTTAAATAAATTAAATAATATAAAAGAAGACAAAGAAGAATATTATTTTATGACAAAAGAAGAGGCTATTCAAATTACAGAAAAAGAATTAATTAGATTAAAATCAATATTAGATAAAGCAATTATATTAGATATATAGAGGAGGAATTATATGTATAAGATAATTAAAAGAAATTATAATAAATCTAAAGGAAAGGTATTAAGAACTTATTATTCTAGAAACTGTGTTTTAAATTTCTTAGATCATAATATACAAACAATGCAAGATAATATAAATGATGAAGATGATTTTATAGATATTGAAAGAAATCATAAAATAGTAGCAACTATTTATCCAATAGATACACATATAGAATATTTTGATATTAAAAATGCTATATATAAAATAAAAAATTTAA
>ERZ779669.766-NODE-766-length-17737-cov-3.307884_pt1 | contig 17737 bp, 20 predicted proteins | sample MGYA00511372_ERZ779669 | MGnify/ENA primary metagenome ERZ779669 (study PRJEB29588, sample SAMEA1967891) | human gut metagenome | biome: human gut; feature: human-associated habitat; material: faeces | place: Denmark | collected 2008/2010 ... | reverse complement strand
CGATGTTCTTCGTTGCCTTTCTTGTGACGCCGTTTCCCATGAGGCCGTAGTTTCCGAAATCTCATCAGCGATGGCATTGTATGGCTCTGATGTGGCGGTTGATAGAGTAAATATTTCTCTATCAGCCGTTTTTTTTTGCTTATAAGCATTGACATATCGCGAAAGATGGATATAATAAATGTATGGATAAGATTGAAATTTTTAAAGCACTATCAAATGAAACACGGCTCAGTATTATTGAGTGGTTGAAGGAACCGGAGAAAAACTTTCCGCCGCAGGGAGGACATTTTGATGATGGGGTGGATCTAAAAGGCGGTGTGTGTGTTGGAAGCATCCGCGACAAAGCCGGGATATCACAGTCAACCGTATCTCATTACCTAGATATGCTGCAAAAAGCAGGCTTGCTTCTTTCCGAAAGGCGCGGAAAGTGGACATATTACAGACGGAATGAAGAGACCCTCGCTGCGCTGGCAGACTACTTCAGTCACGAAATTTAAGTTGTGTATGGATTAGACGGGATGAAGATCCCGTTTAATTTAAACCATTATATATCGACAAAGTGAGATATAAGGACATATAGAAACGAGGAGGAATTCGTATGCATTTTTCATGTGGAATCGTCAGACCGCCTTATGAGGCTGGTTCCTGTTTTTTACAAGTAACGTCGGGTTGTTCGCATAATAAGTGCCGCTTTTGCACCTTTTACAAGGAAGCACCTTTTTCCGTATCTCCGGAGAGTGAGATACGGGAGGATCTTCAGGAGATCCGGGATTCCGGATGGAAGGTAAAGCGTATTTTTCTGCAGGGGGCAGATCCGTTCCTGCTGAGCTACGACAGGCTTAAAAGAATCATGGACCTGATAAAAGAATACCTGCCCTGGGGTGTTTCCGTCGGCGGATATGGCCGGGTGGATAGTGTAAGGAACAAGTCTGTAGGTGAGCTGAAGTCGGTCAACTACCCGCGACTGAAGTCGCGAGCTTGAGGGAATCTTTCGATACCTCAATTTGCTTAGATAGGCCAGGCTTACTGCATTCGCAGTCTTGCGAGGTACAGCAGAGGTCCGGTAATTACCAAAGCCATTAGCGTCCGCAAGTTGCCAAACGGACAAGATAGGTTTGCATCAATGCATGGATACGAGCTTTGCTTTGGCTCGCGCTAGGATGTTTTTGGCCGCATTCACGTCGCGAATGTGGTGTATCCCACATTTCGGGCAGATCCACTCGCGGTCCTTGAGCGTCAGTTTCTCTTTGCCGCTCATGATATGGCCACAAGCGTGGCAGGTTTGCGTCGTATTCCGCGGGTCGACGGTGACGAAGTTCTTGCCGTACAGTGCTGCCTTATAAGTCAGCATACTAAGGAACATCCGCCAGCCATTGTCTTGGATGCTCATAGCCAGGGCATGGTTCTTCAGCAAGTTCCGGCTCCGCAGTTCTTCTGCTGCGACCAGATCGTGGTTCTTGATCAGTGTCGCGGAAGTACGGTGCAGGAAATCTCTGCGGCGCTGCATGACTTGTGCCGTGAGCCTGGCGACGAGCAAGCGCTGTTTCTCGACGTTCTTTGCCTCACGGAGCGGGCGATGCTCTTTCTTGGCACGGACAATCCGACGGCTCAGCTTGCGCTGTGCGTTGGCCAGCCGTCGTTTCTGCCTGCGGTAATAACGAGGATTGGCCACAATCTCGCCATTCGAGTCGGCATAGAAGTTCTCGACGTTCAGGTCGATGCCAATCTCTGCCTTTGTTTTCGGGCTGGTTTTCACGAATGGTTCATCGAAGCCGAGTTGGAATGACGCAAAGTAGCGGTGCCGGCTGTCTTTCGTGATAGTAATCGTGCCGATGCGGACTTCCTTCATGGCAAAAAGTCGATTCAGTATTTTACGCGAGCCTTGGAAGCGGATGCGTTTGAGCTTGGGCAGCATCAGATGATGCTTGTCGAGGAAGCGGGCGTTACTGGTAAACAGAGAACTCTCCGTACCCTTGCTGTAATGCGGATTCGTCTGATACGACTCGACGGACGTTTTCTTGTGGAAGTTCGGCACACCAGCATGATGGACGGCACGGAACTGCTTCCAAGCACGCTGGTAGTTCTGCCGTGCATTAGCAATGGACTGCGCATCGATATCGGGATGCCGGAGCCATGGATAGCGGTCTTTCAATGCTGTTACCGTGCGGATTCGCTCGCGCAGTGCCTCGATGCGCTTCTCGATGAAGTCGATGTAGATGCTCCGTCTGCCAAATCGTGCGATCTCCTTGTTCACAGCGACATGTTCATTGTAGACGCAGCGTGCCGCATCCGCATTGCGTCGAATCATCTCTTTCTGTTGCTGGCTGGGGTAGATGCGGACTTTCAGGCCGTAATGACAGGCATAATCCGCCATCTTCTTATGTTCCATTTTATTCGCCTCCTTCCTACTTCTATTATACAACATATGAGATTGCCTGACAAGCAATATATTGCTATAATAAAAAGGAAGGAGTGTGATACACATGAAACGAAAAGAGCGCATCCCAGATGCAATCTATGAGCGTGGATACGTCTACAATTTCCACTTTCATCTGATCTGGGTGACGAAGTATCGGAACCCAGCCTTCACGACACCGGAGCTCGTGCAGGAGATGAAGGATATCTTGCTGCGCATCGCGCAGCTGAACGATGTGACCGTCGAAGAGCTGGAAGTTATGCCAGAGCATGTGCACATGCTCATCAGCTTCAAGCCAAAGTATACGCCGACAAACATCGTCAAGGCACTCAAAGGCGGCAGTGCCAGACTGTTCCTCAAAAAACATCCCGAGATCAAGCACGATAAATTCTGGGGCGGTCATATCTGGTCACGCAGCTACTATATGAGCACACTTGGCAACATGAGCAAGGAAGTAGTCGCAAAATACATCCAGAATCAGTATTCCAAGTGACTACCGTTGCGGCCATTCCTCTCCTGACTGAAGTGAGAAGATTCCTGGCCGCATTTTAATTGAAAAAGTCCAGCGCTAGGCTTTTTGCTGCTTCACTCGACAATCGTAATGTAGATTTTCGTAGCCTTTTCCCAGCTTCCGTAGTTTGGGACGACGGTGAAGACGGCTTCCCCCGGGGCGTTGGCAGTGATGAGCATCTCCGTATTGGATCCCTTGAAGCCTTTCTTGCCGACACCTTTGACGCTGACGCAGTTAGTTGGCGAGACAATGCCCATTCCATCGCGTTTGCCATTCGTCATCAGACGCAAATCGCCAGCATCGCCGCTGTCATCGCCAGCCATCAGATGGAGCTGCTGTCCGACGTGCAGCTGGACATTGCTCTTGGAGAGCTGCAATACGGAAGTCTTGCCACCAGTATAGAGGACCTGAATGGTGTTATTGTTTGCCGTCTTGTCGGATTGCGCAGTCTTTGCCGGACTGTCGGGAATCCGGACACTGATGTAGGCGACGAGGTTCGTGTCGGGATTGATGGCGAAGCGCAGGATACCGGTCTTGCCATTGATGGTGGAAAAAGTATATTCATAGAGAGTTTTCCCATCATACGCCAGTGTGCTGGTGGGATTGCCATAGGCACTCACGACCTCATCGAGTGTTGAGCCTTGGTGGATACCGCGCTTTGTCTTGACTTCGTCGTTCTCGGAGACGAGCGATGTCAGCTTGTTGTCGACAGAGCCGACCTTGAGCCCCTCGTAGAAATAATACATGTGGTTCCCGTCCTGCTTTGAGGAACTCTCCTGCCCTAGGCGGTTATGCATCTCATCGAGCGTGATACCGAGGTCAAGCCCACCAAGCGAAAGATCACTGCTCATCTCCGGCTGCTTTTTCTCCGCAACGACATCAGCCGACTGTTCTGCCGCAGGTGCAGCATCTTCCTTAGTTGTGAACTGCTTGCCTACGAAGAACCCTGCTGCACCAATAAGCACGAGTGCTGCAATGCCCAGTGTGATATAGCGTTTCTTCGAGTGCTTCGGCCCATGTGGCTGACCCGCATCTCTCCCTGATGCTGCCATCTTTAACGGCATGCCATCGGTGTTTTGCTGTATCGTTGCCACATCATCCTTCTTTTCCGGCTCTAACGGCGTCCCGCAGTTCATGCAGAACTTCGATGTCTCATCTTGCTTCGCCCCACAATTCGGGCAGTATCTAGCCATTTGATCACCCCATCTTGTTTGATTCGTAGTTTTTTATTATCATTCGTCAGCCACTTTCCATAACCCTTTTTTGATGATTCGTCTAATTCCGGTATCATCCGCTTCAGTCGAAGGCTCGGTATCCTGTTTGTACATGGAAATCAGATTTCGTGACAATAGTGACAGAAATGGCCACGGCAAATCCGTATACTGATAACTGTAACGAGAAAACAAAGCCGGAGTCTCGGGATAACAGATGAAAGATACAAGGAACAGAAGTCACCCGAGCAAAAGAAAGGAATGTGATCACCATGGCTGACAAGAATGCATTTGTCCTGCAGGATGACTGCAGCTACTGCGGCGCACAGGAGAAGGAAGAACAGAAGGAACTCTTATATGAGTGCAGCAATTGCGGTACGCTCTACTGCGACAGCTGCGGTGAGGACAAAGGTTGCCCGAACTGCGGAGCTCCGTTCAGCGATTCGCATCCGATTGAGCCATTGGGTGCCAGCAGCTGGAACCCGAATCAGGGCTGACTAGATACGCAGTTGGACGTGTGAGATACTCTTGGGGCAACCACACCTGTCGGTCACACCAAGCACGACGGTAGCTACTTTGACACTCCCCATGCCTGAAGGCAGGGGATTCCTGGTTCGACAACCACTGCGCCGCCTCCGAAGAATTGGCGTCTTACACGATTTCCCCAAGCGTGAATTCCCGTGTGCCCCACGGTACATATTTATTACAGCTTATGCCGCTGTGGATCTGTCCTCCAAAGCCTTGCGCAGGATATTCTTTGCGGCATTCACATCCCTGTCGTGATGCGTTCCACACGCCGGGCAATCCCATTCGTGAACCTTCAGGTCCTTCGTCAGCGGGTTCTAATAGCCGCAAAGACTGCAGGTCTGGCTCGACGGGTAGAAGGTATCCACTTTCAGCAATTCGCCGCCGTGCAGTTCCGTCTTGTACGCAAGTTGGAGGAAAAACTCACTCCAACTTACATCGGAAATCGACTTTGCAAGTCTGTGATTCCGAAGCATTCCTTTGATATTCAAGTGTTCCACGGCGACCGTTTGGTTTTCACGGGCAAGCCGTGTGGACAACTTGTGCAGGAAGTCCTTGCGAATGTTTGCAATGCGTTCATGGAGGCGTGCAACACAGATACGGGCTTTCTCTCGATTCCTTGATTTCGGCATTTTGCGAGAAAGCCGCCTTTGTTCTCGACGGAGCTTGCGCTGGAGGCTCTTGAGCGGGCGCGGACTCGCCACCGTATTGCCGTCGCTGTCCGAATAGAACGCTTTCAGACCAACGTCAATGCCAATCTGCCTGCCGCCGTTTGGATGAAGCAGCGCCGTTTTGTCCATCTCGACGCAAAGGGAAACAAAGTATGTTCCAGAATCTGCGCGGCTGACTGTGGCATTCAGGATCCTGCCTTCAAACGTCCGGCTCTGCTTGATTTTCACAAGGCCGACCTTCGGCAGCTTGATCCGGTTGCCTTCGATGCGGATGCCGTTTCCCTGATTGCGCGTCCGGTAGGACTGACTGCGACTATGCTTTGACTTGAAACGCGGATAGCCTGCTCTTTTTTGGAAGAAGTTCTCATAGGCGCGGTCAAGATTGCGCAGAGATTCCTGCAACGCCATGCTGTCTGCTTCGGAAAGCCAGGATGTATCCTCGCGCTTCTTGAGATTGGTGAGGAGCTGACACGTCTTGACGTAAGTCAGAGAATGATGGTTCGCTTTCCATTCATCACACCTGACCGCAAGGAAGTGGTTAAACACGAAACGGACACAGCCGAGCGTGCGGTTGATTAACCGTGCCTGCGTCTTATTCGGATAGATGCGAAATTTGTATCCCAGTGTATATGTTTCCACATTCTCACTTTCTTTGCGATGTTTTCTGGCTCTCGATATACTGTTTGACGATTCCCAAGGGAGCACCGCCTACTGTCGAGACAAAATAGGAATTTGTCCAAAGTGTCGGCAGTTTCGTTGTCAGCCAATGAAATTCTTGACGAAGTATCCGCGATGTCTTGCCCTTTATGGTTTTGACGGCCTTATGGATACCGAACTGCGGGTCAACTTCCAAAAGGAGATGAACATGGTCTGGCATGATCTCCATCTCAATGACCTCGAACGAATACTCCTCGGCAATCTGCTCAACAAGCTCCTTCAATCTTGTATCTACACCGTTCACTAAAACCTTACGGCGGTATTTGGGGCAGAATACGACATGATACTTGCATGAATAGACGAAAAAGCCAAAGCACCCCCTCCCTTTTATCGCCTATCACTTCATACTCAGTCGTACGACACTCTTACAAATAGGAACCTCTAAGCTGCCTATGCGGCAGTTAACAGTAGGCTTTTGCGCGAACAGCCTTATTCTGCTTGAGCTCACACCATCCAACACCTATTTAATGACGCGCATTATTCCATCTACAGCATCAGCTTCTAAAATACCATCGCAAGATTCATCCTGTTCAATGCTATACGAAATTCTTGTATACCGATTGTCTTTTGAGATAATCTTCGCCCACCCAAGCATTACATTCACTCCTTTAAATCCTGTATTTTTGCAATGCGAATAGTATCGGTTTTGCGATGCCGGATTTCCTCATAATACCGGCATCATGTTCGGTTGCCCTGTTGCCGAACGGATTCAATGCTCCACTTGCTTTGATTATATCACGCTTTACCCTAGGTTTCATTACCTCGGGCGAGTAATTCCTCGCAAGCGTTCTCCAGCCCTGCTCTGCCGTGTACTTCTTTTCCCCGGCCACGCCTAGTATCTACTGCCGGTGATAGACAGACTGGAAATCATCCCCGCACATGCGGGGCTCACTGCATCCTTGACACCAGACAACATTTCACGTATAGTTATCTCAGAAGGAACGTCATTCCCCGATAAGACGCGTTCCCCATCTTTGGGCACACGCGAATCGGGGAAAGCGTTCTTTTTTACGTATGATACTTCATACAGGATCATCCCCGCGCATGCAGGGCTCACTAAGCGTGGCAGGCCAAATATCGAAGGAATCGCACGATTCCAAGCCATACGCAAAAACGGAAGCATCGTGAAATTGACTGTACGCAAAATAAGAGATGATAAAAAACATCTCTATACGGTCGAACTTACGGATATGGAATTAGAAAGGCCATCGAAGTTAAGAACGCGCCTGGACGTTCCCTCGATGGCCCTGGAAGATGGGGAAAGACCCGCGAACCAGGCTCCAACGAGAAAGCCATCTTCCAACTCCAATATACTACGAAAGTCCGCTGAAGTAAACAAGAATCCGCTCATCCAGGGCGAATCCAATGCGCCGGTCAAGCTCAAGCCTAGCGAGCGGCCTGCATCTGCCGGACCGTGAAGGGCGGCTGCCTACTGCGACGCTAGGACCGAAGAAACCGAAAGGTCATTTCAAGGGTGACCGCGTGACGCGCGAGGGAATCTTCGAGCGTGCGCGGGAACTCTTCGGCGCAATCCGCACTGGGCGCACGGGCAGAGGGATAAACGGCCAGTATGACCGCGGCGCGGATGTGACTCGCACGGCGCAGTATGGTCAGGGATCATCCCCGCGCATGCGGGCTCACTATCCACCTTCATCCTCTGCAGATGTATACTTCGTTACTGCCTTGTCTATTCCAAGTGCTTGCTGTATACTTGAGATAGAAAGAGAATGACTGGTGGTCATGGCGTGGTTGCCGCCTGCGTTGTCAGCGCGGATGGGGAAACCTGGATACCGACGCACGCCAGCTTCTCTTTTATTTTTTTCTAACCACGCATCAAGATTTTGATCTGTACTATAAAAGGCCGTGCGAACATAGACCAATCCATCCTTTGCAAATTCTGCAGCCACACCATACCATTTCTTAGGTGTGGCTATTTTTAGTGCAACGGATTCTCCACGTGGCCTTCTTGCCTGTCTTGATAAAACAGCTTCCTGAATCCCGTGTTTCATTCCCTGAAAGGGTGGATCATCCCCGCGCATGCGGGGCTCACCTGCACATTAATCTCATTGTAATCTCATTGACTACATTGCGATCCGCTGGCTACACATTGATCTTATTGTAATCTCATTGCCTACATTAAAATCCAGCTGTCTGGCACAACGGAAATTCGACGAAAATCAGCATACATCCGCTGCTCCTATTCATTGCACAAAATTGAATTTAGAAAAACATTTTCATTGATCTACATCGCGTTTGCGACGGAATACAATTTCATATCCAATTGAATCCAACAGTTTCGTCAGTAAACTATACTTCATTGTCTCATCATTAATCATTTTGTAAAAAGAAGGATTCTTAATATCTTTTTTGTATTTTACATTGTATGCTTTTAATGCATCTATCAATGTAATATCTTTACTTACACATATGACTCTTAGCTTATGTTTTAATGACATAGATTATCACTCCTATTACATACTATATATATGTATTATATATAATATGATTCACTATGTGAATCCGATGGTGTCCATTGCGAATGTACTTATGTTTTGACGCATTTGAAATTAAGAGTATTATTGTGATTAAGCGAGATAACTAATGAACATCGTATATAATCTATTATAATCCCTGTATTCGTCTATTATGGATATGTGACTATCTATCAAAGGATCATCCCCGCGCATGCGGGGCTCACTTGTGTTCATTATAGCACATTTGCAGATGGTTGGGATTATCCCCGCGCATGCGGGGCTCACTTGCTGCCACTGATCGCGTGTATCATCACGTCGGGATCATCCCCGCGCATGCGGGGCTCACCTCATTATACCTATCAGCGAGTTCTTCTGCTCGGGATCATCCCCGCGCATGCGGGGCTCACAAATCCCCTAGCTGTCATCAGAAACATCTGCCAGGGATCATCCCCGCGCATGCGGGGCTCACACTAAAAAATCCCAATAATGACGCCATTCTCTCGGTATCTAATCCCATATTTTATTCAGTTTTACGAGTTATCCTATAACACTACTTCTTTCTCAATACTTCATATGCTTCTTGCACGGCTCGACAATCCTGCAAGGCCCGGTGTATCGGCTTTTGAGATAATCCCAGGGCTGTCATCATATCTGCCAAACTTATGCGTTTTTTTGAATCACACTTTTCTTGGTATAGAGCCATGGTATCATAGTGGGGATTGGTGATGATTCTACAATCGTGCTTCCGCAGTGCATGATTCAGGAATCTCAAGTCAAACGCAATGTTATGGCCCACCAAACAATTCTTGCCGATAAAGGATTCAACTTTTGTCAGCACCACCTCCAAGCTTTCACCAGATGCAGATACCATCTCATTCGTGATCCCTGTCAATTTTTCAATTGGACGTGGAATTGGCTTTTTCGTATGAACCAACACTTGATACGATGCAACTACTTGCCCGGCTACTACTTTTAGCAGACCAACTTCGATGATTTCATCGAGCTTTTCGCGTAAGCCGGATGTCTCAAGATCCAATACGACATAATCAACAGGGTAACGTTCCGATGATGTAGACTCAGAAAAAAGCGTTGAATTCTCCGCATCCTCATCCTGCTCATGCTGAGCATGCGCTTGCTTTCGCTTAGCCATGCGAATCTGCGCTGCTTTGCTGAAAGGCCTGCGCTTTTGCTCTAACTGACGCACGCGACTCACACTTGGCTTCATCACGAGTTTTAATCCATCGAAATCGATAATCTGATTTTCACTGTGATGAAGACGAAAATCCATGCGTTGCTCATTATTTGTCGTATAGACCAATGTCGCACGTCCATTCTTGACCGAATCTTTGACGCGCTTCCAAAGATTGTCCCGCACGCGGGCACTGACCTTGCCCACAAAGACTCCCGTGTTGATTTCCAAGAGCCATTTGGATAGGTCACCACGTAAGGATTTAGGACAATCCGTCAAGGTTATCACTATCATCGCTATCCTCGACTATCGTGCCATATCCGATTTCCAGTTCTGTTTCTTTTCCATAGGAAACACCATTCTGTACAGCGCCCCTCTTTTCATCCCAAAGGTTCACGATATCCGCATAAGATACTTCTGTATCATCCTTGCCAAGAAGCAAGTAACGGATATCTTTCACCATCCGTTCCAGCAAATGGCCCTCGACGATCTTATCCCGAAGAGCACGCCGCATGTCGCCGCCGATATCATCGGACGGATCTGCCGCCAATCGGAAAGCCAGCGGGATGACATACTCCGCCTTGTACAGATCTGCTACATCATATACGAAAGACTTCTCGTGACCAGTATGGACAAAGCCAAGTCCCGGTGATGCTCCCATGGCCACGATGACGCTATGTGCCAGGCCGTACAAGCAGGCAGTCCCCGCCGACAAGGCCTGGTTGACTGCATTTCCTCCTTCAAAATCATCTGGATCATATTCACGGCCGTTCCATTCCACATCATTTTCTTTCGCACACTTGCGATAGATGTTCCGTACTCTCGCGCCTTCCTTGCCGCGGAGCTGCTGCATTGTCATATGTGAGACATCTTCACCTGCAAAGCGCATCTGATACATCTTGCGTGCGACATCAAGACGGCTCCTCGTGTTTGTCACCAATTTCGCCTGCATCATCAACAGTGCCGCTGAATGAGTCAAGGGTTTACCCGAAGCATAGTAGCGCACACCATGCTCGCCAATCCACAAGACACTCGTCCCCGCATCACCAATCAATTCCATGGCACGATGTGTGACCGTCGTCCCCGGCCCCAGCAACAGTACACTAAGCGACGCTGCTGGGACTTGCACCGTCCCTCTTTCATCAGTAATGCTGATAGAGCTGTCCTGACGATTAATCAGGCAGCGTTCGAGATACAAAAAGGACAATCGTTCTTTGATCTGAGGCAGTTCCTGCAGTTCTGTCTTCTGTGCACCAGGTAACCTTTTCATAAACATCCCTCACAATCTCATCACCACCCCCTGACCACCTACAAACGCCCCAAGGTAAGCAAACCGCAACCATACGATTTTGCCCTGCCAATTCCTGCACATAATGTCTGACGGAACTGTTCTGCATCCGTTATCCGCAGGATTCCCTCGAATACAGCTGTATGCAGTGTGACAAGCTTGCCTTTGCGCGTGAATTTCTTGATATCACGCTGTACAACCGCAAAAGATTCTGGCACAAAGCCAGCACCTTCACTCTTCGTGCGAAACCAGTCCTCTTGCTGCGGCACAGTCACATGCGGGACGACTTTCCCCCGGTCACGAGTTCCTTCTTTGATGCTGTGGACCGGATTGCCGCAGAAGCGAAAGCGATATTGCTGGCCATTCGCTAACATCTGAAACAATTTATGGCAATTGCGACTTTCACCAGCATCACCAACATAACCGAATTGCTCTACTAAATGAGCAAAGTCCGGTTGTTGCTGGCTAAACACCAGTAAATAGGGCTGACCATGAAAATAATCCAAGCGCCAAAGTTTCCTCGATGCATCGTCCGGCGCAAAGCAACTCTCTACCGTAGCATGCATGACCTGCAACGACCCCAGGAATTTCATTGATGTGTGGATATCTTTATTGATTCTGACTCTTGATAGATACATCGTCGTCCTCCAATAACTCCATCGGATCATGCTCCTTAGGAGTTCCCTGCTCATTCTCCGTATTCTCAGAACTGACAAGCTGGTCCAAAAAAACTTGTTCACGGATGACATTCCGGAACCGATAAAGTCGTCTCTTCTGGCTGAAGCTCTCCGGAACATCACGGACAGCATAGCCACTCTCATCCGGACTGGCATCACGAACAATCTCTAAGGACGTTATGTTCTGCCATTTGGCCTTTCTCTGGTACCAAGAGGATGCCTGCCATTCTTCCTGCCTCAATGCTGTCAAGAGATCCACATCACGGATGCCAAGAACCAACGGCTCTGCAGGTGGGCATGAACGTCGTCCAAGTGCCAGTGGATAGACAGGATGCATCAAAGCAGCTTCTAGCTCTGCCAAGAACCCAGACGGTCCCTCCAGTCCTGCAAGAAAAACAGCATCTTCGAGATAATAGCGATATGTCAACCACGTAGGTAATATATCGTCAGGATTTTGATATACTACCTGAAAATCTCGATTCATCGTCCCTGGCTGATCAATCCGAACGCCAAACCTCAATGGGTTGAACACATCGAGAGAATCCTCGCGCGACATTCCCATGGCAGCAGCGAGCATGCCAATCACGCCACTGCGAGTCGGCTCCATATTGGTCGTGCGACGGTTGAATTTACTGCTTATCCCCCATGACTGCATGGGTGCAGCCAATCTCAAAAGCAGAGTACTCATCCCCTCACTCCTTTGCCAAGTTCTCCATATCATGAATCAATGCATCCCGTAACCCCTGAAGCAGTCCATTCAGATTGACCGATTCTGCCTGACCGTCCATACCGATTACCCATGCTTTCTCTGGCGCATCCACATACTGATTGTAAATCTTATCAGCGTACTTCTCCAATCTCTGGATGGAAGGCTTCACATAGCCGCCCTCGATGGTACGAACCGGCTCTTCAAACGCACCGACGAGATTGATTGGCTGATCGCGGCGAATCGTGACGAGTACCGCATCTGGTAAGGTCCGATTGGCAAAGGTATTCTGCTTGCCCGTCGGCATCGACTGGATAAATGCCTTTGCGAATTCGGCGACGGCTGCAACAGTCGCTTCCTTCTCACCGCCCAATTCCTTGACCAGATTATGTACTGCCACCGTCGCATAGCGATACATCGTGGAGGAATTATACTCGACAACGCCGATCATTTTCGTGCTTGGCTCATCCTCTGGTGCAAGATCATCAATCGCCGTAAAATAATCGTACTCATTGTCCACACGATGTGTTGAAATACTATGAGCCACCTGCGCAGAAGCATCTGCATTCAAATTCGGATCATCTGCTACCATACGACCAAACAAGGCAATATCTATGCTATTACCTTGTTTAATTAATTTTTTTACCTCTGTTTTATCTATCGTATCATCTTCTTGATGTTTCAACACATAATCAGCCAAATTATGAGCCTGCATCTTACTTATAAAAAACAACGCTTTTATTTCCTCGTCTTTTTTCTTTTTCTTACTTTTTTTAGGTGGCTCCATAGCGATTTTGATAATTTTACTTGCTAATTCTTTAGCTTTTTCAGAGCTTATTTTCAAAGAGATACCTTGGATTTCTTCCTGGACAAATTCAACCAACCTTTTTGTACGAATACCTAAATCTTTTTCATGGAAATCTTCACGGAACATGTTTCGCATAGCACGTTTCCAACTCTGCGAAGATACTCTTGCACGCCGTACACCGCCATATAATGCTGTCTTAGGCGATCCTGTATCATCACGATTGACACAGCTTGGCGGTACTGTTTGGATGACATGGAAATCCACATAGATTCTATCGAGATCTTTCATTCTTTCTCTTCCTTTCCGCTTTCTACATCCTTCATATAATAATCTTTACCCCAGTTCAGGACAATTCTCCTATGCCAATCCAACTGTTGAAAATGATAAAGATCCAAAGCAAAATGAGGGTAATCTAACGTTATATTGTACCGTTTCATTAACCCAATGATACCTCTTGCATGCACAGACAACTCAGTTAAGTCTTTTGCCGTAAGGACCTGATTGAATCGCCTCTGCACCCCTGCTTCATTTGCAGAAGTCTGGAACAGTTTGCCAGCAGCATACCCAAAGGAATTTCTATGGCTTACAGCAGTATCTTCATCTGTCAGGCCGTCACTCATGCAACGCTCCATCCCCTGTTGATGAAAAGCATATAACGTCAACGATGTATACAATGCTTTCTCTATCTGTTCTTCTTGATAACAGTAGCTGCTGATTTCATGTTCCGGCAATACAAATCCCAACAAATCTGGCATCATGCCGATCTCTTTTCCAATTCCTCGCCGCAAACATGCTAAGGCTGCCTTTGATGAATAAATACGCGGGATACGTCTTCTCATGAATCGAAGAATATCAAGCTCCACTGGATTCATCCTAATCACCTCATCCTAATGCTTGATTAATATGATATCGAAATGTCTGGAACGCCTTGATAGCATTCTGTACATTCCCTTCTTTTACCTTTCCTACGATAGCCGTCTCTGAGCATTGACTGAGTTCTTCCTGAGCCAACTGCAACAGTGTTTTCTTGGCAATGGACAACCATTCAGCCGTCCTTTTCTCCAATTCATCTTTGTCAGGGGCGATGCAGCGCAACCATCTCCGGAATACCTGATCCAGATGATAATATCCTTCTTCTTCAGCGGCCTTTCTAATTTCTTGCTTTTTTTTCAGAGAATTTTCTTGTAAGCTATCACCAGATACCTCAGCAAGATTAGTAGCGAAGTTTCCAAAGCTCCTGACGGCATTCTCGGTTCTTACCAGTAATTTGACAATTTCTTGTATCCATACCTCATTCATCTTATCGAGCAACGATGCATTAATAGCAAGGCTATCTTGGATATAGTCAACAAATTGCCATGCTGGTGATTGCCACTTATATTTTGTTCCTGTAATACAAATATGCAATGGTTTTATTTCTTCTATTTCATCATCTAAAAGTTGTAACCAATGTATCACGCCAGGCTGTTTAGATTTCGTATCGACGTTCATACCAAGTAATGAAGAAAAATCTCGCCAAATCTGGCATTTCAACTGATGCTCTTTCGGTAAAAATCCTCTGATTTTATCCTCACTCCACACAGTCATTGTTTCATTGAGCAAGCTAGCATCCTTTGCGAAATAATCGCCCATTGTCAACAGATATCCCGTAACCACGCCTTGCTCTCTGCGAAGGAATATTCTCCTAGACTGCATCGTTAGCAAGTCCTTTTGAGCTCTCGGCTGCGATATCTCCTGTTCAATTGTTTCATAGATCGGCTTTTCCCAATACGCCTTGCTGTCTTCGTCGCCATCTGCAAAGACTTCATCACGGTCATCAACCAAGACAAAGTTAAGCATCAACGTCTCAAAGAGATTTCTTCCTTTGGCATAAAGCAATCCCAATTGTGCCAAATATCCAGGGCCCTTTGGCACTGGCATTTTTGCAGAATTGTCATCAAATCCATTCAAGTGCAGCAGCCATCTTGCAGCTTCTGCATAGGTTAAATATTCCTGCTCTTTTCCAGTGCGCATTGGAAATAATCGTGCTTTATTGTCACTCTGAAATAAGTCTCCCACCAATCTAGCAACAGTCTTCCACTTGATTTCCGGCGAGACTTTCTTCCCCTTTGCTTCCTTATATGAATCCATATTCTGCTTGATATGCGCAGACTGATAGAACGGTTGCGTTGGATGAAAGAGCCAGAAACGGTCATGATATGTCTCCAGATATGCTTTTATCTCATCGAAACGGAACTGCTTCTCTTCCCACATACTCGTCCATAAGTCTATGGCATCGTCTGCCGTTTCAATCTCATCCGTCACAAAGGCACCGTGCATGATGGCCAGCAACAGCCGCATGATAGCAATATCCTGCGTAGGTAGCTCACCTGCCAGCTCTTGTGCTTCATGTGCATGCTCAAAGAGCTCTAGGATGGACCATGTTTTCGTTTCATTTGTCTTCGTCTTGACGATAATCCAAGGCTCGTCCAACAGATTGAATTCCATTTCTGGTTCTTTTCCGTCCAACTCTCATTCCTCCTTGTAGCTCCAAAGTCCGTTCTTTTCATCATAAACAAGGATACGATCTAACAAATGCATCTCATGCTCTTCATTGAGGACCAAGAACAATTCCCCTTTCAGCCAGTGTGATGCATACCAGTCCTTCAGATGATTATCGAGAACGATTTGTTCTAATTCATCGATTACCTTATCAATCTGCCAATCCTGCACAAAATAGGATGGCAGATTGATGGAACAGCTTGCAATCGCCTTGGCTAGAGCATCGTCTGGTACATCGTCAATCCGCTCGTCACCATGCCCAGGAAGCCATGGCAAGGTGTAGAGGCCGCCATCTTCCTTTTTACAGATAACCAATACCGTAAGTGAATTTCCGCTATCGCGAACCGTAGCTTCTCCTCGTTTCCCAGATACGTCTTCCGTCTGCGATGCATTTAGCCAGCCGAGCAAATTCCTTCGTTGAGCCTTCGGCGTCTTGATCTGGAAGGTCGTTGCTTTATTCTTTTTTTCTTTAATACACTTCTCGTATCGATCTCTTGCATTCGCATATTGCTGACTTACATCAGCTATATCGGCTTCTTTTGCAAGCCGGTTAATGATTTCGTCATCATATCCCGCCTCATACACCTGCTGGACTAAACGAGGGATATCATCTGGCAAGACTAAGCGCTGCTCTAAGAAAGCCCTTGTCTTCATCAACAGATACTCGCCATAAACAGCAGTGCTCCCCTCATCAAATGTCAATGCATCTTGGATTCCCATGATATAGCACGTCGCTTCCTCCAAGCGGCTTGGACGCGCTTTTTTCCTGTTATGGCGATGCAGCCTGCCTATGCGCTGCAAGAGCAAATCCATGGGGCATATCTCCGTGAAGAGCACATCGAAATCCACATCAAGTGACTGCTCCATAACCTGCGTGCCGACCACAATGAGTCTGTCGGGGCGGTGGTCCTCCTGTGGCCCCAGCAGATCGCGAATCTCCTGCTCCTTCCGCACACGGTCAAAGCTCAAAAAACAAGAATGAATCAACCGGACACAGTCTTCTCCGAAATACATTTCCATGCACTGTGCAACAGACTGTGCTTTCTTGACAGTATTGCGGATGATACCGGCACAACCACCATCCGACAGTAATGCACTTAGAGTCTCGCCCAGATTATCTTCATCGAGCTGTGCCAGACGAACGACCCTCTTTCGGCCAGAAGGTTCTGGCAAATCCTGATAAACATTCTTGCCGTCGGTATAGCTGATCAATGGATATGGGCTAACGGGATCCGTGGCAATATCAACTTTCTTCTCGATTTTCCGATTCTGATAAGCAGCCAGGAGTTCCTGACGACGATGTGGCGGCAAAGTTGCCGATAGAACGATAACAGGAACATCATATGCACCCAACCAAGATAAGACAAGATCCAGATATTGGCTCATATAAGCATCGTATGCGTGGCATTCATCAAGGATAATAACCTTGTTTACCAATCCCAGATGACGCAATGCCAGATGTTTCATCTTGAGTCCGCCCATCAGGACATGGTCAATCGTTCCCACGACAAAATCAGCAAGCAATCCCTTCTTTCTGCCCTGCGTCCAATCATTGACGACCACATCGGCCTGCTTCTCATCATCATCCTCTTCATCATACAGATGAGATTTCAATCTTATCCCGGTATAGACAAGATTCTGGATGACAAACTGATCACCCGTTTGAACCGGGTAGACGGTGTAGCTTCTGTGATCGTTGCCGGAGCACCGGAACGTGTGGTTTATGTCGATTTAGACCCGAATAAACTGGATGCTTACAACCTGACTCTCGAACAGATCGGTAACAAAATCCTGGCAGAAAATAAGGATGTTTCTTCCGGTAATGTGAAAATGGGGCTGATGGACTATGCTTTGCGTATAGAGGGTGAATTCGAGGAAAGCGACCAGATCAAAAATATCGTACTCGGCACTCAAAACAATAAAACCATCTATTTGCATGATGTTGCTGTCGTGCGGGATACGATCAAAGACATCACACTGGAACAAACGATCAACCGGGGACG
>ERZ779669.763-NODE-763-length-17774-cov-3.203510_pt1 | contig 17774 bp, 14 predicted proteins | sample MGYA00511372_ERZ779669 | MGnify/ENA primary metagenome ERZ779669 (study PRJEB29588, sample SAMEA1967891) | human gut metagenome | biome: human gut; feature: human-associated habitat; material: faeces | place: Denmark | collected 2008/2010 ... | reverse complement strand
AATAAAAACATACCACAAAGAGGTATATATGCAAAGAACCGTATTGGAAGGATATATACAGAACACATCCGAAATTGTTTGGAAAGCAGAACGCTCCAACCAGCTGAAATCTGCCTTCCTTGCCAATATGAGCCATGAAATCCGTACGCCGTTGAATGCCATTCTGGGATTCTCACGCATTATAGCCGAAACGGAAAACGCCGAGGAAAGATTGCAGTATTACGATATTGTAGAAAAAAACAACATGCGCCTGCAGGAACTTATCAACGAGATTTTGGACCTGTCGAAGATTGAATCGGGCATGATGGAGTTCAACTATGCGCCTGTATCCCTTTATATTTTATGTGAGGATGTAAAAAACACGTATAGTTTCCGGTGTCAACCCGGAGTGGAGCTTGTTTTCGAAGAGTCCGATCCGTCACTGGTTATCTCGACAGACAGGAACCGCTTGTTTCAGGTTTTCTCCAATCTGATAGGTAATGCTACGAAATTCACCGCCAAAGGTTCTATCAGCTTCGGGTATAAATTAAAGGAAAAAGAGATTGTTTTTCATGTAGCCGATACCGGAAGCGGTATTTCCGATGACAAGATAGACAAGATATTCGGCAACCTCATGTCGAATGCCCTGAAATTCACCCCTACCGGAGGAACCATCAAGGTTACTTTCGATGTGGTGACGCGCGACGAAGCCGCACACCTCTTTACACTGAACACAAACGACCGGTGCGCACAGTATGCCCAGGTATCGGTGAGCAACACCGGCGACAACATCCCGGCCGACAAGCTGGAAAAGATTTTCGAACGATACTACCAGGTAGGGAATGAATCGAAAGGCGTGTACAACTGGGGCACGGGCATCGGCTTGTATTACGCCCGCAGCCTGGCGGAACTCCACCACGGGCATATCAAAGCCAGCCAACCCGAGGAAGGAACCGGAGCGGTATTCACCTTCATTCTGCCTACCGGCACCGGTGCCTACACCGAAGAAGAACGCACCTCCGACAAGCAGATGCAGCCCGAGGCTTTCCCGCTACCACAGGAAGCACCTCAAAATATCCCTGCCGAAAGGAAAGAGGACGATGAAAAGCCGTATACTATTCTGGTTGTGGACGACGATACCGAGGTGGCACACTACCTGCAAGCCTTGCTATCGCCCTACTACCGTACCGTGTGCCGATTCAATGCCGATACCGCCCTGAAAGCCATCGGTGAGGAAGCCCCCGACCTGGTGATAAGTGACGTGGTAATGCCCGGAAAAGACGGATACCAGCTGTGCCGAACCATCAAGGAGGACCTGCAACTGTGCCACATCCCGGTGATTCTGGTAACGGCCAAAACCACCATTGACGACCAGGTAGAAGGCCTCAACACCGGAGCCGATGCCTACGTCACCAAGCCTTTTGACCCTGCCTATCTGCTGGCCCTGATCAAATCGCAACTTAAGAACCGCGAGAAGGTGCGCAGCCTGCTCTCTACCGCCACACAGACGGACAAGATAGACGAAAACATGCTCACCCCACAGGACAACGCCTTTATGACCGAGTTGTACCAGCTGATGGAGAAAGAGTTGTCGAACCCGGAACTGGATATTGCCCACATGACGGAAATGCTGCATATCTCGCGCACCAAGTTCTACTATAAAGTCAAAGGGCTGACGGGCGAGAATCCCAGCACCTTCTTTAAGACCTACAAACTGAACCGTGCGGCCGAGCTGATTGCCAGCGGCAAGTACTACGTGTCCGAAATTGCCGACATGACGGGCTTCAGTACACACTCGTACTTCTCGAAAGCATTCCGCAAACAGTTCGGAGTATCTCCCAGCGAATATCAGGCACCGAAAGACAAGAATCGCACTCCCGACGCTCCTGATGTGGCAAATACAGACTAAAATCATTACATTTGCAGCCGTCAATCCATAAAAACGCACAGTTATGGCACACCGTCTCAACACCAACAAGCAATTCATGATAGGCAACGGCATTCTGGCCTTTGCCGTGATATTTGTCGTCGTCATCTTTGTATACATGAGCATGAGGCTCCAACGGCAAAAGGAGGCCGAACGCAACTTTCTGGAAACATACACCATCACATTGGAGAAGGGCTTTGCTGGCGACTCCACCTCTGTATTTGTCAACGATAGCCTGCTGCTGAACTGTACCGTAACGCAGGAACCGCTCAGCATCGACGTGAAACGCTTTGCCGAACAAAGCGCCCTGATGATTGTGGACAACCGCACCGAAAAACTTTCACTTTTTGAACTGAGTGAAAAAGGAGGTACTTATCGCTTCGAAAAAGAAGGCGAAGAGGTGAAGCTGCTCTCGCAGGAATAAGGATACTTCAAGGTAACAGGTTAGAAGCAAACTTGTAACAGGTCAGAAGCAAACTTCCAACTTGTTGGAAGCACGCTCGTAACAGGTCGGAAGCAAACGCCTTCCAGCATAGGCATATCTTCCTGATTGTCAATCGTCTGGTAAATCTGTCCGGTATTGCTTCATTTCCTCTCGCAACAGGCGGGCTTTACCACCGGTCATTGCATCGAGCAAGGCCCAGAAACGCTCACCATGATTCATCTCACGTGTATGTGCCAATTCGTGCAACAATACGTAGTCTATCAGACGGGCAGGCAACAACATCAGGTAGCACGACAGGTTAATGCTCTTCCGTGCCGAACAACTTCCCCACCGGCTCCGACTGGTGTTTATCTTCACACCGGTACATTCCAAGCCATAACGGAGTGCCAGTTCATGCACGCGGACGGGTAACACCGCTTTGGCATTGTTTCGCAACGCCTCCACAATAACCTTACGTAACCACGTCTGAAGATTCTCATCCGCAAAATCGGTATCGGGCGGACAGATAATCTGCATGGCTCCCGGCTCGGAACGCGCCAAAAAACGCGCCCCGTTGCCACACACCAGCGAGAGTCTGAAATATTCCGCATCAATCCGGTAATCCAAATCTATCAACTTCCGGCTATATGACAGACAGGCCTTTCGCAAACGCGGACGCAATTCGTCAATGGCACGACGCAAAGCTGTTACAGAAGTACCCGGCGGTACGGTGACATGCAGCCGTCCTTCTTTCATACGAAACGTAAGGCGACGGGCACGGGAATCGGGACGTATCAGCAACTCGCCCAACTCCCGATCGGTCAAGGTATATTCACTAGCCATATACTGCAATCAATATTAAAATCCGGCAAACAAATGAACTGTTTTTTGGCCGTATGTGCAAATACTTGTACCACAAAAACGAACAGGATGTCCGATAACGGACAATGCTTAAACTGATAGTATATTGTTTTTCAACCGATTACTTGTTTGGCACAGAAATTGAACTTAAAAAAGCAACAAACAGACATAAGAAAAAAGTTGCAAAGGATGCAACTATATCGGCTTTCACTACGTCTAATAGATAAAGACAACTCAAAAAAACATCGAAACAATATGAAAACAGTAGCTATTTTACTCACAGCCTTGTGCATGGCTTTCAGCACAACAGCCTATTCGCAAAAAACGTATTCATCGGGTGGCTTTTTCAATAAGAAGGTGAAAGCCAGCAAAAACTACGTAACCAAAGATATCCGGGTAGATAATTTCAACCGCGTATGTGTCAGCAGTGGCATCAATGTAAGCTTTACTCAAAAAGCAGGTAAGCCCAAAGTGAAAGTCTATACGTCGGACAACATCGTCGACCTGCTTAACATCCGCGTCAGAGATAAGACACTGGAAATAGGCTTCAAGAAAGGAGTAAACGTAACGTACAACAAACTTGATGTTACCCTTTCGGCCGAGACGCTGAACGGTATCGCCATCGCCGGATCAGGTGACTTCAAACTGACCAACGGTCTGAAAACCGACAATCTGAACATCAGCGTATCGGGTTCGGGCGACGTCTATGCCGACAACCTGAAATGCAGCAATCTGAAAACATCCATTGCCGGTTCGGGAAACATCCAAAGCAACGGTATCGAGTGTGCCTCCATCGAATCGTCCATATCAGGTTCGGGTGACACAAAGCTAGAAAATATCAACGCCTCGGCAGAAGTGAAAAGTTCTATTGCCGGTTCGGGCACCTTTATCCTGAGTGGAAAGGCACACGAAGCCAACTATAGCATTGCCGGCTCAGGCGACATTCTGGCAGCCGACCTACAAGCAGCCCGTGTGAATACTTCCATTGCAGGTTCGGGTGACATCAAATGCCATGCTACCGATTTCCTGAAAGTACGCAATAGCGGTAGTGGCAGTGTGGGCTACAAAGGTAACCCGGAACTGGACATCCCCAAGAAAGGACTTTACAAACTATAAACTCTCTCTTAATAAATTACTTTCCACTAGTAGAACGGCATCTTTGCCGTTCAATTCAAAACCCCTGCGAAGGGAAAATTAAAAGGGACGCTGCATCACGCGGCGTCCCTTTTAGCTTAGTTAGTTTTCACAAGTTTTGAGAGATAATTGAAACTTCACAGCCTCTTGTTGTTTTAATAAAGCACACTAACTATAATCTTATGTTTAAAGCAAATGAAAATGTTATTTTATAAAAGCAATGATTCACTATTACTGTCCGACTTCCACTTTTACCTTACTCACTTGCTGATGCAAACTATCTATCAGCTGTTTTTCATGAGCAACGGCAGCTTCCCCCGAAAGGGCTACTGACGGAGCGGAAATCTGTTCGCTTATGGTATCGGCAGCAGCAACTTCCTTCACCCCCGATAGCATGGAATGACGCATTACATTTCCCAGCATCAGCACCACCGCAACAGCGGCAGCAGCCTTGCACAAAGGAATGAGACGTGCCCCCAATGACATATGTCTCGCCTTTACTACGGGAGCCTCTATCTGAGCCAATATCCGAGCATCAAAGTCTTCACCCAAATATTCTTCCTGCTGCAAATCTTGATACACGAACAAATCTTTATAACGAAGCAAATGCTCAGGCACATCTCCGCTATTGAAGAAACGACGTAAGGAGGCCTCTTCTTCCAGCGAAGTTTCGCACCGCCAATACCGTTCCAAAAGTTGTTCTATATATCTAGAGTCCATAACCTTCTATTTCCAAAAATTGTTGTTTCACTTTTTGCCTTGCTCTGAAAAGATTCACCTTCACTTGTTCCTCAGTCATATCCAGCAACAAAGCTATTTCCTTGTAACTTTTACCCTCAATATCCCTTAATTGCATCGCCGTGCGCTGCTTTTCAGGTAAACGACCGATAAGACGATGAATTAACGCCATACGTTCTTTACTGGCCAATCGTTCATAAGGATTTGACGTTGTATCCGTCTGCTCCATCTCTGGAGAAAGCTCCACGGTCTGAGCGTCTTTCAACTCACTGCGGTCAATAGCCAAGTTACGTGCAACCGTAAGGCAATAAGCCTCTACGGATCCAAACTGTGTCCATTCATTCCGCTTGTTCCAAACGCGTATCATTGTTTCCTGCACTATATCCTCAGCCTCAGCCCTGTCGAAAGTTATTCGCAAAGCTAACCTGAAAAGTTTATCTTTCAGCGGTAGGATATCGTTACGGAAACTGATTTCCTGCATTTGGGTTTCTATTTTAAATGACGGTTGAACAAATGAAAAGTTACAGCTAAACAAAACTTTTTTTGAAAAAAATCAGAAACGGAGCCGGATATGTGTCCCCTCCCGCTTATCGGCAATAGCCGATGCCTGCGTTATCACGACCTCGGAAACACCTGCCTGTAAAGCTTGAAACGAATTTTCCAATTTAGGAATCATACCTCCCTGTATCACGCCGTTATCGACAAGCTGCCTGAATTCATCGGGAGCGATTTCGGCTATTACACTATTATCATCGTTCTCATCACGCAAGACACCGCGTTTTTCAAAGCAATACATCAGCGTAACCTCAAAACATGCCGACAAGGCCTTGGCTGTCTCGCCGGCAATGGTATCGGCATTGGTATTGAGCATATTTCCATGTCCATCGTGCGTCAGTGGAGCCATTACCGGCACAACACCCTTATGGATAAGTTCGGACAACAAGCCTGCATTTACTTGTTCCACATCGCCCACAAAACCGTAATCTACATCTTTTACCGGACGTTTAACCGAACGGATAACATCCATGTCAGCACCTGTCAGCCCCAAAGCATTGACACCACGAGCCTGCAAACCGGCTACAATATTTTTATTCACCAAACCGCCATAAACCATCGTAACAACCCGTAAGGTTTCAGCATCAGTAATGCGACGGCCATTGACCATATGGCTCTCAATCCCTAACTGCTCGGCCAACTTAGTAGCCGAACGACCACCACCATGAACCAGCACCTTATAACCTTCAATTGCAGCAAAGTCATCCAACAACCGATGGAGCGTAGCTTCCTCTTCTACTATTTTTCCGCCTACTTTGATTACTGTGAGTTTTTCTTTCATCTTTCTTTGTATTATGGATTTACCACAAAGGACACAGTGCCGCACTGGAGTTCATTCTCCCTCCGTGCAACTCTGTGTCCTCTATAATGAAATAAGTTTATTCCAGATAAGTGTATCCGTAAAGTCCCGAACGGTAATTGGCCAGGAATTCCTTGCCTTCTTCAAGCGAAATACGACCTTCCTTAACAGACTGGGTTACCCACGTTTCGAGTTTACGCACCAGTTTTTTAGGGTTGTACTGCACATAATCAAGTACCTCAGCAACCGTCTCACCATCAATAAGCTGGTCGATGGAATATCCTTTGGAGCTTACCGATACGTGTACGGCATTGGTATCGCCAAACAGGTTGTGCATGTCACCCAGAATTTCCTGGTAAGCACCCACCAGAAATACAGCCACATAGTAATGCTCCTTGTCGCGCAAAGAATGCAGGGGCAAAGTGGTGGCATCGGGACGGGAAGTAACAAAATTGGCAATCTTTCCGTCAGAATCGCACGTCATATCCTGAATGGTGGCCTCACGGTCGGGTTTCTCATCCAGACGCTGGATAGGCATGATGGGAAACATCTGGTCAATGGCCCATGAGTCAGGAAGCGACTGGAACAATGAGAAGTTGCAGAAATATTTGTCAGCCAACAGTTTGTTCAATTTACGGAATTCTTCCGGACAATGCTTCAACCCACTGGCAATGGAGTTTATTTCACGACAAATGCTCCAGTAGAGTTTCTCTATCTGTGCACGAGTATTTAAGTCGACAATGCCGTGACTGAAAAGATCGAGCGCCTCTTCCCGGATTTGCTGGGCATCGTGCCAAGGTTCAAGCATGCTTCGCTGGCTCAAGTTATCCCAAATATCATAAAGTTCTTTCACCAATTCATGAGCATCCTCACCCGGTTCCCAATCGTCATCCATCTGAGGCAGTGAAGCCGTTTCCAGTACCTCGAAAATAAGAACAGAATGGTGTGCCGTCAGACTACGGCCGGTCTCGGTAATGATGTTAGGATGCTGGAAGCCATGTTTGTCGGCAGCATCAACAAACGTAGATACAACGTCGTTAACGTATTCCTGTATGGAATAATTCACAGAACTCTCGCTGTTGCTGGAGCGCGTGCCATCGTAATCTACACCCATGCCACCACCTGTATCGACAAATTCGATATTAAAGCCCATTTTATGAAGCTGCACGTAGAATTGAGATGCTTCACGCAAAGCATTCTTAATGCGGCGTATCTTGGTTATCTGACTGCCAATGTGGAAATGAATGAGTTTCAGACAGTCTTTCATGTCTTTCTTCTCAAGGAAATCGAGGGCTTCAAGCAACTCGCTCGACGTAAGGCCGAACTTGCTGGCATCACCACCGCTTTCTTCCCATTTGCCGCTACCACTGGATGCAAGCTTGATACGTATGCCTATGTTGGGACGTACCTTAAGCTGCTTGGCCATTTTGGCTATAAGATTCAGTTCGTTCAACTTCTCCACCACCAGGAAGATTCGTTTACCCATTTTTTGGGCCAACAAAGCCAGTTCAATGAAACTTTCATCCTTGTAGCCATTACATACTACCAGCGAATCAGGATCGGTATTGACTGCAATCACGGCATGCAATTCGGGTTTGGAACCGGCTTCCAAACCGAGATTGAATTTCTTTCCATGATTAATCATTTCTTCCACTACCGGACGCATCTGGTTTACCTTAATGGGATAAATGATGAAGTTCTCGGCCTTATAACCATATTCCTCGGCCGCCTTCTTAAAGCAGCAGGACACCTTTTCGATGCGGTTGTCCAAAATGTCGGGAAAACGCACCAACATGGGAGCCGTAACATCGCGCAGCTGCAACTCGTCAACCAACTCACGAAGGTCAACTTCCACACCATCCTTGCGGGGGGTTACCACTACATGTCCTTTCTCATTGATACCAAAGTAGGAAGTGCCCCAACCGGTTATGTTGTACAGCTCCTCCGAATCTTCAATACGCCATTTTCTCATTTTCTGTTACGCTGGAAATTACAAAGGGTTAATACTTTTATAAATAATGGAAACAAAAATACACAATAAATCTGATATATACTGCCACAGACACAACGAAAAGGTATCTCTATGCCTATTAAATACCCAACAATGCACGCAATTGCTGTACAGAAGTAGCAATTTGACGACGACTTTCCAAATGTCCCCCGTCAAAACGGTAACGTGCCTGCGAATAAAAAGATTTTCGTGACTCAAGAGCCTGAAGAATAAAAGCGCGTAATTCCTCATCGGTTTTACCCTGAAGGATGGGACGCTGCTGAGTAGCCACACGCAAACGACGGAAGAGAATATCAGGCTCAACATCCAGAAAAACGGTCTGACCCTGACTATTCATATAATCCATGTTATCGAAAAAACAAGGTGTACCTCCCCCTGTTGAAATAACCACATCCTCGAACTCACCTACCTCATGAAGCATGTTCCGCTCCTGTGTACGGAAATACTCTTCACCATGCTCAGCAAACAATTCGCTTACCGATTTATGGAACCGTTCTTCTATGTACCAGTCAAGATCGATGAACGGTATTCCCAACTCACGGGCAAAAGCCTTCCCCAATGTGGTTTTACCAGCCCCCATATAGCCGGTCAGAAAAATTCGTATCATATCTGCGCGTGTCTATTCCTTCTGTCTGCGGACAAAGGTAAACATTTCTATACTGGTATTCAGCCTGGAAGCAGCGAAAAATGCAATATATAGACTAAAAAAACAAACTTCTTTATTTTCCATATCCTCTCTCCCTTTCCTATCCTTACCAGAAGTTGCGGAAAAAGGAGATCATTCGCTCCACATTTTTACTACCTTTGCCAAAGATAAAGATTATGAAGAAACAGAAATATTACGTAGTATGGGCCGGCGTCACACCGGGCATCTACAAATCGTGGACCGATTGCCAGTTACAGACCAAAGGTTACGAAGGCGCCAAATTTAAATCGTTCGACACACGAGAAGAAGCAGAAGAAGCTTTTGCCTCATCGCCAGCCGACTATTTGCGACCGGCTGGGGTCAAGCCCACCACACCGCCTCCTGCCGATGCAGACAAGTTGCCCGAAGCCGTCATTCCCAACAGTCTGGCCGTCGATGCGGCATGCAGCGGAAATCCAGGACAAATGGAATACCGGGGAGTACACGTGGCAAGCCAGCAGGAAGTATTTCACTTTGGACCGGTCTACGGTACCAACAACATAGGCGAATTCCTGGCCATTGTGCATGGATTGGCATTGCTGAAGCAAAAAGGTTTTGACATGCCTATCTACAGTGACAGTGTGAACGCCATCAGTTGGGTACGCCAGAAAAAATGCAAAACCAAGTTGCCGCGCGAATCCCGTACCGAACCGCTCTTCCAACTAATAGAACGGGCCGAAAAATGGTTACGCGAAAACACCTACAATACCCCCATACTGAAATGGGAAACCAAGCTTTGGGGAGAAATCCCTGCCGATTTCGGTAGAAAATAACCGAAAGAAAGGAAAAGAGATATAATACACCTGAATAAAAAAGAGCGGATTGACAAGCCGACCATTAAGACCGTGTTATTTATCAATCCGCTCATGTATTTTCAAGCAACAAGCTTACAGGCTTTGCATGTCATTCAGTTTCTTGTAATAACCATTCAAGGCAATGAGTTGCTCGTGTGTGCCGCGCTCCACTATTTCACCTTCAAAAAGCACACAAATCTCATCTGCATTCTTAATTGTACTCAGACGGTGGGCAATCGCAATAGTCGTACGCGACTTCATCAAGCGTTCCAAGGCTTCCTGTACCAGACGCTCAGACTCAGTGTCGAGCGCCGAAGTTGCCTCGTCCAAAATCAGGATGGGCGGATTCTTCAAAATAGCCCGGGCTATGCTGACACGCTGACGCTGACCACCTGACAAACGACCACCACGGTCACCAATCATGGTATCATAACCTTTTTCGGTCTCCATGATGAAATCGTGAGCATTGGCAATCTTGGCAGCCTCGATAACCTGTTCCATAGTAGCATTCTCTACACCGAATGTGATGTTATTGTAGAAAGTATCATTAAACAGGATCGCTTCCTGATTAACATTACCGATAAGTGAACGTAGGCTATGAATAGACACATCCTTGATGTTTTTACCGTCAATGAGCAACTGCCCTTCCTGCACATCGTGATAACGTGGCACCAAATCAACCATTGTCGATTTTCCGGAACCTGACTGCCCTACCAGAGCCACAGTTTTTCCCTTCGGAACCACAAGATTGATGTGCTTCAGCACCGGACGTCCTTCCATATAACTGAAGCTGACGTCACGGAACTCGATTTCCTTTTCAAAATCCTTCAACGGCAACGGATTTTCAGGTTCTTTGATATGGTTCTCTGCCTTCAGAATCATATCAATACGGTCCATACTGGCCAATCCGAGAGGAACATTATAGAACGCCTTGGAGAACTCCTTCAACGGATTGATGATGCTATAAAGGATCACCAGGTAAAAAATAAAGGTAGCCGCATCCATCGGTGCATACGTTTTGTTAAGAATCAATGCACCGCCAAACCACAACACAATAACAATGACGCAAGTTCCCAAAAATTCACTCATAGGATGAGCCGAACTCTGACGGATAACCATGGCATTCATGGCATCGCGGAATTCATTGTTGATCTTTGAAAAGCGAGTAGACATTTTTTTCTCGGCAATAAACGCTTTTATCACACGCAGCCCACCTAACGTCTCATCCAGCTGCGACATGATATCGCCCCATTGGGACTGAGCCACCGAAGACTGGCGTTTCAACTTACGGCTTACAACTCCCATCACCCATCCGGCCAACGGAAGCACCACAATTACAAACAAGGTCAATTGCCAGCTAATGGCAAACAAAGTAGAAAAGTAAATGATAAGCGCTATCGGGTTACGAATCAGCATGTCAATAGAACTGGTCAATGAGTTTTCCACTGCCGTTACATCGGCACTCATACGAGCTATGATATCTCCTTTACGTTCCTCCGAAAAGAAACTGAGTGGCAAACTGAGCACCTTGTTGTAAACCTGGATACGGATGTCGCGCACGATACCCGTGCGCAAAGGAACCATAACGGCCGAAGAAGCAAAATATCCTGCCGTCTTCAGTAACGTCATCACAATCAGTACTCCACCCAACATTACCAGCGTAAGGAAAGCCCCGTGTGTAGAAATAAAATTACTGATCCACCAATATCCATTGTTAATCAACACATCCTTGTCTATATGGTTCCAGTCAACCGGCTGATACTCATATATTTTCCCGTCTATCTGAAATAAAATATTCAGAATAGGTACAATGGCCATAAAAGAAAATACATTGAGCCACTGCGAAAGGAAGTTCAAGATCACAGCCCATGTCAGAAACTTGCGATATGGCCTGATGTATCGATATAACAAGGAGAAAAACTGTTTCAGCATAATTATCAAATAAATAAACGGAGCGCGCAAAGGTACGAAAAAGTTACGGGTATTACAATAGATTACCGAAATCCACCCTAATCTATGTGCAATATCAGCCATCTTTTCCACTTACTTTCCAAACCACCCCAACAAGCCATTCAATCTCTAACCGAAATCTTCGGTTATAAAACCGTAAGTTCCGGTTATAAAACCGAAGGCTTCAGTTATAAAACCGCAAGCTCCGGTTATAGTTTATATGGAAAGAAAAAAGCTTTGTGATACATACGTACAAATTATCACACCATCATGAAAAACAATGATTCAAAGTTTTGTAGAACAGCCTTCAGAGCTCAAAATTTGCTCATTTTTAAAAATTTAAGTCAGTATACTGATTATAAATTCGCATATTTTAAAGAAAATAGCGATATTTGCACCCTGATAATCTTTTTTATTTTTAGCCGTGCAGTAATTTGCTGATTACTGCATTTACTAGGCAAAGGGACATCGCCAGTCCGGTGCATTGAAGAGAAGTTTTAGCCATACCTGATGAGTAACGCACCGCTCTCGCATGTATGCTTATAATAAATACAAAAACAACAAGTTAGACAGAGATTAGTTTTTTTAAATATTTAACTATCATGCAACAGCCTTTGGTTAGTATCATTGTTCCAAATTACAACCATGCCCGTTTTTTGAGGCAACGCATTGAGTCCATTTTACAGCAGGAATACACTAATTACGAACTGATTCTGCTGGACGACGCTTCCACGGACGAAAGCCGGGAAATCATGGAATCGTATCGGAACGATCCACATGTATCACACATCTGCTACAACACCGTCAATACAGGTAGTCCTTTTGCTCAATGGAAGAAAGGTATTGATTTAGCACAAGGCAAATACATATGGATTGCAGAAAGCGATGACTATGCCGAAAGCACCTTCCTTTCTACCACGGTCTCACTTATGGAGACAAACGAAGATGCCGCCATCTGTTTTACCGGTAGCATTCGTGTAGACGAAACCGGGAAACAGCTTTCCAAAGACAATGATCGTTGGAGAAGAAGATGCTATGCACAAGGATATAAAATTTTTGAAGGCGAACAATATATTCTACATAACCTTTACTGGTACTCATACATCTATAATGCCAGTGGGACATTATTCAGGACACAAGTAGCACGCCAGGTTGACATGACACCCTGCTGCTCCATGCGTTGTAGCGGAGACTGGATGTTCTGGACAGAAATGGCTTACCGGGGAAGTGTTATTGAAGTATACAGAAAGCTGAATCGCTTCCGCTTCCACTCATCCAGTGCTTCACAACAAGCCAAAAGAATTGGTAAATCGCTGGAGGAAGACATGAAAGTCATTAAACAAATAGAAAACAGCAATTTACATATTGGACTATACAGACGGATACTCAGACGAGGAATCTTTTATAAAAAGATAAAGCGCCTGCAAGTGGACAATAACTACAAAACAACGCTCTTCGCCCAACTGAAGCAATCGTTCGATGGCAGCCGTAGAGAATACTTTCTGGAGAGACTGAACAAATATCTGAGTTTCGCAGTTCCAGTTCTGCTGACGGCAGAAAGGGACAGGTTGTAACATCCTCTGAACTATCAATAAAGAACAACCACTTATCAACCTACAACCATTCATGAAAAAAAAAATGTTAGACGATTTACTTTCTTTAATATATCAAAAGAAAGAATATGTAAATAATTTTAAATCAGTAGTTAAGTATAAAATCTGTGGATTTACGATATTTAAACAAATCCAAAGTGATACTGAAGAAAAAAGAACTTATTTTAAACTTTTCCACACAAGTAGACTACTGACCGAAGAACAACAATATCCAAATTTAGATGCAGAAAAATTTGATGTCATAGACTTACCCATAAAACCAGATGCTTTGCCTTTAGTCAGCATCATCGTTCCGTACTGTAACGATTCTTTATTATTAAAAAAACATTTAAAAGCTATTCATAACCAAACTTATAAAAATATTGAAGTTGTATTGGCAGCAAACAACCGAACAAACGAATTAAAATCTTTTATCCAGGAACATTTTCCGACCACACGTTTCATTATTTATGACAGTCCGTCAGAAAAAAGAATCCAACAATGGAACAATGGCCTGAAAGTAGCCAATGGAGAATACATCTGGATTGCGGAAGCCAGATACTCCTACAACGCATGTTTCGTGGAAGAATTAGTAAAAGGGTTATCCCACCAGTCGGTCATGCTTTCTTTCTCCTATGATGAATGTATTGACAAAAACGAAGACGACACCCCGCCCGTTTCCATACGATGGAATTCTCCTTTTATCATGGCCTCACACACCTTTGTCAATCGTATTGTTTCATCGACCCAAGCCATCCGAAATATCAGTTGTGCTGTTTTCAGAAACATAGGAATTATCCCACCCGATATTGTTTCCGCTTGTTCCTGCATGCATTTTTATGACAGTTGGTTATTCTGTTTGTGGCTCATTCGCGGAGGCGCTATCAGTTATACAAACCGGGCAAAAATTTCTTGCCGGAACAAAGAGAGAATATTCTCGCTTTCCATGCAGGATTTTTACAACCGCGTATCAGATATGTTTCAAATCGCGTGTTTCATTTCTCAAAATTATGCCGTAGATTTATCCACCTTTGAAAGGCTAAAAGAAAAACTTATCAAACAAGACAACGCCTCCTGCGCCGAATATGTTGAGCAGCATTTTGATTTACACAAAATACAAGTGTGTAAATCTTTACGGTCTCCCAATGTAGCAATTTGCGGTTACGCCATAACACAAGGAGGAGGTGAAATTTTTCCAATATATTTGGCTAACGAATTAAAAAATCAAGGAATAAGCGTCACATTTATTGATTTTAGAGGACATCCCATAGACAAGGAAATTAGACGTAAACTAAACAGGAATATTCCTCTCATAGAATTATCAAGTCTCAAATATTTAAAAACACTTCTTTCCCATTTAGGAACAGAAGTTGTTCATACCCATGAAGGAAGCGTAGATAGGAGTGTAGGTCAAGTAATTAAAAACAGACAACAAAGCTGCAAACATGTCATTACACTCCACGGCATGTATGAAGCAATTTCTGCAACAGACCTAGAGCAAATTTTGAGATATGTGATACAAAGCTGTTCTACATTTGTCTACATCGCAGACAAAAATCTGATTCCGTTACAACAATATCTTCCTGACATTCAAATACGAAAAATAGGCAACGGGTTACCACAAATACCCATAACGTCCCATCAACCAGCTGATTTTGGCATAGAAGAAAATGCATTTTGTTTAGTTCTAGTCAGCAGGGCTATCCCTGAAAAAGGATGGTTGGAAGCCGTGAAAGCGGTTAAGCTCGCTAATAAATCGTCTCAACGCCCCATCCACTTAATTCTTATTGGAGATGGCAAATGTTATGACGATTTAAAAAGTAGACAACTACCATCATATATTCATCTGTTAGGACGAAAGAGTGATGTTCGAAATTACTTTGCCATGGCCGATGTAGGATTATTACCATCGCGATTTAAAGGAGAAAGCTTTCCTTTAGTAATTATAGAATGTATGATGAGCGGTAAACCTGTCTTAGCCAGCGATGTTGCAGAAATTAGGAACATGATAACCGATGATAATGGTAACATGGCCGGAGCCTTATTTGATTTAGTCAATGGTGAAATTCCTGTAAACATATTGTCGCAAGAGATTCTTGAGTTATCAAACCAAGAAAAACGGTATGAAGAGTTAAAGAAGAACGCCATAAATCTGTCAAGAAAATTTGATATAAAAAATATCGCAGAAAAGTACATTCAGGTTTATAAAGATGCTTTAAAAGCATAAATGGACATAACACGATTTTTGCACTAAATGAATACAAAATGCTTTCAATTATCATTTGTTCTATTTCACAGGAACGATTGGCACAAATCACACAAAACATTTATGAGACCATTGGCATAGAATGTGAAATTATCGGCATAGACAACCGAGAAAAGAATCTCCCCATTGCCAATGTTTACAATGAAGGAGCACGTAAAGCACGCTACCCTTTTCTTTTTTTCGTACACGAAGATGTAAAATTCCATTCACAAAACTGGGGGAAAATAATAGAAGAAAAACTAAAAGAGCCAAATTGTGGCGTTATTGGATTCTGCGGCAGCAAGATAAAATTTAAAATATATTCAGGGTGGCCTGAAATTCCATCAGTATGTTGTAACTTCTTGTATCAACGAATCGGAGAAAAAGCTATTTTTGTCGCCTATAATGCCTATCTAGAACATCCTTTTGAAGAAGTTATTGCATTGGATGGTTTGGGTATGTTCGTAACAAAAGAACTTTGGGCAAAGTATCCTTTTGACGAACAAAATTTAACAGGTTTTCATTGTTATGACCTGGATTTTTCAATGCAAATTGCCCGAACAAAGAAATATAAAAATTATGTTTGTACAACTCCGGCAGTAATTATCGAACATTTCTCGTTAGGAAATCTAGATGAAAAATGGATTGAGAATGTAATAAGGATGCATAAAAACAAATGGAACTTATTCCTTCCTTTACAGACCTCCGATAGTAATATTGGAAGAAAAAAGAAAAAGGCAATGGAAGAAAAATGTTTTTATCTCTTTATAGAAAAGATGCTCAAGAGCAATTATCCCAACAAATGGAGCATATTAAAAGAGTATCTTTTTTTTCAATTCTCATGGAAACATCTCATAAATAGCATAAAGAGTTTGTTTGCATTTACAATTGCAAACATAAAACACAAAAAATAAGAGAGCATATTTACAACCCATGAAAGTTATAGTCGACGACAAAATCCCCTTCATCCGCGAGGCCATTGAACAGATAGCCGACACCGTGGTTTATGCACCCGGCAAGGACTTTACTCCTGAGCTGATAAAAGATGCGGACGCCCTTGTGATACGTACCCGTACCCGTTGCAACCGGCAACTATTGGAAGGTAGCCGGGTACGCTTCATAGCTACCGCTACCATAGGATTCGACCACATTGATGCCGAATATTGCCGGGAGGCTGGCATAGCGTGGGCCAATGCACCCGGATGCAACGCTACATCGGTGGGGCAATACATGCAATCGTCTCTGCTATTACTTCAGCAACTCCGCGGCATGGACCTGCCACACCTCACTTTGGGTATTGTGGGTGCCGGAAACGTAGGAAATTGTGTAGCCCAGGTAGCCCGGGAATTGGGCATGCGCGTGTTACTCAACGACCTGCCCCGGCAAGAACGTGAAGGTGCAGAAGGATTCTGTTCGTTGGAAACACTGGCACGGGAATGCGATCTTATCTCCTTCCACGTACCACTATACCGCGAAGGAAAATACAAGACGTTCCACCTGGCCGACCAGGTGTTTTTCAACACGCTGGAACGCCGCCCGGTCATCATCAACACCTCGCGTGGCGAGGTTATCGAAACGGCTGCCCTACTGCAAGCTCTGAACGAGGGGCGCGTGTCCGACGCCATTATCGACGTATGGGAAAACGAACCTGACATCGACCTCCGCCTGTTGCACAAAGTCTTCATCGGCACCCCGCACATCGCCGGCTATTCGGCAGACGGTAAGGCCAACGCCACCCGCATGGCACTCGACGCACTGTGCCACTTTTTCGGCATCGAGGCCAGCTATCACATTGTGCCGCCTCCTCCGGCCTGCCCCGTCATACGGGCACACAACTTGACGGAAGCCTGCCTTCAAATGTACGACCCACGCACCGACCGCGACCGGCTACTGGCACATCCCGAACTGTTTGAGAAACTGCGCGGCGACTACCCATTGCGCCGCGAAAAGACAGCTTATACTATCGTCTGAAAACAAGGCATGCTGGCTGGCACACCGAGGCACGCAGGGTAAGGCCTCTACCCACGCTGGATAACACATACATCCAGCGTGGGTGGCACAGCTCCCCAGCCGCTGTCGC
>ERZ779669.762-NODE-762-length-17842-cov-2.876595_pt1 | contig 17842 bp, 14 predicted proteins | sample MGYA00511372_ERZ779669 | MGnify/ENA primary metagenome ERZ779669 (study PRJEB29588, sample SAMEA1967891) | human gut metagenome | biome: human gut; feature: human-associated habitat; material: faeces | place: Denmark | collected 2008/2010 ... | reverse complement strand
TGCGCCTGCGACAGTTCACCGTGTAGCGAGTCTGCGTTGTAGCCTTCCTGCATCAGCTTGTCGGCTATCTCCTGTGTCTCCTTGCGGGTGCGGCAGAAAATGATGGCGTATATCTGCGGGTAATAGTCCACGATGCGTTTCAGGGCGGCATACTTGTCTTTGGCGTGTACCGTGTAGACGATGTGTTTCACATTGGCGGTACTTTCGTTTTTCCGTCCGATGGTTATTTCCTTGGCATCGTGCAGGTAGTTCTTCGAGATGCGGCTTATTTCCGGGCTCATGGTGGCCGAGAAGAGCAGTGTGTTACGCTCCTTGGGTACGTCGGCCAGAATGGCATCGATGCTTTCGGTAAAGCCCATGTTCAGCATTTCGTCGGCTTCGTCTAGCACCACGTTCTGTATGGTGGCCAGCGAAACGGTTTTGCGTTCCATTAGGTCGAGCAGGCGGCCGGGCGTGGCCACAATGATGTGTACACCCTGTTTCAAGGCGCGTATCTGGCTTTCGATGGACGAACCTCCATACACAGGCAATACTCTGAGCCCTTGCACATATTTGGAATAGTCATTCAGGTCGCCGGCTATTTGCAGGCACAACTCACGGGTGGGGCATAGAATGAGGGATTGCGGGATGCGTTGGGTTACGTCTACCTTTTGTATCAGCGGAAGGCCGAAAGCGGCGGTTTTACCGGTTCCGGTCTGTGCCAGGGCGACTACGTCGTTGTTTTCACCCAGCAGATAGGGTATTACTTCTTCCTGTACCGGCATGGGCTGTTCGTAACCCATCTCTTCAATGGCACGGCGTATCTCCGGCGACACACCGAGCTCTTCAAATGTCTTCATTAAATTCTTGTCAATCTTTTAGTTTGGGGGTGCAAAGATAGTGAAAGGTGAGAGCATAAAAAACAAGCTCGCTTGATTTTTTATGCGGGACACACAAAGTGGGAAGGTACCTTTTCCTCAGTCTTCCTTGACTGTCAGGATTTCCTGAAGCTTTTTCATCTCCTTTTTACTTAAGCCAACGCCTTTGCGCAGGTAGGTGTCGATATCTCCATAAGTACGCTCGGCTTCCTCGCGGGCAGCATTCAGAAATTCTTCGCGGGCCGAAAACATGGTAGTGATGGCTTCTTGCGAGCGCGCTGGAAGCTGGTATGCATAGCGTGATGCGGCAGGGATATTGAAATAGTCGTTGCTTAGGCGGTAGTCGTCCATGATAAGTTCTTCGTTGATGCCCAGCGACGCGAGAATAAGGGCCGACATGATGCCCGTGCGTCCCTTTCCGGTAGTACAATGGATGACGACGGGATAGTTGTCTTTATTGAGCAGCACGTCAAACACCTGGCGGAATTCGTGTGTATGCTGGCTTACCAGTTGGCGGTTCATACGTTCCACGATGCGATATACCGTGTCGCTGCGGATACTCCGGTCTTCAATGCCTTTCAAGGTTTCTTCCATGCTGCCGGCCATAATGGGGATATCGACAATATTGAATGATTGCTGAAGGTCTGCTTGCCTTTGTCCGCCTTCGGAGGCAGTGCGCAAATCTACAATGGTTTTGATGCCGATGTTTTTCAATTCCTGGATGGCACTACCGTCCAAATGGTCGATAGATCCCGAGCGATAGAGCATTCCCCAACGTGTACGCCTGTGGGTAGTATAGGCCGGATAACCTCCCAAGTCGCGGAAGTTCTGTATGCCGGGAATGATGACGTTGCGGGTTGCGGTTCTGACGCGATATTTTCCGTTGAATACCAGACTGTAATAGTAGCGTTGGGTCGGGTCATTGGTGACAACGGTCATCCATTGGCTGGAGATGGGGGCTGTGGCAACGTGAGTTACTTCGGGAATGTTTTCGGGATCGTTCGAAGCGTAAACCTTTACGTCTCCCTCGATGGCTGGTGCAGTTTCCCATTTGACAATACAGTTTCCCACATTATTCTCTTCGCACACAACCGAGATGTGCGGATTGACTCTGCTGCACGATACCAGCAGGAGCCCGAGGGCATAACAGCTTATCAGACCTTTGTACATATTTGTCAACTCAATATCCTTGTTGACAAATATAAGATTTTTCGCAACCGGATAGACTGGCCGGGCTAGTGATTTAGCTTTCTTTTTGAACTTTAAGAGCCTGTTTAATATTTGATGATGGCAGAGCAAAGGAGAAAACCTGTAACCGCTATTTCGTATTCCGTTTTTTTGTATTAATTTTGTTTCATAGCATGTTTTTGTGAGAATTGCTTAATAAGTAAAGAATATGAATCCAAACAGGCACGCTTCAAGAGTTGTCGTATCAATGACTTCATTTCCGGCGGCAATCCCCTATGCCACGCAGGCCGTTCAATCCATATTGAATGGTTCTGTCCTTCCCGATAAGGTAGTGCTTTACCTTACTTTTTCCCAGTTTGGCGATGACGGTCTTCCACGTGATTTGCTGGAATTGGCCGAGCACAATCCTGTTTTTGAAATACGGAATTATGACAGGGATATCCGTTCTTATCGGAAGCTGATTCCCGCTTTGACCGATTTCCCGGATGCTGTTATCGTTACGGTCGATGATGATGTGGCCTATCACAAGCATATGCTGCGCGATTTGTTACGCCTGCACGAACAGGTACCACACGCGGTATTGGCGCATCGTGCCAAGCGTATGAAACCGGGAAAGCCCTACCGTAAATGGAGCAAATACAGATGGTATAGCTTTTTATTTAAGAGAATCCACTCCGGCTTTAAGAATATCCAGACAGGAGTAGGAGGGGTACTGTATCCTCCTCATTCCCTGAAAGAAGAAATGATGAATGTCGATTTGTTTACCGAAATAGCTCCGACTACGGACGATATCTGGTTTTGGGCGGCAGCGGTAGCCAACGGTTTCCCCATTGTGCCCGTTCCGTTTGGGCATAACAAGCCGAAAGGGGTAGGGAAACCGAAAGGCTTGTCGTTGAAGACTACAAATTTCAAGTCGGGTGTCGATCGGAATGCTGCTGCACTGAAAGCTATTCTTGACAGGTATCCGGAAGTGGCTGAGCGAATAGCCATGTAATGGTTATGAATTATAAACTAGACAGATGATGAATGACAACCAGAAAATAATTATTTCACTTACATCGTTCCCGACAGCAATCCCTTATACCGTGCTGGCGATACGTTCAATTTTGAATGGCTCATTACAACCCGATAAAATCGTTCTATATCTTGACACTCAGCAGTTCCCGAATGGAATATTGCCTTTGGAACTGGAGAACCTTAGAGCTGAAACTCCGATCCTGGAAGTGAGGTTTGATACTGCAGAGATACGTTCGTACAAGAAATTGATCCCGGCTCTGAGAGATTTTCCGGAAGATATTATTGTGACCATCGACGATGATATTTGTTATCATAAGCATCTATTGCGTGACTTGGTAACTTTGCATAGACAGTTGCCTGATGCTATTTTAGCGCATAGAGTGCGGAAGATCCGGTTGAACACACCTTATCGTAAATGGCCGAAATACAAGTGGTATGACTTTATCCTCAAAAAAATTCATTTTACTCCACTTGCTATGCAGACGGGAGTTGGTGGAGTGTTGTATCCGCCACACTCTTTGGATGAAGGGATGCTTGATCCTATAAAGTTTATGGCCTTGGCACCTACATGTGACGATGTGTGGTTTTGGGCGGCAGCGGTAAGCAAGGGGACCCCGGTTGTGCCTGTTCCTTTCGGTTACAACAGGCCAAAAGAGTTGGGGAAACCTAATAAGATCGCTTTGAAAACCGTCAACTATGCTTCTGGTACAGACCGGAATGTAGCTGCATTGGAGAAAATTCTAGCTGAGTATCCGAAAATCAAGCAAAAGGTAGAAAAAGAAAAATAGAGAATAAGTGTGGTTATGGAAAATAAAAAGAAAGTCATCGGTTACATATCCGAAAAAAATCCGTTTACAGACCGGAAGGCATGGAGTGGCACTATATTTAAAATTAGGGAAGGTATAGAGAATGCGGGCTATGAGGTAAAATGGATATGTTCGCATCCTAATGGTATATTAAAATTTCTATGCAGGGTGCTTTCCAGAATACAATATGGATATATTAAAATAAATTATAACCGGACTTATTGCCGGCTTAGTGCACGTAGCATCAACAAAAAACTTTATGAGGGATGTGACTATCTTTTTGTGCCCAGTAATTCAGGTCTGCTTTCTTATTTACCTAAAGATATTCCAATCATTTTCTATACGGACACTACTCATAAGCTTATGGTAGGCTATTATTGGAAGAAAAAATTGCCACTCAGAACGATTGAACATGGAGAAGAATGCGAACGGGCTGGCATTAATTGTGCTGCGCTTAATTTGCGGTCATCCCATTGGGCTGCAAAGTCTGTGGTGAACGATTATGGTTATGATCCAAACAAAACTTATGTTATAGAATTTGGAGCAAACATAGATGATAGTGATCTTTTGCCGGCTACCTTGAAATATACCGAAGGAGAAACCGTCAACGTCCTTTTCTCAGGCGTGGAATGGAAACGTAAGGGGGGTGATATAGCCGTTGAAACAGTTCGTCTGCTTAACGAGCAGGGAGTAAAAGCGCGCTTGATTATTGTCGGTATAAAAAAGTTGCCACAGCAGTATGTAGGGTTACCTTATGTTGAGTATGTAGGTTTTCTCAACAAAAACAACCCGGAACAATACCGTCGTTACGTGCAACTTTGGAGGGAGGCGACTCTTTTCTTGTTGCCTACACAGGCCGAATGTTCTGCCATTGTTTATTGTGAGGCATCGGCTTACGGTGTACCAGTCTTTACCTATAACACGGGTGGTACGGGCGATTATGTCATAGACGGAGTGAATGGTTACAAACTGTCTCCCTCGGATGGTGCTGCCGAATTTGCAGCCTGTATCAAACGCAATCTTAATGCAGCTTCGTTACAGACTTTGCATGAAGGTGGTCTGCGTTTGTATAAAGAAAAACTCAGTTGGTCAGCGTGGAGCCGTAGGTTTAAGAAAATAATGGAAGAGAATGGGATGGGATGATATCAGGATGAAATAAAGCTTTAATATTTGATATTCAGATTGTTATACTTACAAACGGGATGTTGTGTATTTTGGCTGCATATACAGGAAATTCACTGGGATACATGTATGAAGTCCCTATGCGATAAATCTTTTTTGCTTCGCTAAGTACGTAAAAATCAAGGAATGATTTCAAGTATACCTCGTAGTTACTGTCTGAATTTTTATCCTTGTTTCCATCCATGTGGATTAAAGTACCCGGTATAATATGTACGCCTTCTATTTGTGAAGCTTTTTTTAGAAAAGAAACACTGTCTGATGTGACTAATAATGCCTTGTTTTCATGTGTAGCTTTTAATTTTCTAATTGAGTCAAGGCATTTTTCTATGAGTTTTTCTGCCTCACTTTGGTTTGTTATTGATTTAAAGTGATATTCTTTAAAATCTCCGAGTAAATTCTGGAAGCGGAATACAACAGCATAATAGTCGTCACCTAATTCTTTCTTGATTGTTTTAATACGTTCCAGTAAGATGGGTGTTGGCGTGAATAATTCACGAAATAATTCTCCCCAGTCAAATGGACTTTTATGTTTTTCTTCTTTTACGTATGTACTATTTATGTGGGATAAGCAATCTCTGTTGCTATAAAAGTGAACTTGTTTCATCGTTTCCAGATGAAAAAGTCTTTTTGCAAAGTGCTCACCTCTCATATATAATATTCTGCTATATATGGGGTTATCTGTATATTCACCTTTCTTGAGTCTCCAGTCATAGATAGCTGGGGATAGGTAATCTTCTAATTTGAATGGATATGTATATTTGATTCTGAAAGGAAGCTTGTGGTATTTGCAATATGCGTATAGAGATATTATACCTTTAAACCTGTCACACATGCCTCCATGGAATGTTTCTCCGTCAATCATGGCAACATAAATCGGTTGTTTTGTTTGTGGCTTGCCAAGTTGCTTTGATTTTAAGGCAATCTTGATGGAGAGAAACAATTCCTTTAATCGATGTTTTATCTCTAACAGTTTATATTTATAACCGTAATATGTAGCCATTTTTGAGAGTAATAATTATTCTTTAATATCGTTCAAATCATATGATTCGAAGTAGTCTAAGCCCCGTATGGAGTTTATACGGGCACGTCCGCGTGCTCGTTTGGCCAGGAATTCTTCGTACGATTTTATAGCATAATGATTGATTCGAATTACATCTTGTTGTGGTTTGCGGTCGCCAAAATTCATTTTTATCGGATGCCCGTGCGAGTCAGCTGCATCTCCTGAGATGCGTGCAGCTTCATGACATCCAATCATGTTGCAGACGCGACGAGGGTCTACTATACTTTTGACATGGGTGTTAAGTCTGTGTTCAGGAAGAGAGTGCCATCTGAATCTTTCCATTACACTTCCAGGTTCGCGTTTCTTGGCACCTCCGCTGCCATAGACCAGCCAGTTGATTTCTACGACCGAGAATTTTTCCATATGATGTAGAAACTCAGGAATGTTCCGGTCTTTTATCGGTACGATAAATTCATCCAGATCAATTACGGCAATCCAGCGCGCCTCTGTCCGATGCTTTTCAAAACAATCATCGTAAGCAGCCAGCTGTCTTCTCTTTCCGGGGAAAAAGGTGTAGTCTACTACTCCCTCCTTTATATAAGGCTCAAGCACCTCTCTGGTGCAATCTGTACTTTCGTTATCGTAGATGTAGAATTTCTCGACCCCCTGGCTCCGGTGCCATTCAATCCATTCCTTAAAGTAAGGACCTTCATTTTTTGCAATGGCGCAGACTGTCAGATAATATTTCGGTACAGTAGTGTCGTGCTTCAATCTATATTTCAGTTTCAGAGCCTTGATAGGTCCGTAGCGCAGAATCCCGCGCCATCTGTTTCGTGTCATTTTGTGAGGAATGACTCCTGCTATGATTTCAGCAAGTGCTTTATTCATCTGCTTTCTTCGGTTCTTAAAGTGTTGAATAATAAATCCTTTGTTACTGCTGTACCGGATTACAGCTCAAAACTCGATTTCTCCGGCAATATGTGCTCAAAAGCATTCTTGATATTTTCCATCACCTGCGCATAATTGCGTATGTGGATATTGTCGTTCAGGCAAATCAGCGAATAAGATTGCTCGTAAATGGCTTTGACGGCCTGCTTGGGACGAATCATGAGCGGAAACATCTTGGTGTCCCTGTACGTGTTGTAAGGCTCAAAATTGCCCCGGCAGATTTGCCAGGTACGGAAGAGTTCCGGGGTATAGTCGCTTAAGGCACGGAATCTGTTGACCGATGTTTCGGTCAGTTCCTTTTCGGCAACGGCCCACACTTCTTCAAACGTACTCTTCAGGAACGGTTGTGCATTGTGCGGTGTACGTAAGGTGATGAATTTGCCGTATGGCCTTAACAGATAGTTCCAGCGGGCTCTCGAACCGTAGCTTTTGTGAAACCATTTGTCATGGAAGCGGGTCATCACTTCTTTCTTGTCGAAGTGCCGGTTAATGATTTTCAGGTTGTTCTTGATTCGCTTGTACCATTGCGACCACGAAGGGTTGTAAAGGAAAGTGGCGATGTCGCAAGGAAGTCCGTTCTTGAAAAAGCGCTCCGCACTAATCGAATTTATGATATAGAAATCGTCGTTGAAGTAGACAAAATGTTCGGCCAAACCGTCAATCCGGTGCAGGTAGCGTTCAATCACTACCGAATTGTAAGTAGGCAGAAACTGCTCCGGGATATAATCCTTATGATTGACCAGATGGATTTTGGGGTTGCTTGTATCGAGCCATTCCGGTTTTTGTCCGGAAGTCACGAAATGTATCTTGCGTACCCACGGAGCAAACTTCTCTACCCCGCGGAACCAGTATCTCAGGAACCCGTAATCGCGAAAACGGGCATCGGAGACTCCGTTTTTCGTATTATCCTTGTTGCCGGAGTATTTCGCGAAATCTGCTTGCCATTTCGGGTCGTTCATGTCAACCCACGTGATTACGAAATCAATGTCCATATGTTGAGTCTTATTAGGCATGTGTGTTTTTAATGATCCAGCTTTTCAGCGAGTCTGAAACGCTTGTGGGTCCATAAATATAATTCAGGTTGTTCTATAATCATCTGTTCCAGATGCTGGTAGTAGAGTGCCGTCAGTTCAAAGTCGGGCAATGAGGATGGATTGTCATGCAGCTGTACAAATTCGGCCACGTAATGACCTCGTTTTGTCCTTTTCACCCGAAGGAAAAAGGATTCAAAACCATAATGCTTGATGATTTTTTCCGTTCCCGTCAGCACAGGGGTGTTATGATGCAGGAAATGCAGGAAATGACGCACTTCTTTTTTCCGGGGCGACTGGTCGGCTATGAAGCCGATAACACAGGTTTTATGCTCGGCTGCCATTTCGGTCACATAACGTGCCGTTTTGCGCATGTTTACACACGTGGCTCCCATCCGTTCGCGGATGTTCAGTATCAGCCTGTCCATGTGTTTATTGCTGAGCTTGTGATATATCTGTGCGCTGATCGCACTTTTTTCCAGCCACAAAGGCATGGACGAGATCCATTCCCAGTTGCCGTAGTGTCCCAGATAGATGGAAACGGATTTTTCCTGCCGCAGGAAGGAATTTACCGCCTCCACATTGACAAATTGCATGCGCCGCTTTATTTCGTCGGGAGATATGGAAGCCAGCTTGCAGCTTTCGAGGATAATGTCAATAAACGAATGGTAGAACCGCTTTTCTATCTGCTTGATTTCAGACAAACTTTTTTCCGGAAAAGATTCAGTCAGGTTTTTTCGTACGATTTTACGCCGATAGCCTACCAAATAATATAGCGGATAGAATAAGCCGTCTGACAAAAGATAAAGCATGCCGAATGGAATGTAGGACAGCAGCTTTAGAAAAAAATGTAGCAGATGGTAAGTCATAATGTATTCATTGGTTCATATCCCTTTCGGATATTGACAAAATGCTTTGCAAAGTTACGGAAAATATCTGCAATTTTCCATAAACGGCAATAGGTTTTTATTGTAATTTTGCGCCCGCAAAAGGGTTTTGTATGGTCAGTATGAAGAAAATGAAAGAAAATTTGTCAGTTTACAATCAATACACGTTGTCCAACGGCTTGCGCATTATCCACGAGCCTTCTTCTTCGAAAGTGGCTTATTGTGGCTTTGCCGTCAATGCCGGTACGCGCGATGAACAGGAGAACGAGCAGGGAATGGCCCATTTCGTAGAACACCTCATTTTCAAAGGTACCCGCAAGCGTAAGGCGTGGCACATACTGAACCGCATGGAAAATGTGGGCGGCGACCTCAATTCCTATACCAACAAGGAAGAGACCGTCATCTATTCGGCTTTCCTGACCGAACATTTCGGGCGTGCGTTCGAGCTGCTGACCGATATCGTGTTCTACTCCACTTTCCCCCAACGTGAAATCGAGAAGGAAACCGAGGTGATTATCGACGAAATCCAGTCGTACGAAGACAACCCCTCCGAGCTTATTTTCGATGACTTCGAAGACCTTATTTTCCGCGGACATCCGCTCGGCCGTAATATCCTTGGCAATCCTGTCCAGCTCAAAACCTTTGGCAGTGCCGATGCCGCTGCCTTTACCGCCCGTTATTACCGTCCGGGCAACATGGTGTTTTTCGTGCAGGGCAATCTGCCCTTTTCTCAGGTGGTGCGTTGGGCCGAAAAGCTCCTGTCCGACATTCCGGCATCTACGGCTGAAAACCGTCGTACGCCGCCTCCGCTTTATGTGCCCCAACACCAGGTGCTGCACAAAGACACCCACCAGGCACACATCATGATAGGCAGTCGCGGCTACAACGCCTACGACGACCGCCGTACCGCCCTTTACCTGCTCAACAACCTGCTGGGCGGCCCCGGCATGAACAGCCGACTCAATGTGGCATTGCGTGAGCGCCGTGGACTGGTCTACAACGTAGAGTCCAACCTGACTTCCTATACCGATACGGGTACTTTCTGCATCTACTTCGGCTGCGACCCCGCCGATGCCGACCTCTGTACCCGCTTGGTATACAAGGAACTGCGCCGCCTGCGCGACAACCGCATGACTGCCTCGCAATTGGCCGCTGCCAAAAAGCAACTCATCGGTCAGATTGGCGTCGCTTCCGACAATAACGAAAACAACGCTTTGGGTATGGGCAAAACCTTCCTGCACTACGATCGCTACGAAACACCCGAAGCCGTCTTCCGCCGCATAGAAGCCCTTACCTCCGATATTTTGCTCGAGGTAGCCAACGAAATGTTTGCCGAAGACTATCTGTCAGTGCTCATGTACAGGTAACAATTTCCCTTATGACTCGGGAAATGTCAAGACCCAAAAGTACGGCTCTTCTCTCCTGTCATGCTGAACGCAGTGAAGCATCTCGCCATGTTGTATGTGCTTCACTACGTTCAGTATAAAAGTTTGATTAAGCCTTATTCTAGTTTTTGAGACTATTTTTCCTCACGGACACAACGGACGGGATAAGCATTGGCACGGCGGCTAAATTGATATGTGTAATCATAAGGAGATATCAATTCTGCATGAATATGTAAAATAGATGTAGCCCAATTAAATGAAGCAGCTGAAGTATAATAACCTCCACAATAATTAATTGTAAATTGACTTCCATCTGCAGTCCTCCATCCCGGAGTAGGGAACCAAGCAATAGGTTCAATATGCCATCCTCCTAAATAGATTTCCATTCCTCTATCCGTTCTAACGGTAGTCGGATTTCGATTGTTTTGAAAAGAAGCCGCACCTTGATTCAGCCCATCAATAGTAAAGCCCATCCATGCATCACTTTTAGGTAAAATCCATCCAGCAGGGCAGGGATCGAAAATAGACTTATGTTCTGCACCGTTATTTGCGACTATGTTGTTGTAATTGATGTCGGCTTCAGCAAATGGAATACCTCCCCAAAGACAGTCATTATGTCCCCAATACCAATCACCATCATTAACATATAAGGCAGGATCATGAGTAGGTCCTTCAGTTAGGTTTAAAAAATAACCAATATCAGCTGCGCCCATAAAAGTCATTGGATTCTTGATAGAATACTCAATATTGCCCGTACTTGAGTCTATCTTGATAGCTTGAAAGGAACCTGTTTGACCAGCAGTTGAAGGCATAGGAAGTAAGTTCCCATTTTGATCATATACAGTTACAACAGAAGGGTATGAATATGAATAGAATGTTACTGTAGATTCTTCTATTGTTGTTGGTGGAAATGGATCTTTTCTTCCCCATTGATAATATACTCCATAAGGTTTGATACTGCCTTTCGTAATTCCTTTTAGTTCATCTAATGTTCCTGTTGCTCCTAGATTACATACCATAAACGAGTGCCCCTTTACACGAGGTTCGTTGGCATAAATACCGTTGGAATCCCAACGATACGTGTAATATTCCTGTGCATTGGCCAATTGTGCAGGCCGGTTTTCATTTACCCAAATGTGCCATGACCACACAATCACACCTTTGGCATTATATCCCGCAATCACGGCATTACCGTCGGCATTACCCGAAGCAACGTGTACACGCCGTTTGGCCTTGTCGTAATACACCAGATTACCATTTGTATTGTTACCGATGGCAAAGTTTGTCCCGTCGCCCGTCTGCCAGAGGATGTCCACGCGTTCAAAGCTCTTGTCAGGATTGTTGACGTCCACATAGTCGGTGTATTTAAAGCCGCCTCCCGTTTCGGTGCGTGTGTACGGGTCGAACTGGATCTGTGAATTCCGGCGCATCACAAAGCAGTTGGCAGGGTCGGCCGTCACCCGGTCGTCCGTAATGCCCGTGTTGAAAGTTACCTTTACATTATACAGGTTGCCGTTGCGCACATTAAAATCGTTGTAGGTGTTTGCCCCCGGATAGACCGTGTAAGTATAGCTTGCTCCATCCAGTTCGGAATCCACCCACATACGTATGTAGAAGGCATGAGCGGGGGCGTATTCGTTCTTCAATTTCGGGTCATTATTGCTCACAGTTCCTTGCAGGTTCTGTGGAATGTACCATGTATATACCTCGCCCACTACGGGCTGCGACACAGGAGGATACGTCTCTTCCCCGTCAATCGTCACAAAATCCCCGTCGGCTGGATAAATGCCCGTGTTGTTTTCCACGGCGTTTCCCAGCCTCACCCGATTGGGGATGTTGAACAGTTGCATGCTTGTGACGTGTAATTTGTCCTGAACTACTGCTGCCAGCGTATAGCGAAACTGGATTTTGGCAAAAAGACTTTTTAATGCGATATTCAATACATTCTCCTGTCCTGCTACAATGGTTTGTTTATGCAGGGCGGCCATTAGCAGATTTTGTTTTTCGCCTTTATACACATTCTGTTCGGAAGTAAAAAGAAAAGTCTGGTCACTGAGTTCGGCTAGCGAAAGCGACAGTCTGTTATTGCCCCAAGAAGCATCGTTGGTATTGGCTACCACATAGATCTGTGAATCTTCACATGCATGAAGCATCATGCGAAGGGGAGTTATCTTTCCTTCTTCAGTTTGAATGGTATAATAAGAAGGAGAAGTAAGCTGTCTGCCCGCTTTATCGAACTGAAATACCCAAATGTCGCTTACCTGCGTTTCCAGTCCCGCAGGGTCGGTCACCGTGCGGGTTATCGGACCGGATGCCGAACCGTCACCGTTCATCGTTGCACCGATCACCTGCACCGACGACACTTTCAGTGCCAAGCTCACCTCTACCGGTTCACCCACATAACTCGGATCGGTCTCACCGGAATACTCGTCCCGGGTACAGGAAACTACCGTAAAAATCATACATGCTACGGCAAGGCAGTCCCTCAGCAGGCGGGATGCCTTCATTGTGAATACATTCATAAATTTGCTTGTTTGTTTTGTTCTTAATATTCCTTGCAAGTCTTAAAATCGAAGGATGCAGCAAATATATGAATTAAAAACAAAATATTTGTATTGGCAAGCGATTTTCTCTTTTTAAAGAAGATTTAATACAAGCTCCGTTGGCATGCTTCATTCGTTTCAGAAAGTTTACGTCGCTATCCGAATAAAGAAAAATATATACAAATACACTCTCTTTTTACCTACCTACCATCTTCGTACCTTCTTCGTACCACGGTCGTACCTGCTTCGTATGTGTCGGCCCGTTATAGGAGCGAAGGAAATACAATAAAAATATGAACAAAATCCGGTAAAGGGGTTGGATGTCAGAGGTGCTTGAGGCGTTCCATGCTGAATTCGCACCCACAGTATTGTTGGTTGTAGAAGGCGTATTCCTTGAGCAGCTGGTTGCGCCGTTCCTGCAAGCCGCCTTTGCGCCAGTTCTGTTCCCAAAATTCGGTGCCGGGATAGCGGGCAGCGGCACGGCGTCCGGCTTCGTTAATCTGGTCGAGGCTTTTCCAGCGTGACGAGGCGAGGGTAGTAGTAAAGAGGGTAAAACCATGTTCGGCGGCATAGCGGGCGGCCTCGGTGAGGCGCAGGGTAAAGCATTTCAGGCAGCGCGGCCCGCGTTCGGGTTCGTGTTCCAGCCCCAGCATCTGGTTGCGCCAGGCGTCGTAGTCGTAGTCGGCGTCTACAAAGTCCAGCCCCTGGGCGGTGACAAAACGGATCGCCTCGTTTTTGCGGATTTCGTATTCTTCGCGGGGGTAGATGTTGGGATTGTAGTAGAACACGGTGGGGCGTATGCCATTGGCCAGCATGCATTCGATGATGGCCGACGAGCAGGGTGCACAGCACGAATGCAGCAGTACGGTGGTTTCGTTGTGGGGTGGGGTGAGTTGAAGCATGGCTATTATTCTGTTTGAAGGGGTTGGACGTATAAGTACCGGTTTTCAGAACCATTCCTTGAAAGCGGGTACCCGTGCCTTGCTGATAATGACTTTTTCTTCGGCAGGCGGGTTAAGCTGTACGCTGAGCCTTCCGCCAAACCAGAGACTGACGCTTGTCACCGCCTTGCGGGAGATGATGTATTGCCGGTTGGCACGGAAAAACTTGCGTGGGTGCAGCATGTCGGCCAGTTCGTCCAGTGTCTGCTGGAAGGTAAAGGCAGCGGCATTTTGTGTCACGGCCTTCACTTCGCCTTCCTTGATGTAGAAGTACATGATGTCGTCCACGTTTACCGGCACAAACTTGTCGCCCTTTACCGGCACCAGAAAATGGCTCTTGTACGATTCTTCCTGGTGCAGGGTGCGCATGATGTCTTGCAGGTTAAAGCCCGTTTGCGGGCGGGCTACGGCACCCAGTTGTTTCAGCTTGTCGAGTGCCTTTTGCAGGTCGTCGGCGTTGATGGGTTTCAGCAGGTAGGCGATACTGTTCACGCGGAAGGCCTGGAGGGCATATTCGTCGTAAGCCGTGGTAAAGATGATGGGGCACGTGATGTCGGTGTGCTCGAAGATGCCGAAGGCCGAGCCGTCCGCCAGGTGGATGTCCATGAAGACGAGTTCGGGCATGGGGTGTGTGGCAAACCATTCGAGGGTGCCGGTCACGCTGTCCGTCTCACCCACGATGTCGAAGTCAAAGTTCACCTCTTTCATGGCAGCCTTCAGGTTTCTGAGGGCGGCTTTTTCGTCTTCTATCAGCAGGGTTTTCATATCAGAGGCAGGGTTACTTTAAAGTCTGTTTCGGTTTCTTCAATCGTGATGTTCTGCCCGAAGAGCAGTTGGTAACGCTTGGAGAGGTTGGCCAGCCCGATGCAGGTTCCGCTGCTGCTCGACAGCTTGGGCTGCAGGCGGTTGCTGATGCACAGCTGCCCGTCTTTGGCCCCGATGTGGATGGTGAGCGGATGGCGGTTGCTTATTTCGTTGTGCTTCACGGCATTCTCCACCAGCATCTGTACGGCCATGGGCGGCAGTTTCCGGGTAAGCGCTTCTTGCGGGATGTCTATTTCAAAATGCAGGTTGTCCTCGTAGCGCATTTGCAGCAGGTAGGTGTACGAGTGTACAAACTCCATTTCCTCGGCCAGGCTGACGGTATGCGCCAGGTTGTCGTGCAGGGTGGAGCGCATGACGCGCGACAGCTCTTGCAGGAATTGCTGGGCCTTTTGGGGCGATTCGCGTATGAGCGAGTAGAGTGTGTTGAGCGAGTTGAAGAGCATGTGCGGATTGAGCTGGCTCTTCAGCGTTTCGTACTGGTTGACGAGGTTTTCCGTGCGGAGCTGTTCGTTTTCGAGCAGCATGCGCCGGCTGCGCAGGTTCTGGTATTCCAGGTAGCAGGTACCGGTCACAATGCAGGCTATGAGTATGTCGCGTAACGGGTGCAGGTAGTGGTGGAGGGTGGCGTTGATGGCCGGCACGTCGAAATGCTGGTGCAGGAACACGAAGCCCTTGCCCAGCAGGTTGCACACCACCAGGGTGAGAATGAAGGAGATTGCCACCCGTTTCCAGCTGATTTCCGGCACGTGGCTGTCCAGTATGAAGATTTTCCGGTTGATGATGAAGAGCAGCAATATCGAGAGATACGTGAACAGTATTTCGTAGCTTACGTTGATCCAGTGGATGTCGGGAAACAGGTTGTAGCCCATTTCCAGGTCGGACAACGCAATCAGTTCGGGCAGATGCATGAGAAATGCCACGATAATCGAAATGATGTTCTGCATCAGCAGGGCTCTTTTATGTATGTGGAACGGCCTCATGCGGCAAAGTTACGGTTTTTTATCGGTAATTTTAGCAGTCACATACATTCCCGGTCGGAAATTGGGGTTGGACTGCATGATCTTCGCGTAGACTTTGATCGAGCGGTTGGTGTTGTCCACCATCTGGTCGATGGATACGAGCCGGGCGGTAAAGATGCTGTCGGCTATGCCGTTGACACTGAAGGCAAACTGGCAGTCGGGAGAAAGCTTGTGCAGGTCTTTTTCGTAGGCGGTGAGTTGCAGGAGCGGCGTGCTCTTGTCGATGACGTCACATACGCGTTCGCCCGCCTGGTAGTATTTCCCGGCATTGATGTCCATGTTGGTCACATAGCCGTTCTGTGGGGCTTTGATGGCCAGCAGGGGCTGTATGCCTTCGGTAGCGAGGGTAGAGGTGTCAACACCCAGCAGGGACAGTTTGGCGGCGGTAGCTTCTTTGCGGCTTTTCATGGACAGGTAGTCAGCCTTGCTTGCTGCATGCGCTTGAGTGAGGCCGATTCGTTGAGGCTGAGGTTTTGCTGCCTGTTGAATTCCTTTTCCAGGTATTCGGCCTGGGCGGCGGCATCGAGATAGCTTTGCTGGAGTTCGATGAACTCAGGGTTGGCCAGTGTGAGGATGACTTCCCCTTTACGGATGTGCTGGCCGGGCAGCACACGGATGTCGTGTACCGAACCGCCCATGCTCAGGGTGAGACTGATGTGGTTTTGAGGCGGAATGACGATGATGCCGTTGAACGACGGGGCATTGGCTACGTTGGTCGCTCCGGTAACGGCATCGGTCTGGGCGACGGGAGTGCTGTCTGCCTGGGCCACGGTTTCGGTTGCGGCGGGCAGGTTCTCTGCGCTATCCTGTTTGGAAGCAGTGGTGCACGATGCTGCCAGCAGGGGGAGCATCAGGTAAATCATGTATTGTTTCATCATAGGAGTGTAATTTTTTTAGTTTCCGGTTATTCTGTATATAGTTCGAGTTCGAGGGCAGTGACGTTGTAGGCGTAGACGGTTTCAATGTATCCTTTTCTTATCTCGCGGGCGGAATTCAGGCTTTGGATAAATTCACTGATGCCGATTTCGCTTTCCTTGAATTTCATGACGGCGCTGTGTTGCAACGAGGTCGCCTCGTTCAGGGCGGCATCCTGGTAATAGGCCAGGCGCTTGTGCTGCTGGTTGAGCTGGCTTTGCAACTCGCTGACTTTGTTGGCCAGCTGGTTCTGGTTGTCAAAGGCTTCCCACTTGGCCGTTTGCAGGCTGATGCGTGCCTGTTTGGCGCGGCTGTGCTGGGGGAAGAAGAGAATGGGGAACGACACGTTCACCATCCACGAGTTCAGGCCCGTGAGCGGAGCAATTTTCTGGCGCACGTACCCCAATGAAAGTTCGGGGAAGAAGCGGCTCCGTTCTATTCTGAGCAGGTCTTTCTTTTCCTCTACCTGCGCGTTGAAGTAGTCAAGATGGTGTGTTGAAAGCAGACCGGTGTTTGTGCGGGGCTGCATTACCGTCAGTGTGGTGTCGGCCGGCACCAGTGGCGTACCGCTATAACATGTCCAGGCGAACCGGCGTTCGGCCAGTGCCAGCTCTTCGGCTGCCTGCATCCAGCGTGTGTTCAGGTCGGCTGCCAGGGCGGCAATCATGCTTTTCTCGGTCAGGTCTATGTCGCCCTGGGCGTATCGTTGTTCGGCACTGTTCTTCAGCTGTTCGGCCAGCTCTTTCTGTCCCCGGTACAGGGCGTTGAGGTTGTATGCATATTGGTAGTATGCCCATGCACGTTTTACTTCGGCAGTCACCTCCTTGCTCACCATGTTGCGGTAACTCTTGCCTTTTGCCACTTGTGTGTTGGCCAGTGCGTTTTTGTAGAAAGGCGTCAGCAGGGAACCGATGGATTGTTCTACGGCAAATTCGTTGTCTTTGCGGAACGAGCCGTTCAGTTGTCCCCACGAGTAGCTGAACGAGGTGGCACCTCCGTCCCAGGCTTCACCTTTGGATGCCTGGGCCTGCTCAATGCTTGCAGTGGCAATTTTCAGACGCGGGTGATTGGCCAAAGCTGTTTCGATGGCCTGTTCCAGCGTCACGGCCTGTTGCGCCCGGGCGGCCGGTAAAACGGCCATAAGGGCTATGACGGCGGTAACCGTGTAGCGTGCGCCGTTGGTTCTTTTTCTATTTCTGTTTTTATACAGGCGTCGGGCAGCAATGCTGTTCACCAGGCGGTAGAACACGGGAATAATAATGAGAGTCAGCACGGTAGATACAATCAGTCCGCCAATC
>ERZ779669.760-NODE-760-length-17875-cov-22.000449_pt1 | contig 17875 bp, 16 predicted proteins | sample MGYA00511372_ERZ779669 | MGnify/ENA primary metagenome ERZ779669 (study PRJEB29588, sample SAMEA1967891) | human gut metagenome | biome: human gut; feature: human-associated habitat; material: faeces | place: Denmark | collected 2008/2010 ... | reverse complement strand
CCCAGACTCAGCCTCGCAAGGATTTGAACGACAGGAATTGTGCATTGGTGAAAGTGCAGTACGTGGGAGTTATCTCTGAGGTAGAAGGTAATGTTGTCAAGCCTTTGGTTAATCATGGCAATGAGACCTGGGTGTATATGCCACAAGGTTCAAGGCAGCTGAAGCTTCTTACTCAAAGCTATCTCCCTGTGATGGTGACATTTGCTGATTATGGGGTTGAGAAATTGGAGAGCAATCGAACTTATGTTCTAGTTCTCGTCAAGCCAAATGGTCAGACTGAACCTGTGGATGCAGGAGGTAATTTCTATGCGATAAGTGTGCAGCCGAAAGATGCTAAGGTTACGGTTGATGGCGTATTGCAAGAAAGTTCATCCGATGCTGAATATTCTGCCATGCTCCCTTATGGAACTCATACTTATAAGGTGGAGGCTGGTGGCTACATCAGCAAGAGTGGCTCCTTCTCTGTGAGCAGTGGAGATATGGCTCCTATTAATGTCAGTTTGGTGTCTGCCTTATCAACCGTCTCTGTAACCTGTCCTACTCCAGCCGTATCGCTCTATGTAGATAAAAAGTCAGTAGGTAATGTTCCTTGGAGTGGTAGTTTGAAGGAAGGAATGCACCTGATAGAAGTTAAGAAGAACGGCTATCGCAGCCAGCAGAAAACTATCCAGCTATCGCAACAGCAGAAATTGGATGTATCTTTTGGTGAGCTGGTGGCAATCCTGGGCAATCTGTCAGTGAATTACAAGCCCTTTGGTGCTGATGTCTATATAGATGGCAAGAAGTTGGGGCAAAGCCCTCGTGTTTTCAATGGCTTGCTGGTGGGCAATCATCAAGTGGAGGTGAGAAAGGATGGTTATACAACAGATAAAAAGTCTGTCACGATATCTGAGGGACAGACAATGAGCATCTCTGGCACTTTGGCTTCAAACACAGCCTCTTCCTCCAATGGCTGTGCCTCCAGCTCTTCATTGTCATCTGGCAATAATGTGATTTCTATCCCTGTGAAGAACGGTATCACTATTGACATGATAAAGGTTGAGGCTGGTACCTTTATGATGGGTGCTACTTCGGAGATGCAGAATCCTTATGATGATGAAAAGCCAGTTCATCAAGTTACCTTGACTAATGATTACTACATAGGCAAATACGAGGTGACTCAGGCATTGTGGCAATCCGTGATGGGTAGCAACCCTTCTTATTTCAAGGGTGACAATCTTCCTGTAGAGAATGTAAGTTGTGATGATTGCCAAGAATTCATTAGCAAACTGAATCGCATGACAGGTAGAACGTTCCGCTTACCGACTGAGGCTGAATGGGAATATGCAGCTCGTGGTGGCAAGAAGAGCCGTGGTTACCAGTATAGTGGTAGCTCTAATATCTCTGATGTGGCATGGTATGATGGAAATAGTGGCAGCAAGACTCATCCTGTTGGCACGAAGCAAGCCAATGAGTTAGGTCTTTATGACATGACTGGTAATGTTTGGGAATGGTGTCAGGATTGGTATTACTCTTATGTAAGCTCATCTCAGACGAATCCTACAGGTGCTGTAAGTGGGTCGAGCCGTGTGCGCCGTGGTGGTAGCTGGAGCAGCTTAGCTAAGTACTGTCGTTCGTCGTATCGCAACTTCGGCACTTCAGACTGCCGTTATTACTACCTTGGGCTCCGCTTGGTTCTCTCCGAGTAACGACATCTTTTCGGAGAAAACCATCTCGTCTTTTAACATGAAGTCCTAAGTAATGGGACACATTGAGATGTCGGTCGTGATGGCTAAAAGGAGAGGCGAGGGACGATCCTCGGAAAAAGCCATCTCGACAGACATCGAATCAATAACTATCGGCGTAGCCGATTTTTTTCAGATAAAATTATGCAGGTAAAGATAGGAATGAATAAACCTCTATTCTTGTTTTTGTTTTTTGTGCTTCATACATTTGAAATTTGTGCACAAGAGTTGACAGTTAAATCCTTCAAACTCGCAGAAAATGATATTTCTGCCCAGACTCAGTCTCGCAAGGATTTGAATGACAGAAATTGTGCATTGGTGAAAGTACAGTTCGTTGGAGTCATCTCTGAGGTGGAAGGCAATGTCATCAAGCCTTTGGTGAAGCATGGCAATGAGACTTGGGTGTATATGCCACAAGGTTCAAGGCAGCTGAAGCTCCTTACTCAAAACTATCTCCCAGTAATGGTAACATTCGCTGATTATGGGGTGGAGAAACTTGTGAGTAGCCGAACGTATGTTTTGGTAATGACAAAACCAATGAACAGTGTTGGACAGCAGAAGCAAACGCTTGCCATCAGATATTCTCCATCTTCCGCAACTGTGCTTGTGGATAACAAGATGGTGAGAGGAAGTAATGGTGTTGCAAAGATCATTTTGCCTGTCGGTCAACATTCGTTTGTTGTTGCTTGTGATGGTTATGAATCAGAGGAGGGTATGGTAAAGTTGAAGGCTTCTGCCCCAAGTAATTTGCAGATAATGCTTTCAAAGGAGGCTGTTGCAGAAGTGTCTAATGTAAACGATGCTGTACAATCTATTCCTTCTACTTCCCCTTCTCAATCTACAACAATAATTTCTGATAATAGTTCTAGCACTTCTGTAACATTTGGTGCTAGCGAGATTTCTATCCCTGTGAAGAATGGCATCTGTATAGAAATGGTGAAGGTTGAGGCTGGTACCTTTATGATGGGGGCAACTTCAGAGATGAAGAATCCTGATAGTGATGAAAAACCTGTTCATCAGGTTATCTTGAGCAATGATTACTATATGGGTAAGTATGAGGTGACACAGGCATTGTGGCAAACAGTGATGGGAAGCAATCCTTCCTATTTCAAGGGTGATAACTTGCCTGTAGAGCAGGTCAGTTGGAACGATTGTCAAGAATTCATTAGCAAATTGAACGGTATAACTGGTCGAAAATTCCGTTTACCAACCGAGGCGGAATGGGAATATGCCGCACGTGGTGGCAAGCAAAGTAATGGTTATCGGTATAGTGGGAGCAATCATATCTCTGATGTAGCTTGGTATGATAGGAATAGTGAAAGAAAAACATATCCCGTCGGAACGAAGCAGGTTAATGAATTGGGACTCTATGATATGAGTGGCAATGTATGTGAATGGTGTCAGGATTGGTATGGTTCTTATTCTAACTCATCTCAGACTAATCCTGCTGGTGTTTTTAGCGGGTCTCGGCGTGTTGGTCGTGGTGGTTGCTGGGGCTACTATAAGTGGTACTGTCGTTTGTCGTATCGTTGTAGTTATCCGTCAGACTTCCGTAACTACGACCTTGGGTTCCGTTTGGTTCTTTCCGAGTAACGACTCTATCTTATAGGATAAAGCAATAATTTGTGGTGACTTAGCTTATTTTTGTGTTTTTTCAAGTTATAAGTTTGGAAAAATCGAAAAATATCATTATCTTTGTCCCAAAATCTTAAAATATGAACGCTGACGAATTATTACATGTCATACGAATGGGAGAAACATCAACTGTGCAGTTCAAAGAACGTATGGATGATGCTTATAAGCTGGGGTGTGAACTTGCCGCTTTTAGCAATAGCTTTGGTGGACAGTTGTTGATTGGAATCAATGATAAAACTGGTGTACTTAACGGGCTGTCTTTTGATGAATTGCAGAAGATGACAACGTTGTTGAGTAATACTGCCTCAGAGAATGTGAAACCTTCTATATTGATAAAAACGCAAACTGTCGATGTTGAAGGACAAGTGATACTGGTTGTTTCAGTCCCTGAAGGAAAAAATAAGCCTTATAGAGACAATAAAGGAATTATTTGGGTGAAGAATGGTTCTGACAAACGGAAGGTATTTGATAATTCAGAATTGGCAGATATGATGACAAGTCATATCGTATATCGTCCTGACGCACAGGAGATAGAAAATGCTACTGCTGATGATTTGGATGAGTCAACTCTAAAGGATTTTTTACTTCACCGTTTTGAGACAGCATGTAAAACCCAAGGAATAAGTGCGGCTACGATAAACCAAATGTCTGTCAACGAATTAGCAAGGTGTATTGGCTCCGGGCTAGATATAGAGAATTTGTTGAAAAATATAGGTCTCGTATTGCCTAGTGGAAACTTAACATTAGCTGCCTTATTGCTTTTTGGTAAATCACCACAGCGTTATTTCCCCGCTTTGACCATAAAATGTGTGAACTTTTGGGGGAATGACATTTCTGGTACAGAATTTAGGGATAAGGTGAATAACGTTGATATGGAAGGCAATCTGAAACATCAATATGATATGGTGATGGCATTTTTGAACCGTAATTTGAAACGTATTCAGGTGTCTTCTGAATTTAACAGTTTGGGAAAATTGGAAATTCCTGTAGAATCTTTGTCAGAAATCGTTGTTAATGCATTGGTGCATAGATCGCTAACATGGCAAGCTCCTATTCGTGTCCTGGTTTTTGATGATAGGGTGGAAATTCATAGCCCAGGTGAATTGACTCATGGCTTGACCGTGGATGATATAAAAAGAGGTGTTTCTTTCCCAAGAAATAGCTTGTTGTTTGATAATGCTATTTATATGTTACCTTATACAGGTATTGGTAGTGGCATATTACGAACTATTCGCTATGATTGTAATGTGGAATTTCGTAACGAATCTACGATTCATGAATTTGTGGTCATCTTTAGGAGAAGTAACCAACAAGATGAGAAAGTAACCAACAAAAGTAACGATCAAGAAGAGAAAGTAACTATCAAAAGTAACTATCAAGAGCAAAAAGTAACCATCAAAAGTAACGATCAAGAAGAGAAAGTAACCATCAAAAATAGTGGTATGTCATTGTCTATACGCCAGAAGCAAGTTATAGATTATTGTTCAATACCTCGTACGGCGCAGGAAATTATGGATTTTCTGGGGATATCAAATCAGTCAAAGAACCGTAAGAAATATATAATTACTTTGGTGGAGATGGGAGTTCTGGAAATGACTATACCAAGTTTCCCTAAGGACAAAAGGCAAAAATATAAGAAGGTTTGAGACGCTTGGTAAGTGACGTCGGACAAAACCTTTTTAATATTGATAGAAAATTAATGTTGGTAAAGATTAATATGAAGAAATCGCTGTTATTTTTATTATTTGTGCTTCACACTATTGTAGCTTTTGCACAAGAACTTACGGTAAAATCCTTCAAACTAGCAGAAAACGATATTTCTGCCCAGACTCAGCCTCGCAAGGATTTGAACGACAGGAATTGTGCATTGGTGAAAGTACAGTTCGTGGGTGCCATTTCTGAGGTAGAAGGTAATGTTGTCAAGCCTTTGATGAAGCATGGCAATGAGACCTGGGTGTATATGCCACAAGGCTCAAGGCAGCTGAAGATTCTTACTCAAAACTATCTCCCAGTGATGGTAACATTCGCTGATTATGGGGTGGAGAAACTGGAGAGTAACCGAACGTATGTCTTGGTAATGACAAAACCTATGGCTAGTTTTGGACAGCAGAAGCAAACTCTTACCATCAGATATACTCCATCTTCCGCCACTGTGCTTGTGGATAACAAGATGGTAAAGGGTAGTAATGGTGTTGCAAAGACTACCATGCCTGTAGGTCAGCATTCATATGTAGTTTTTTGTGATGGGTATGAATCGGAGGAAGGTACAGTCAAGTTGAAGAGTTCTGCTCCAAGCGACTTGCAGATAAGGCTTTCTAAGGAGGCAGTTGCTGCTGCGTCTAATGCAAATGATGTAATGCAAGATAATGTTTCTGAAAGTTCAACATCATCTTCATCTTCACAATCTGCAACTACTACTTCTGGTTTCTCCTCAACTCCTTCTTTGTCATCTGGCAATAATGAGATTTCTATCCCTGTGAAGAATGGCATCACTATTGATATGGTGAAGGTTGAGGCTGGTACCTTTATGATGGGTGCGACTTACGAGATGCAGAAACCTTATGATGATGAGAAGCCTGTTCATCAGGTTACTTTGACCAATAACTATTATATGGGCAAGTATGAGGTGACTCAGTCTTTGTGGCAAGTTGTAATGGGTAGCAATCCCTCTAAATTCAAGGGCGACGACCTTCCTGTAGAGCGGGTTAGTTGGAATGATTGCCAAGAATTCATTAGCAAACTGAATAGCATGACAGGTAGAAAGTTCCGCTTGCCGACAGAGGCAGAATGGGAATATGCCGCTCGTGGCGGCAAGAAAAGCCGTGGCTGCCAGTATAGTGGTAGCTCTAATATTTCTAAAGTGGCTTGGTATGATGATGGAAATAGTGGCAGAAAGACTCATCCTGTTGGCACGAAGCAAGCCAATGAGTTAGGTATTTATGACATGACTGGTAATGTCTTGGAATGGTGTCAGGATAGGTATAGCTCTTATTTAAGCTCATCTCAGACGAATCCTATAGGTGCTAATAGTGGGTCGCATCGTGTTCGCCGTGGTGGTAGCTGGGACTACGCTGCGGTGTATTGCCGTTCGTCGTATCGTTACAGCGACCGTCCAGACCGTCGTAACGGAGACCTTGGATTCCGCTTGGTTCTCTCCGAGTAACGACATCTTTTCGGGAAAAGCCATCTCGACAGATATCGAATAAACTCATATAGATACAGCTGTTTTTTATAGAGTAGATTATTTCTGATATGAACAAATTGGTAGAATACAATAAAAAATATTAGGTATAAAATGATAGATATATTATTAACTCAACCCTGTTCGTTTTCACAACTTGGTAATCGAGATAGCCAAGAAGACTCCTTTTGCCCCGCTGTAAGTAACGAGCAAACTTCCTTTTTTGTGGTTTGCGATGGCGTGGGCGGAAGAGAACATGGAGAGGTGGCTAGTCAATTGGTGTGCCAAACCATGGAACGCCTGTTGGCGGATGGTGATTGCTCGACTTTAACAGCGGAAGATGTTTTGTCTCTTGTAGAGGAATCGTATCACACCTTATATAATAATAGAGCTATAAGCACAAGTATGGCTACGACCTTAGCCATGATGGTAAAAACTGATAGCGGAATGCTGTTGGCTCATCTTGGTGATACCCGTATCTATCAGGTTCGCAAGGATAAGGGGGTGATTTTTTGTACTAAAGACCATTCGCTGGTCAATGATTTGCTGGATAGCGGACAGCTTACTCCTGCTAAGGCTAAGAATCATCCTCAAAGCCATGTTATCACTAAATGTATATTTGTAACAGGTGATAAAGCTGATTATCAGATTCCATCTATCACACTTATTCGGGATATTCTGCCCTATGACATTTTTATGCTTTGTACGGATGGAGTATATACAAAACTTGGTGATGATGCCATTTCGGAAATACTCTCAGCGGACGGAGTTTTGGAAGATAAGGCAAGAGAGATGGCTGCTTTATGCAGGAATAGTAGCGATAACAACACAGCTTATCTTGTGGAAATAGCTGATGTGAAGGGAGATAGACTGCAAGAAAACAATGTAGAGTATGAATTTCAGACTGCAAGAAAGACGATGTGTCGTAAGTTTTTGGATTTCGTCAGAAAAACGATAGATTTCGTCAGAGAAACTTAGCTTTCAAAACAACATGTTCTAAAATATTTGTAATCAAGGGAAAAAAGTAGTATCTTTGCATCAGAAAAAGAAAAAAATAACATATTATAAACTCTTTAAAATAAAATGATTATGGATACTCAGGTTATAAACAAGAATGCTAAGAATGAGAATGCTAAGGATACTTTGAAGAAAGGTGCTGCCTTGGCTGGTGCGGCAGGTTTAGGTGCAGGCGCAGTAGTTTCTGCTGATGTTATCAGAGGTGATGAGGAGGAACTGGATATTGTAGAACCGATTTCTCCACAGGAGGTTGCTGATGCTACCAATGAGCAGACTACGGATACTGATACGACAAAGCCTGAGGATCAGCCTGCTGCTGTTGGGACTCATGCTGCAACAGAAACAGCAACTCATCATGCTTCTATATCAACAGATCCTCAACCACAGGAATCTCCTGTTCTGCATGCGGATAATATGGTAGCAGATGCCACTCCTACTTCAGCTCCATCTCATGAAGGGGTGATTGATACAAACGATATCCCTGATGTGGATCCACAGCTTGTAGCACAGAACCTGACAGATGATGTCATCATGGTTGACCCGGCAGACAATGATATGGGCAATCTGGATATAGCAGCAGTTGGAACGATAGAGACCGTGGATGGACAGGTGTTGTCGGCAGCACAGTTTACCGGTGACAATGGGGAGACCATTTATGCCGTGGATGTGGATGGCGATAATACTTATGATGTAGTGACTGATGATTCTGGCAATGTGTTGGCTGAAGTTCCTTCTACATTGACAGTGAGTGATTCGGAAAATATAACAAGTGTCAACCATGGTGATGTCGGCTATCTTGCTCAGAATGAGCATGATGATACTCCAGAGGAAGGTTTGGACAATCCGATGGATGATGTGGTTGAGTTGGGATAAGGAGAAGAGTCTAAGATATATTTTATCGGAATAACGAGAACGATTATGAGTTATAAATATATAATGCTTTCGCTGTTGATGGTCTTTGGTATGACTACGCAGGTTGCGGCACAGAAGAAAGTAGCTGCCAATAAAAAGGCAAAACCTACGGTAAACGCTGACTCCGTAGAAGTTAGAAAACTGATTGATGCAGCCAAGAAAGGCGATGGTGACTCTCAAAATACATTGGGCACCTATTACTATGCTGGCAAGAAAGTGAAACAAAGCTATGAGGTGGCTTTGAAATGGTTTAGTATGGCTGCCAAGCAAAAGCACGTCAAGGCTATGGCCAATATGGGATTGTGCTATCAGCTGGGACATGGCACAAAGAAGGATTCGCTCATGGCTGTAAAACTCTATAAGGAATCCATCAAGGCAGGTAACAGCGAGTTGGTTAAGCAACGTGAGGATAATCTGGAAAATAGCCATTCGGCTTTTGATATTCGTCTTCTCGCTGATTTGTATGATAATGGATGCGGTAATGCTGTGAAGAAAAATCAAGAGCTTGCCTTGAAGTATTACAAGATGGCTGCTGACAATGGTGATGCATTCTCTGCTTACAAATATGGTGAGAGCTTATGTAATGGCAAGGGTGTCAAGGTAGATAAGGCGAAAGGCGCTATTTATCTAAGTAGGGCTGTGAAGCATCGTATTCCTAATGCCATGATGTTGCTTGGAAATCTGTTGTATAAGGGTGACGGAGTTCAGCAGGATTATGCGAAGGCTATGAGTCTCTATAAACAGGTTGCTGTAAAAAACAATCCTGTTGCCATGTGGAATATCGGTATTATGTATAAGAAAGGTTTGGGTGTGAAGCAAAACTATCTCATAGCCTTGCAATGGTTGGCTGCCGCTTCTGACAAAGGTATGAAGAATAACTTCATGAAGCAACTGGAAGATGAAAATGTAGAAATCAACGACGGATGGAAGGGTACGGATTTTTATACCTTTATCCATGCCATGGCTAATATGGAAGCAAATTCTGCGGATTACGCAGCTGCCGTTAAAGAGTTGACTGTTCTTGAAAAGAAAAATTTGCCAGTGGCATCCACTCTCTTGGGGCGTTGCTATGCAGATAAGACATGGAAGAAAGCCAATGATAAGAAGATGCTGGCATATTATGAAAAGGCAGCCAATGCTGGTGAACCTTATGCCTGTTACCTCCTTGCTCAGTTGCATTTTACAGGAAGCAAAGCTGTTAAGGCAGCCAAGAACATGGTTGTAGAACTTTACGAAAAGTCTGCAGAAGAGGGTTATGCACCTGCCTTGTGTGAATTGGGAGATTTGTATTTTGCAGGGAAACTTGTGAATAAGAATGTTACCAAGGCTATCGGTTATTACAATGGAGCCTTGCTAAATGGCTATCTTACCAAATCTGCTGCTGCAAATCTGGCTTTTTGTTATCAGCAGGGGCTTGGCGGTTTGGAAAAAAATGAGAAAACTGCTAATGAAATCTTGAAACGTGGCAAGGAGGAAAGTCTGTGGTCGAATTTCCTGCGTGAAATCTCATTTGAATAAATTATCAATCGGTAGCGGATGTTTTTTGACATCCGCTATTCTTAATAAAAATGTGTATGAAAAAAATAATATCATTCTGCATTTGTTGGATGCTGGTTGCCTTGGCTTCTGTGGCACAAAACAAGGTATCCTTTAAAACAGAAGAACTGAAGGAGGTTGCTAACAAAATCAAGCTTGACAGGTTGGACACCCTCGGCGTAGGCTATTCTTTTTTGGCTAAAGACAATCGACAGATGGTTATCAGGAAAAGCGAGGATGGCATGATAGAGCATATTGGCATCAAGCTTTTTCCTTTGGAGTATCGTCAACAGGCTAATGGAAATGTGCTTGATTTCTTGGAGAGTGGACTCCTTTGCAATGTTTATCATTTGACAAAAAATCAGTTGAAGTATATGGATGCCAAGTTCTTCAGGGGCAGTTGGAACCAGATGCTTGTACTCTCAGCTTCTGCATCCTGTTCTCTGAACAAAGTGAATAATAAGGCATATCAGGTTATTTGGAAAGAAGGTAATGTTGAGAAAATCAATCTTCTCATTCCTATCAAATATGATTTTTTGATGAACGCTCCCCGTAAGGAGTTGGAAGCTAACTTTATAAGAGATCTGAAAGCATATAAAACAAAACAGAAATTTGTGGATTGTGCTGTTGATGTGGCAAGATTGACTGTGGTGAAGGATGGCTCTGATACCTTATATACGTTGCCGGGGAAGCATTATAACCTGGAATCCATAACCAATACCACATTCTTCAAATTGAAGGATAGTGTGGAATATGTGCCAGTTATCGACTCGAAGTATCCTGTGCAAACCATGGCAAATACTTTGCTGTTGGATTGTGACAGAGTTCCTGAGGCTAAGATTTCTCTTACTGTTATTGGGAGTGACAAGAAGAATACGACAATCTTGGTTCCTGTCAGACAACTGATAGCTTTTGCAAAGAGTCAAGGTTGCGTACCTTACTTTGGGTATGAGGAAACAAAAGATGGTAAGTTGCAGGGAGGCTTGTTCTTATACAACAAAGAACTGGGTTATGACCATGTGCTAAGCTTGTCGTGTGATGTGAATGATATAGCTTCAGAAAAGTTGGTATTTGTTTCTCGTGCTTATCTTTTCACTCCTACCACAAATGTGAAGAATCTCTATAATGACATCAAATCCCAAAAATGACAAAATGATGAGGTGCTTTATTTTAACGGTTATTCTAGGAACACTCTCCTTGCTGGGTATGGCGCAAGATCATATTGAGGCAATCAATGAAATCAAACTCTCTGGCAAGTATTTCACAGCTGAGGCTACGGCTTCTAGTGTTGATGAAGCCCATCTGTTGGCTTTGATGAGCTTGATGGAAAACATCTCTGGTTATTGTGAGGAAATGGAACTGCCGGAAATTTCGGAGGATAAGGTCAAGAAGGCGTTACTTTCCAAGAGCGTAAAGCGTGGTGAGGCTGTTATGATTTTGGTATATGTGCCAAAAGACATAGTAAAGGTTCATGACACGGTGACTTTTACACCCAATAATCATGTGGCAGAGGCAAATGCTCAGACAAATAACCTGGAAAATACTCCGGTTGATGTTCCGGATATAATCAAGCAAATCTGTAATGTCGATACCTATGCCAGTATGCAATATTTGTTGAATTTGGCAGAGGACAATGGACTGATAGATTCCTGGGGGAAGTTGCGCCTGATGAGTAATCCTAATGATTGCTATATGATTATGGTAAATGTTGACCGTCAGATTAAAGGTGTTCTTTCTCCTATGATGAATGGACAAAGAAAAAATGTAAAGACTGGGGACATGATGAATTCGGAAAGTATGAACATTTTTGCGAATTGTGTACCTTTCTGTGTATTAATAAAATAGATATATGAAGAAGTATATTTTTATGTTGTGTGTCATGTTGGCTTGTTCGCAGCTTTCACTGGCACAGGTGAAGTTCCAGTTTAGTGACGGAATTTATAACCAGACGTTCAAATCGCAGGTTGAGCGAAACGTTTCATCTCTACTTACTGAAATCAATAGAGCCGAGAAAAGTGGAAGTAAGATTTTGAATCTTTCTTCTGTTAGGCTGGATGATAATGCGAGAAATGGCTTGACAAGTCTTTGGAAAAATATTCATTTCCGGTGTGAATGGAATAATAATGTTCAGACATGTATCAAAGATATTACGGGATACGAAATTCGGCAGATACCTGTGGAGATGAAACCATTAGATAATACTTATAAGGGTGAACTGCACAAGGAGTTGACAATTAGTTTTAGTAAGGATGGGGTTATCACTGGTGTGAGAACCGCAATAGATAATAATTCCTATCTTTCTATTCTTCAAGGCGGTAAGTCTAATCTTGACATGCGAATGAGAAGAGAGATATTGAAGTTTGTCGAGGACTTCAGAAGTTATTATGTCGAAAAGAATGCGGCTGCTTTGGAAGAAATCTTCAGCGACGATGCTCTCATCATCACGGGACGTGTTATTAAGACGATGGGAAAAAGTCAGACGGATGGTATTTCACAACAAGTAAGGGAAAGGGTAGTTTACAGTAAACAAAGTAAGCAGCAATACATAAAAAATTTGAAGGCATTGTTTGGATGCTCTGAGTTTGTAAATGTGGATTTCTCAGACATCGAATTGATGCGACATGGTTCCAATCCTAACTTCTATGGTGTTAGGTTACGTCAAAAGTGGGCTAGTCAGCGATATAATGGCAATCAATATGCTGATGATGGCTACGTCTTCTTGCTATGGGATTTTACGGATGAGACTCAACCGAAAATTCATGTAAGAACCTGGACTCCAAAAAGACCTGGACAAAATGGCGATGATTTCTCTCCAGAAGACTTCTTTATTCCAAGTTCTCCAAAATAGCATAATGTCCCTTAAAAAAATAACCATAGAAAGCTGGGTATCGTGTACAAGCTGCCGTGATACTACGACTAAATATTGGCATTATTGGCTAAAAGCATCCAAGCTTTTAGCCAATAATGCCATCTATGTTTTTATGTTACTATCACATAAAAATATAAAATATGCTTTTTTTTTTTGTTATTTCTGGAAAATAACGTACCTTTGCAAACAATTTGGGTAATTATGCCCTTCCGGTCTGAAAATAAATAGATTTAGAAATGAGAAAGAAACAATATAAGCCTCGCAATCATCGTGGATTGCAGGTTGTTACTTTATGCATCAGCACCGCCATGGTGCTTGTTTTGTTGGGATTGGTCATCTTTTCCGTATTGATGGGAAGAAACCTCTCTTCCTATGTCAAGGAGAACCTGGTGGTACAGGTGATGCTGGAGCAGGATGTTACCAATCCTGAGGGCTTGCAGATGTGTAAGCGCCTGAAAGCCCGTCCTTACGTGAAAGGTCTGACCTATATCTCCAAGGAACAGGCTTTGCAGGAGGCTACCCACGATCTGGGTACCAATCCAAGCGAATTTGCCGGTGTGAACCCTTTCCAGCCATCTATCGAAATCACGACACAGGCGGATTATGCCAACAATGATTCCCTGAAGTGGATAGCCAAGGAGCTGAAAAGCTATTCGCGCGTGACGGAAGTAAGTTATCAGCACGACCTGATAGAACAGGTGAACAATTCGCTCACCAAGATAAGCATCGGTCTTCTTATCGTAGCTGCCCTGCTTACCTTTATCTCGTTCTCGCTTATCAACAATACGGTGAGACTGGGCATCTATGCCCGCCGATTCTCCATCCATACCATGAAGCTGGTGGGTGCATCCTGGGGCTTCATCCGCAAGCCTTTCATCAAGAGGGCTGTATCGGTAGGTGTGGTTGCGGCTTTGCTTGCCGATGGTTTCCTCGGTGGATGCCTCTATGCCTGGTCGCTTCACGAGCCGGAACTGGTCAATGTGCTCGGCTGGCAGGAGCTTGCCATCACAGGCGGTTCGGTCTTCCTCTTCGGTATCATCATTACGGCTCTCTGTGCCAATATCTCGGTGAACAAGTTCCTCAAGATGAAGGCGGGAGATCTCTACAAGATTTGATCAGGAGTAAACTTCTGTAAAGTAAACATTAACATTACACATTAAACATTATATATAATGGATAAGAAGAATTTAGCATTTGACAAGATGAACTTCATCTTGTTGGCAATTGGTATGGCAATTGTCATCATCGGTTTCCTCCTGATGAGCGGCGCTGGCTCTAACGAGCACTCTTTCGATGCTGATATTTTCAGTACTCGCCGTATTGTAGTGGCACCAACCGTAACCCTGATTGGCTTCCTCTCTATCATCTATGCGGTTATACGCAAGCCGAAAGACAATTAATAGTTTATTGTTAATATACATATTTAAATTAGATGGATTTTATTCAGACTATCATTATCTCTATCGTAGAGGGATTGACCGAGTTCTTGCCAGTGTCTAGTACAGGTCACATGATTATTGCCGAAAACTTGTTGGGTGTAGATATCCAGGATAAGTTTGTCAACGCCTTCACTGTCATCATCCAGTTTGGTGCCATTCTTTCTGTCATCTGCCTGTATTGGAAGAGATTCTTCTATCCGGATGCAGTGAAGACAGGAGAGAAGACCTATTGGAAGGCGATGTTCGATTTCTATGCCCGCCTGGTGGTTGGTACACTGCCTGCCGTGGTATTGGGTCTTGCCTTCAATGATTTCATCGAGTCAAATCTGGGAAATGTGCAGCTGGTAGGTTGGATGCTTGTCATTGGTGGTGTGTTCATGCTCTTCTGCGATAAGATTTTCAATAAAGGCAGCGAGCAGACTAAGCTTACTTACAAGCGTGCCCTGACCATCGGTTTCATCCAGTGTATTGCGATGATTCCAGGTGTGTCTCGTTCCATGTCAACCATTGTGGGAGGTATGTCTCAGCGACTCACCCGCAAGGCGGCTGCCGAGTTCTCATTCTTCCTGGCTGTGCCTACCATGTTTGGTGCCACCTGCCTGGAGGTTTATAAACTGATTAGCCATGGTGGCGGTTCGTTGCTCACTCAGGGCAACAACCTGGTTACCTTACTCTTAGGTTCAGTGGTAGCATTCATCGTTGCTATTCTCGCCATCAAGTTTTTCATCAATTATGTCACCAAGTACGGTTTCGCAGCTTTCGGCTGGTATCGTATTGTTATCGGACTCATCATCATCATCTGCGGCCTTTGCGGTGTAGATATGCAGATGGTTGACTAAAATAAGAATATGGATTTTAGAAAAGGAGAAATTATAGCCATCGACAAGCCTTATCGCATGTCGAGCTTTGGAGCACTGGCACACGTTCGCTATCTGCTCAGCAAGAAACTCGGCTTCAAGGTGAAGATAGGACATGCCGGTACGCTCGATCCCCTTGCTACGGGTGTGTTGGTGCTCTGCACGGGTAAATGTACCAAGCAGATTGAGCAATTGCAGACACATACCAAGGAATATACGGCTACTCTTCAGTTGGGTGCCACCACGGCAAGCTACGATAAGGAGCACAGTGTAAACCATACTTTCCCAACCGAGCACATCACCCGTGAGCTGGTAGAGGAAGTGCTGAAGCAGTTTGTTGGTGAGATTCAGCAGGTTCCGCCTACCTATAGTGCCGTGAAGGTGAATGGTGACCGTTCTTATGCCCTGCGCAGAGCAGGCGAGGAGGTGCAGCTGAAGCCTAAGACCGTGCGTGTGGATGAAATCGAACTCACCGATTACAACGATGAGGAGAAGACGGCAAGCATCCGAGTGGTTTGCGGTAAGGGTACTTACATCCGGTCCCTGGCACGCGACATCGGTCGTGCCCTGGATAGCGGTGCCTTCCTGACAGCCCTCCGCCGTACCAAGGCAGGAAGCTTCTCGGTAGAGAACTGCATCGACTTTGACCATTTCCAGGAATGGCTCGATGCACAGGAGATAGAAGACAGCCTTGCCAATAACTAGGCTCGAATTTTGAAAAATGACATTAATAGTAAATCATCTTAAGAAAGGAGATATAATATCACATGAAACTATCACAATTCAACTTTAAGTTGCCAGCTGCTCAGGTGGCACTTTATCCACATAAGACTAAGCGTGTGGTCAAGACTGCTAGTGGTGAACGTACTTTCGAGATTACCCGTCGTGACGAGTCTCGGCTCATGGTGCTCCACAAGAAGTCTGAAACCATCGATATGTATAAGAAGGACGAGAATGGCAAGGATATGGTGGATGCTGATGGCAATCCAGTATTCCTGCAGTTCAAGGATATCGTCAACTACTTCGAAGAGGGTGATACCTTCATCTTCAATGATACGAAGGTATTCCCAGCCCGCCTTTATGGTACCAAGGAGAAGACTGATGCCAAGATTGAGGTGTTCCTGCTCCGTGAGCTGAATGCCGAGATGCGTCTTTGGGATGTGCTGGTAGAGCCTGCGCGAAAGATCCGTATCGGCAACAAGCTGTTCTTTGATGATGTCAACGAGATGGTAGCCGAGGTAATCGATAATACCACCAGCCGTGGCCGTACCCTCCGTTTCCTCTATGATGAGGATGGCAATCACGATGTCTTCAAGCGTTCGCTCTTTGCTTTGGGTGAGGCTCCGCTTCCTCGCTATATCATCGATGCCCGTGAGGATCATCACGCAACAGAGGATGATATGGACGACTTCCAGTGTGTATTTGCAGAGAAGGAGGGTGCCGTTACTGCTCCTGCTACAGGTCTTCATTTCTCTCGTGAGTTGATGAAGCGCTTGGAAATCAACGGCATCAACGAGGCTTACATCACCCTGCATTGCGGATTGGGCAACTTCCACGAGATTGAGGTTGAGGACCTTACCAAGCACAAGATGGATTCTGAGCAGATGATTATCTCTAAGGAAGCTTGCGAACTGGTGAATAAGACCAAGCTGGAAGGTCATCGCGTATGCGCCATCGGTACCAGCGTGATGAAGGCTACAGAAACTGCTGTAGGTACAGACGGAATGATGAAGGAGTTTGATGGATGGACCAACAAGTTTATCTTCCCTCCATACGATTTCGGATTGGCAGACTGTGCTGTTGCCAACTTCTATCATCCAGAGTCAATCTTGATGATGTGTACCGCTGCCTTTGGTGGTTACGACCTGGTGTATGAGGCATACAAGAAGGCTGTGAAGAATGGCTATATGTTTGGTTGCTATGGTGACTCACTGTTGATACTTCCAGACTAAGTGGTGGAATAAACAGTTTTTGCACATATAGAAATGATTGATATTCAGTAGGTAAACTGAGTTATCCACAGTTTTCGTAAAAGTGTGAATAAGTATGTATAAAGTATATTTAAGTCTTGGCACGAATCTGGGCAACCGGAAGCGTAATATTCGTGAGGCTATCGATAAAATAGGAGAGCAGATTGGCGTGGTTAAGCGCCAGTCTGCTCTTTACGAAACCAAGCCTTGGGGCTATTCTTCTCCCAATGACTTCATCAATTCCTGTGTGATGGTTCTCACCGCCATGGCCCCTCGTCAGGTGTTGGAGGCTACCCAGCGTATAGAGCAGGAGATGGGCAGAATCCTGAAGTCTGTAAATGGGGAATATCACGACCGCATCATCGATATCGACATTCTGATGATAGATGATCTGGTCATCGATGAGCCCGATTTCAAGATTCCTCATCCTTTGATGGAAGAGCGCGATTTCGTGATGAAACCACTGAAAGAGATACTTATGTAATTTGCTATAAGTCAGGCAGAAGGAGAGAACCTTGTATCAGGAGATAAAAGAGGGTGAGAAAATCAAGGTGCAGGCGAACGAGCACGGCAGATACTTCCTGACCCAGACGCGCAGTACTACAGGTATTGAAAATGCCGAGATGGGCGAGAGTGACGTGAAGATCTATTCTCCAGCCCGGGGATTGATCGTCGTATCTAAGGTGAGTGCTCCTCTATTAAATAAGGTGGAGGTTTATACCCTTGATGGAAGAC